>Ga0172373_10001518_pt1 | contig 37492 bp, 33 predicted proteins | sample Lak10m_2_FD_114546 | JGI IMG/M metagenome (GOLD analysis project Ga0172373, IMG submission 114546) | Freshwater microbial communities from Kabuno Bay, South-Kivu, Congo - kab_092012_10m | ecosystem: Environmental > Aquatic > Freshwater > Lake | place: Democratic Republic of the Congo... | reverse complement strand
GTCGTGGCACATTTGGCCTATCAAGCTGCAATCAATCAATCATATGGCCAAGATGTTGATTTGTGATGATTCATGCTTGCATTCAATCATTTTTCGTCATATAATCGAGGTGTTCACGCAAAGGTCAGCCGCATATGAGCAAAATTCGCACACATCCGCGCTTACAGCAGATCGAGCAGTACATCATCGAGCATCGGCATGTCAGCACGAACGATCTCTGTGATGTATTCGGAGTCAGCGAAGCAACGATACGGCGAGCCCTCGAGCAACTTGCTCCACTCGGTGCCATCCAGCGCATCCACGGCGGGGCGGTAGCGATCCACCAGGCTCCGCCCGAGCCACCGGTACTCCAACGAGCGCAGTGGCAACAGGGCGAAAAGCAACGAATCGGCCACGCCACGGCGCAGCTCATCAACGCTGGCGAAACGGTGTTCATTAGCAGTGGCACAACCGGGCTCGCGGTCGCGCAGGCATTGCAACACCGCAGTGATCTCACGGTCGTCACCAATTCGTTGCCGGTGATGCAGTGTCTTTCCGACAGTGCGTTGAACGTCATCGCACTCGGTGGCATGTTGCGCCAGAGCGAGTCCTCGTTTATCGGGCATCTCGCCATCCAAGGGCTCGCCGAGCTCCGCATCAACAAAATCGTCTTTGGCATCCGCGGCATCGACATCGTCGAGGGGTTGACCAACGACTACTTGCCCGAAACAATGACCGACCGCGCCATCTTAAGCGCGGGTCAGCAGGTCATCGTAGTCGCCGACCATACCAAGTTGGGCCGGACTGCGTCAGCCTTCGTGGCGCCACTTAGCGCCATCGACGTGCTGGTCACCGACACTGCAGCCGACCGGAACATTTGTCAATCCATGCAAGAACTCGGCATTCTTGTGATTCAGGCATGATGGGGTTTGCATTCGCATCTGAGAGAGAAAAGGGTACTGTTGTGAGTACATTAGGCACACACACTTGGCACGAGCTTTGCTCGCAACCACAGGCATGGCAAGAGGCGCTCGACACCCTGCATGCCCACAGCGACCTCACACAGCACCCGGCCATCAGCCAGGCGACGCACGTCATCTGGTGTGGTTGTGGGTCGCCGTTTTATCTGGCAACGTCGCTCCAGCGCATGCACCACGAGCACAGTACCATCCCCAGTTATGCCTTGCCCGCATCCGAAATCTGGTGCAACCCGCAGGCCAGCATCCCAAGCCACGGCCGTCCCACGCTGGTTTTGCTGAGTCGTTCAGGCCGCACCACCGAGGTTCTCAAGGCGGCTGAACGCTTCCGTGAACACGCGCCCAACGGACACATCATCACGATTAGTTGCTACGGAGATCGCCCACTGGCACAGCTCGGCGACATCAACATTGTGCTCCCCTCGGGACAAGAACAGAGCATTGCGCAGACCAGAGCCTTCACCGTGCTCCAGATGGGCGGGATGTGGCTCCTGCAACACTGGGCGAGCCAGCAGTTTGCCCTGGCCGCACTTCCCGAGGCTGCTGCCGGTCTCATGCAACGGCATCAACAAGAGTGCCTTGCGTACGGTGCCAATCCCGACTTCCAGCAATTCTTTTTCTTGGGGAGCGGCTATCGGTACGGCTTGGCCTGCGAAGCCAGCCTCAAAATGAAAGAAATGTCGCTCTCGACCAGCGAACCGTTTCATCACATGGAATACCGGCATGGGCCACAATCCATGGTCACGCCACAGACATTGATTCTTAGTTTGGGATCACTCAGGATGCACTCCCAAGAACAGGCAGTACTTGCCGACATGCGCGCGCTCGGCGGCCATACACTGAGTATTGGGGGACATGCTGATCAGCATATGCACTGGCAACTCAGCGAAAGTGACTGCTACGACGGCATCCTCGCGTTGCCGTTGCTCCAGAGCATCGCATTCGCCCGCTCTACTTCACGCGGTCTTGATCCAGACAATCCGCACAACTTGAATGCGGTCGTGGTGTTGTAGAACTGACTCGTTGGTGTTGACACACGTTGATACGCAAAGTGGCGTACCACACAAGGAGCACCGCCGTGGAATGTTATGTACTGATTGGCGCAGGCAGCGCCGTATTCACGCGAGGGCTACTTGCTGACCTCATCAACGCGGGTGAGCCGTGTGAAGTACGCCTCGTCGACCCCAATCCGGTCGCCCTCGCGGTTGCACACGGGCTGGCACGCAAAATGATTGCGCACAGCCACGTGGCCATCACCGTGCGTGCCAGCACTGACCGCCGTGAATTGCTGCCCGGCGCAACGGTCGTCATTTGCACGGTGGGCGTGGGGGGACGACGTGCGTGGGAACAAGACGTGTTTATTCCGCGCAAATACGGCATTTACGTGCCCGTCGGCGACACCATCGGACCGGGTGGAAGTTCACGGGCCGTGCGCATGATTCCGGCCATGCTGGCCATTGCCAACGACGTCGCCGATTTGGCACCTCAGGCGCTTTTTTTCAACTACTCCAATCCCATGGCTCCCATCTGCCACGCCATCCACCATCATGCGGGCATCAACGTGATTGGGCTGTGCCACGGCGTGTTGCACGTAACCCACTACTTGGCCGCACAACTCGGGGTGGCCTGGCAGGAACTCGCAGTCACTTATGCGGGATACAACCACTTGACCTGGATGACCAGCGTGCGCCACCCACAGCGCGACCTCGACGCCGAACTCAAGGCGCTGGCCGTGCGCCACATCGCACACCAAGACGACAATCCTTTTTCGTGGCATCTCTACCAGCTGACCGGCGCATTTCCGGCTGTGCTCGATCGCCACGTGTGTGAGTTTTTCCCGCAGTTCTTCCGCACTGGCGCCTACTACCGTGACCAACGACTTGGCGTGGAGGCATTCAGTTTCGAAGAAACGATTCGTTCCGGTGACGCTGAATTTGTGGCCATGCAACACGAATCCTTGCCGAGCACTCCGCTCAACGCCGACATTTTTGCGCGTGAATCGGGGGAACACGAACAAGTGGTTGACATCGTCAAAGCCATCCGCACCGCCCAACCGACCCTGTTTGCGGCCAATCTCCCCAACCAGGGTCAGGTGGCACAATTGCCCAGCGGCGCCATCGTTGAAGCACCTGCCGTGGCAAAATCGGGCCAACTGGTGCCGGCGGGCCCCGTAGAACTCCCCGTGGCACTTGCAGGCATGCTGGCAAGTCGCTATGCTTGGGTCGAGACCATCGTTGTAGCGGCCGTGCACGCCGACCAAGCCACCTTTCAACATGCACTCATCATCGACGGCTACGCTGATTCCCTCAGCCAGGTCGAGCACATGGGGAGTGAACTCTGGCAACACACCCGACAATTTTGTTGATTTGTAGACGTACATAGAAAGCGAGTGACTTTACATGCCACGCATTACCTTCATTGGCGCCGGGAGCATTGGATTTACGCGCACGTTGGTGCGCGACATCCTCACCTTTGAGCGCCTTCGCGATGCAGAACTCGTGCTGATGGACATCGACCCAGAACGTCTCGAGTTCGCCGAACGCTCTGTGCGCCGTATCATCGAGCTGGGCAATTATCCGGCCACCGTGCGCACCACCCAATCACGTGCCGAAGCGCTTCAAGGCGCTGACGTGGTCATGGTGACCATTCTCGCCGGGGGCGTGCAGGTATGGCGCCACGACATCGAAATCCCCAAGCGCTACGGCATCGACATCAACGTGGGCGACACACGCGGCCCATCGGGCATTTTCCGCGCATTACGCACCATCCCCGAGATGGTCGCCATCGCCAAAGACATGGAACGCTACTGCCCCAATGCGCTGATGCTCAACTACACCAATCCGATGGCCATGCTTTGCCGTGCCATGCAACTCACTAGCTCCATTCAGTTGACCGGTCTGTGCCACAGTGTGCAAGGCACCGCCGAAATGCTCGCCGGCTGGATTGGTGCTCCCATCGAAGAAATCGACTACGTCTGCGCCGGCATCAACCACATGGCCTGGTACACCAAATTCAACTGGAAGAACCAAGACGCCTACCCGCTGATTCGCCAAGCCATGCAAGATGCCAAAGTGTACAACCAAGAAATCGTGCGCAACGAGATGTTCCTCTGCCTCGACTACTACGTGACGGAGTCGAGCGGACACAACTCGGAGTACAACGCGTGGTTCCGCAAGCGCCCCGACATCATCGAAAAATACTGCACCCACGGGACCGGTTGGAACCCGGGTGTGTACGCCTACATTCTCAACGAGTACCTGCGCCGTGAGACCAGCTGGAAGGACGATGCGCGTTCATGGTTTGACGGGAGTGCCACCCTCAAGCTCGACCGTGGCCACGAATATGCGGCCTACATCGTCAATGCCCTGATGGGCGGCGAACCCTTCCGTTTCAACGGCAATGTGCGCAACACGCAACTCATCACCAATTTGCCCCAAGACGCATGCGTGGAAGTGCCCGTGTTTGTTGATAAAGACGGTCTCCATCCCGTGCATGTCGGCACCATCCCCGCCCAGTGCGCCATGCTCACCGGGCTGAGCTCACAAATCGAAGAAATGGCCGTGGCTGGTGCCCTCAGTGGCGACCCGCGCAAAATCTACCACGCCATTCTCAACGATCCGCTGACAGCCGCAGTGCTCGCACCGGCCGAAATCAAGCAGATGGTCAACGACATGTTTGCGCAAAATGCCGCCTACTTGCCACAGTTCAAGCACACCACGGTCTCATAGCGCGGATAGCACCCCCTACCGGTCGTAGAAACCACTACCGGTAGGGGGCATTTGTTAGGCGTTGCACACTCGCACCACGTGCCCAGCGGTCAGTGCGACCAACTCTGTACTCAGCAATTCCACCATGGTGTTGGGGGTGCCGCCCGCCGCCCACACAGTGGCATAAGTCAGTAATGTGGCGTCGATGAAGTGCGGCATGTGGCTGATGTGCCCAAACGGTGCCACGCCGCCAATCGCATAACCGGTATGCAGGCGCACAAACTCGGGACTGGCACGTTGCAAGGTGATATACGTTTGTTGTGCAAAAAACTGCACATCGAGACGGTTTTGCCCGCTGACCGCAACATACACCGGTTGCCCCTGCCCATCCATGAAGATCAGCGACTTCACGATTTGCCCGACCGCACACCCGACGGCTGCTGCGGCTTCTTCGGCAGTACGGGTGGACACGGGCAGCACGATAATCTGCGCGTGACTCCCCGCCGCTTTAAGCGCGTGTTGGACACGTTGTGCGCTCGTTGGTAATTCGTCGTGCATCATCCGTTTGCCTCCCCAGTCCGCATCACGATGATGCAAAATCAAGTGTCCCGTCGGCGTGAACACGCACCGGTGTACGCGCATCTTGGTAGAGTGCGACCGTCAAAAACGCATCCACGCGACCGCGCGCCGGTATCGTCAATTGCGTGCCACGCGCCACCGCTTCGGATAATCCGGACGATGGATAGCTACTCCATGGCTCAAGGGCCACCGCATATGAGCGCCCCCACCACGGGAAACCCTTGGCCCACGCCAATTCTTGCCACAACCAGACATGCGGAAAGACGCGTGCATCCCAGGCGACCGCCACTCCCAGATCAAGATCCGTGCTATACAGCGTGTACCAGGCATCGTCGGGGTACTTGGTCAGGTAGGCCAGCTCACGCCCGGTCGCCTCGCTGACCGCAGGCACTACGCTCAAATCGAGTGGCTGATCATCTGCACCAGGCACGATTGGCCACGGCGCCGTCACATCTACTTGGGCCCGCCGCGGGGTAAATCCGGGCATGTTGTCGTGTGTCATCACCTGCGCCGCCGATGTATGGATGCGCGCACCGTGTTGCAAAAAAGGGAGTCCGTAGGCGATATGATGCCCCCACATCGCATCAAACGGTTCACCAGCATCGTTGTACATCGTCTCACGCAGGAGCAACGCCGCTCGCCCACGCTCGATGGTCATGTCGCGCTCAATGCGGATGGGCGAGCGCACACCACGAACCGTGCACCGCAAGGTGACTCGCTCCGGTGTATCTTCGATGACAACGCTCTGCCACGGCAACAGCGACACTTCGCCGTGCTGGCCGTATTCCACTCCTTGATGCGTGTTACTCGGACCGCCCGACGGTGCAATCTCCTGCCAACCGCCGAGGTACATATCCATGTAGCTTCCCACGCTGCCAGCAATCGACATGGTCGCCCGCGCCGGATCGTGGATGGGCACGGGCAAGCGCAACAATGGGTCGATGTCGGTCGGTTTATGGCGCAATTCGACAATCTCGGCACCACGATCAAGAAGCACCGTCACACGCATCTGTTCGTTTTCGAGGACTGCCGCACGCAAACCACGAATCTGCCATTCATCGGAGACGCGACACCCGTGGGTGTGCAATGAGGTCGTTCCCATCGCATATCCTCACATTTCTCTAGGGCATGTACACAGCATGCCTGGCGACCATTCCACTTTACGGTAAGATACAAAGGTAAGGACTGCATTATAGCATTGCGAAATCACATGTCAGCACGCCATCAACTCGCACACACACTGCACACGATGACACCGCACCTCGGACGCAACGAACTCGCCCCAGGAATTATTGCCGTACGCGATCTACATCCCACATCCGTCATACCGATGATGTACACCCCTGCGTTATGTCTGATCGCACAGGGTGAAAAACGCATGTATCTCGAAAACGAAACCTATGTTTACGACGAAACGCACATCTTGCTGTTCGCCATCGATCTGCCCATTATGGCTCAAGTCACACGAGCCACACCTACAGCCAGCCCCATACCTCGGATTGCGCATCACGCTTGATGCGGCCGTGATTGCAACGCTCGTCCCCAAAGTGTTCCCAAATGGCGTCCCACCACAATCCAACACCCGGGGCATCTCCGTAGCCGACAGCGATGAAGCATTGATTGAAACGAGCACCCGCTTAGTGGCACTTTTTGCCACGCCAAACACGGCTCCGTTGATTGCCCCGCTCATCATCGAAGAGTTGCTAATCCGGCTTTTGCTCAGCCCGATTGGGAGTCACGTGGCGCAAATCGGCATGTCCGAATCGCACCTACACCGCGTCGGCAGAGCCATTGACTGGATTCGCATGCATTACGCTGAGCCGATGCATGTTGATGATTTGGCGGCGATGGTGCACATGAGCACGTCGTCTTTTCACCAGCACTTCAAAACCTTCACCGCCATGACACCCGTGCAGTACCAAAAAGTGTTGCGCCTACAACACGCCCGCCAGTTGCTGATACGTGCCAACATCGACGTTACCAATGCGGCTATCTAGGTCGGCTATACCAGTCCGTCGCAGTTTAGTCGCGAATATCGCCGGTTGTTTGGTGAAGCGCCATCACGTGATGTGAGCCGTTGGCGGCACAAATCAGCTCCGTAGGCGCTGCATGATCTCCAAAAACACGACTGCGCCGGATGCCAGGGCATCCGGCGCAGTAACACGCATCATTCAGCCCCCAACAACCATTTCCGGTAAAACCCAGCCGCACGCTCGAGCTCCGCTACTTCGATCCATTCGTCGGCCGTGTGTGCCTGTGCAATCGATCCTGGCCCGTAGACCACACAACAATCGGCGAGATCGCTGTAGGCATAGGCGTTGGTGCCATACGGCGCAATGGTCGCCTCGTTGGCGTGGTACCGCGCAATTTCGTTGACCCACGGATGAGCGGGGTCCTGAAAGAAGGCGTTGGCGTGGATGACCTGCTCCACGGTTACCGGGAGTGGCGAGGCCGCATGGCAGAGTGTCGCAATATCAGTGGCAACTTGGGCAACATCCTCGCCATCGACCACACGACGATCAATGCCGATACGGCAGTGGTCGGGCACGATGTTCATGCCTCGGCCGCCATCAATCAACGAGACCGTTAAGGTGCCATGCCCCAAGCCGGCGGCTGGCACGCGTTGCAATCGCTCGTGCTCGGCCACCAGTGCCGTGATAATCTGGGCCATCGCAGCGATGGCGTTTTGACCGAGATGCGGCTGCGCGGTATGAGCTGCCACACCTTGGACGCTAATAAACTGACGCACCAGACCTTTGTGACCATAGACCGCTTGGCACAAGGTGGGTTCTGCTACTACCATGCGTTGCGGACGCCACTGCCGCTGTTTGAGCCACTTGACCAGTGCGAGCGCACCCGTACCACCCTCTTCTTCATCAACCGTGGTTGCAATGACGACCGTGTAGGGCAACGCCTTGCCACTGGCGATGTGCTCCTCGAGCAGGTGGAGCGCAATGGCGAGACTTGCTTTGGTGTCGACGGCACCGCGTCCATAGACCCGCCCATCGCGCAACTCCCCTCCAAAGGGATCGATGTGCATCTGCTCGACCCCCACCGTGTCGAGGTGGACATCGAGGAGCACAATTTCGTGCGGATTAGCACCATACCAGACCCCGTACAAATTATCGCGACCCGGCAACACCGGATCGTAGATGATTTCGTCGGCTTCTAAATCTTGGAGCGCTCGGGCCACGTAAGTCGTCATGGCGCCTTCGCCCGGGGTAAATGCCTTGGGCCCTGCATGATTGGGAGTCACACTCGGAATGTTCACAAGGCGCTGTAGCCACGTGACAATGGATGTGGTCATAGACAAATCTCGCTTTCGTTGTGGACAACGTGCGGGCTAATTCAATGCGTCGATGGATTTGACGAGCATCACGCAGGCACGTACGGCACGTTCGAGGATGGGCAAACTCACCATTTCAGCCGTGTCACGCGCATGCCCTTGAAATGGCACAAACCCAGTGTCGTCAAGACAGGTCAATTCGATGGCACGGTACTGCCGCCGCAACAACATGCGCAGGAGATGCGATTGTTTGCTGACACGGGCTTCAATGTTGACCACGGGTGACATCTCCGTTGCCAGCTCCAACAGCAACGGATCAACGCTCCGACCACGGTCGTACCCCTCTTGCACGGTATAACAAAACGTGCCCCGACCCAGCCCGGCCAGCGTCACAAAAAAAGTCGATTGCCCATCGAATGGGTAGCGCTGTATCAAATCAAGAATTCCAGCATGCGTGCTGCTTGCACCGATGGCTACGGCCCACACCTCCGTATGTTGGAGTTGCTCGAGATCATCAAGCGCACACGCCATCGTTGCTAGGGCACTGGCATGGCTCAAGGCGCCATGCGTGTATTCGCGGCGGTGTCTGACGGATTCGGCAATGTAGACCGCCACAAAAAACCCCGCTGGCAACACGGTGAACCAGGCAATGGGCACATTGTGCACGAGGTTGACGAGCGGGAACGGGTCAAACACCGCAACCAGCAACAACGCGACCTGCAGGGTCAACATTAGGACGCTCCGACGTAACGAAATCCACCGTGCGGGCATGGGCACCGTATCGAGCGGCGCCAAAAACACCACCCGCCGCCGCGCTTGTAACGTGGCTTTGCGCAACGCAACCACGTTTTGGCTACTCCCCTTGCCACGGTGAGTCGGTGGCACATCCGCATATAAGAGCATAATCGCAAATGCAAGGCCCACTACCGCTACTAACAATGCTAACAACGCTTGAAACGGAATGAGGAGCACAGCAAGTACACTGATTATCGTGAGTGTTGGCACAAAACTCGCTACACGGGTATGTGCTTGGAACGTGTCCGTCCAGTGGAGAACATCGGCCTTTTGCCACAACGACGATACGTATGCTGCCACTTTGGTTTCTGCAATACTCCCTGCCGGACGAAACCCGATATTTTCTGCAATGGCATGCACAATATCACCGAGCATGACATTATGTCGCCCAAATCGCAACCCCTCCGTTTTGCGATCGGCTAATAACGCCGACAACATGTCCGTGGGGTTCTCTTGTCGGGGACGATTGATACTCGTATTTCTACTCGCCACGGTCGCCTTCTCTGTTGCTCTCTGTCTATCGCACTCTTCATCATAAACTGCCCGCTTCTGCCGAGATTGTAGCATCATTACAAATCAATGACATTCTACGTACTAGACATGCGTCCATGCATTGCACCGCGAGAGACTCGCCGGGCCTGATAGACGTTTCAGCATAAAAAGAGTATACTACATTACATCGTATCAATAGTATTGGTGAGGATGCACCGCGATGACCCGTCAAATTATCGCACTGCTGATTCTAGTCGCACTCATTGCCGGCATATTCCGCGCAATCCAGCAAAGCACACTCAACCAGCAGGGGAGCCGCCCCAGCGAGACCAACAGTATTAGCACGGCGCCGGTGCCCTCTGCGACGCGGAGCACCAGTACGGGCGCATCGTCCGGCTCAAGCAGCGGACAGAGCATGGCTACCACCACGGCAATCCCAGCAATCAGCAATGCGACCAGCACACCCGTGACACTGCGGAGTACGCCGCGACCAACCACGAGTAGCCAGTCGTCGGGGAACCGCCCCACTCAGTTCCCCGACACGGGTTTCATCGACGAACTAGACGTCTTACAGCGACCCATCGTCGGTCTCAGCATCTTGGTAGGAATCATCGCGATTATCGGGTATGTGGGGGGGCGGAGGCGCTAGTATGCCGCAACCACCGCAGTTCAAGTCGTTGCGGCGGCGGCGCTTTGATGCGCTCTTACAAGTGCCGCAACGAGCGAATCAATGGCGCACGCTCCTCCGCTGGCGCACTGCCAGCTACATCGCCATGGTCATTTGCAGTGTGCTAGTGCTGTATCTCGTCTTGCAGATGGCGAGCATCCGCATGAATCAAATCGCCACCACGGTGGCAACAGTGCCCACCCCACCCCCATCCACGCACACCACTCCTGCCGCGAACGGCGCAGTCGCCGTGCCCAACACCCCACCCCAACGACTCCAAATTCCCGCCATTGCGCTCGATGCACCCATCATCCCAGTGGGCTGGTACCTGAACCCGACCACCAACGAAACCGAGTGGGAAGTCGCACGTTATGCGGTCGGCCACCACCAAGATTCGGGTGTTCCTGGCGGTGGCACCAACATCGTGCTGAGTTCGCATGTGGCCGGCTACGGACGCTTATTCGCAGATCTCGACAAGCTTCACATCGGCGACCAGTTTACCATCACCAGCGCTACACACACCTACACGTATGCCGTTATCCATATCACCTATGTGGACAGTAGCAGGAGCAACATGGCTGAGCACATCGCCAACATGGCGCTCCTTGACCCGACCCCCGACGAACAAGTCACGTTGATTACTTGCTGGCCAGCGAGTGGCGCGCAACGCTTCACGCAACGTCTCATCGTGGTGGCAACGCCCGTCCCTTGAGGCGTATTGTCCGCCTTACAACAATGGGATGACCGTGTGGTTATCGGGCACAAAGAAACTGCCCTCGGTGGTGCCACTCGGCGTCGCCGTGCGCAACGATTTCGCGATATCTCCCCACGTCAATGCGCCCGTCAGTCCTTTTTGGTAGAGCTGAATGATGTGCTGGATCTGAGTTGGAGTTTCTTGGACGAACTCCAAGCGCACGTGTTGCAATCCGCTCTGGAGCCACCGTGCCATGTGTTTGCTGGCATCTTGGGATTGCGCTCCAAAGACCGTGTTCCGACACCCAACGTCCGCAATCACAGGGTGGACACGCCCTTGCTGATCTCGCAAACCAACGTCGTGCTTCTCACAGGGGCGACCACAGTCCTTGTAGCTCGTGCCCGCCGACAAAAAGCGACAAAAGACGCAATGCTCGGTGTGAAAGACGGGCAAGTGGTGATATGCGATGACTTCGACGGCATCACCGCCGAGGTGCTCAATCAACTCCGTGATTTGGGCCGCATTGCAATCGTGGGTCGGCGTGATACGGGTCAATCCGGCGTCGAGCAACAGCGTGGCCGACAACACGTTGGCGGCGTTGAGGCTGAAATCACCGACCAGCGGATGCTGAGCGGCCGATTGTACATCGTGGAGCATGCCCGCACCGCGCACCACAATGGGGCAATCGAGGCGCACCAAAAAATCCACGATGCGCTCTTCACCCGGTTTTATGACCCGTGGGCTGGCCACGCGCACGGCGATTCCTGCTGCTCGCACCTGTGCCACCGCATCTTTGAGCCCGTAGAGTTCGAGGTAATCGAGGGTAATACTCGCTGGGCGAGCCGCAATGGCGGCCCCGAGCTGCGCCGGTTGTCGCACCATCACATGAAGCTGCGGCGGATTTGCGGGCGTGGCGGATGGCACGGTGTGGTGTCCGAGTGCATCGCTGAGGCGTTGGTTGGGGTCTGCGATCTGCCGATTCGCCGCCCGGGATTGGATTTCGCTCAGCTGGCGCACGGCGTCCCGCCGAATGTGATTGAGCGTAGACACCGGCAAAGTAACCGGCGCCGACCCCGTCACGGTCAATTCGGCGAGACGATAGGCAGAGCCACCGAGGCGCCCCAGTTTTTCGACCAACACGGCTTCCGTGAGCGGGCGCACATCCGCACCATCGTGACGCGGCTGGACCACCGTCACCGTCACTTCTGGGTGGTTGCGCAGTTGCCACACACAGGTAATGGGTTGGTGGGGATCACTCACAATCAGGACGTGGACCGCTTGACGCGCCACCGGTTGCTGGGCTTCGAGGAGCGGTTTGGCCGCCTTGCTGACATCCACATCCGAGGTGCGCCACACCAAATCCCCCACACGAATGCGGCGCATGTCCATCGAGTTCCGTGCAAAACGCACCTCCACGTGGTGCGCATCCACCGCCTGCACTGCAAAGATACGCCCGCCTTCTTCGGGTTCTTCGGGACTCCGCCAATCCGCCGCATCAAAAACCACCCCATCACCGGCTTTGAGCGGCACCGTGTTGGTGCGAATGCGAATTGCATCCGGAGCAATGGCCGCCACCTGGCCCACACACACGCCACGATGACGCGGGGCCCGTCCACGCACGACCTTTTGATGATCCGTACCGCCCATGAAATAATCGCCGAGCCCGCGCGAGTAGACCTGCTCTAAGAGCAATTTATCAGCGGGTAGATCCACGTAGGTCTGTTGCGCAACCGCCGCATCCACGGCAGTGCGGTAGGCACGGGTCGTGAGTGCCACATACTCGGCGTCTTTGTAGCGCCCTTCGATTTTGAGGGAGGCCACGCCGATATCGACCAATGCGGGCACGTGGTCGAGCGCCATCAAGTCACCGGGCGACAAGAGATAGCGCGCATCACCGAGTGGCCGTTGTCGGCCATCGACCATCAGGTCGTAGGGTAGACGACACGCTTGCGCACACTGACCACGGTTGGCACTGCGCCCGCCCCAGGCCTCCGATGAAAAGCACTGCCCTGAGTAGGAAACACACAATGCCCCGTGCACGAAGACTTCAAGCTCCATCTCACTGGCCTGACGAATACTACGTATTTCGGCCAGCGACAACTCGCGGGCCAACACCACCCGGTCAACCCCGAGACGGCGCGCAAATTCGACGCCTGCATGACTGGTAATGCTCATCTGCGTGCTACCGTGCACTTCCATCTGAGGAGCAATCTGCTTGGCCAAGCGTGCCATCCCCACATCTTGCACGATGACTGCATCTGTGCCAGCCGCTGCAATTGCAGCCAATGTCCGGGCGGCTTCACCGAGCTCATGCCCAAAGATAAGCGTGTTGAAGGTGAGGAATCCGCGCACTCCACGCGCATGGAGCGTGCGCATGACGTCGGGCAATTCTTCGAGCACAAAGCCTACTTTGGCACGAGCAGTGAAATGGGTCAACCCGAAGTAGACGGCATCAGCACCGGCTTCGACCGCAGCTTGGAGCTGTGGCCAATACCCAGCCGGGCTCATGACTTCAGGAATATGGCGCATAGCACGCGTCTCAGACGCGACTGAAGGCAAACTCATGGATGATTTCTTCCCTCACGTACAGGCAGATTTTCTACCCACTCTATTTTACAAAACTTCCCCACACAAGTACAATCGTGACGAATGGATTCTTCTTATGCCCATCACGAGCACCCACATATTATGAAATTCCAGACTGCAACCACATACATCCGCACCTTGCCCAAATCAGTCGTCTCGGGAATATTAGCGGTATTGTGGATGGTATTCATCTACTACACCACCGTCATGATATTTAACACCAACGACGATGTGGGGCGCTCCATGCGTGTACACGGGTACGGCTATTTCGTGGCTGGGTCACCGTTCATTCTCTACTCCAACTTTGTCTGGGGCTGGATCTTGAGCTCGCTCCCCAAAATTGGCTGGATGTACCCGTACTACTGGATGACCATCGTCGTCCTCGTGATGATTACGTGGGCATTCATCTACTACTTGTGGCAACGGCTCCCGTGGTATTTGGCCGTCAGCATGGCGTACAGTGCCGTTGCATTTGCGATGATTTCCCCACAATTCACTATCAACGCTGGTCTCTTGGCGATTGCCATGATGCTCGCTGTGCGCAACTTTCGGTATTCAGCCCGCCCCACCGACCTCTACCTCGCCATCTGCTTCGGCGTGCTTTCGCTCCTCATCCGCGAACGTCAGTTTTTGCTGACGAGCATCGTTGGATTGGCTTTTTTACCGGTACGACATTTGTGGAGCGCTACGCTGGCACGCCGTGCTGGTGTACTTTTGTTCATCCTGTGCATCAGCATTGTGGGGATTGATCGCATCGTACATACGACCAATCCGACCTATGTACGCGTCAATCAATTACGGAGTGCGTACGACCCGATAGAGGATTACAAAGGACTTGCGTACTTGCAGCAAAACCGGGCTGTAATGGAGCAAAGCGGGTATACCCCCAACGATCTTCGACTCATTTCTCGATATTTTTGGTACAACAGTGATTTCACAAACCGTGCAAAACTCGAAGCACTCAATCAAGAAATTGATACCGTACAGTATCTACAGATGACTGCGCCATACGGCGCAGATGCAGTCTACGGGTTGCGCGACCGGTTCTATCTCTCATTCTTCGTAACTATCGCCGCGCTCATGCTATATACCCGCAGTTGGCGTATTCTCCTCGCCATTGTATGCCTTATTGGCATGATCTGGGCATTTGGAGCGAGTGGGCGTGGCACCGTTATTCGCGTCACCCTACCACTTATCGTGGCTATTTTTGTGTTAGCACTGACCGGAATACCTCAACAACGGCTGAAGACTGCAAAGATTCCTGCGACGATTCTCCTCGCATGCATCGTTACCGCATTGATGCAAGGGTATTTTTTTATCACACAAGCAAACCTACAAGCAACGCTTTTTCAAACCAACCGTGCTCAACTTACACACATAAATCTCACCAACACCTATGCTGTTGGATCGGCGCTACCGATTACGAGCATGTTCCCCGTGAACAAATATGTCCCCGCATACGCTGATATACGGATACTAGCCTTTAATTTATCACTGATTGAGCCCGGTAACGTGTACCACGAACAACAACGAGACTTCGACGGCGAACTCACGAGTAGTGGAGTGTTCATGATTGCCCGTGACAGCGAATACCCAATGCTCCAAGAGTACTGTTGGGCACGATTCCAAGGTACCCTCGACGTTGCAGATGTGTATACGGGTGATTATTTTACGCTACGCCATGCCCGGTGCACCAATTCACCACTCCCACATCGCAACAACCAGTACTTGAGTTATGGTGCCATCCCCTAACGAAGTACCTCGGAGCATAAAAAATATATGCTACAATGGGCGTGTTCCGTTGCGACATGTGCAGTATTGGTCCAAGGAGGATCACGATGGATTACACGCCACGTCCAGAAAACAAATTTACGTTTGGTCTGTGGACCGTTGGGAACGTAGGGCGCGACCCATTTGGTGAGCCGGTGCGTAAAGCCATCTCACCGGTTGAAATCGTCCACATGCTGGCCGATGTAGGCGCTTGGGGGGTAAACTTCCACGACAACGACCTGGTCCCCATCAACGCCACCAGCGCTGAGCGCAACCAGATTGTGCGTGATTTCAAGCAGGCGTTGCACGCAACCGGTCTGCAAGTGCCAATGGCTACGACCAACTTGTTCAGCGACCCGGCCTTCCGCGACGGTGCTTTCACCTCCAACGACGCTGCAGTGCGCGCCTATGCCGTACAAAAAACCATGCGCGCCATTGATTTGGGCGTAGAATGTGGCGCCGAAATCTACGTCTTCTGGGGCGGCCGCGAAGGCACCGAGACCGATTCCAACAAAAACCCGGTCGAGTCGATGAAGCGCTTCCGCGAAGCGCTGAATTTCTTGACCCACTACGTACAGTCACAAGGCTACAACCTCAAGTTTGCGCTGGAGCCCAAGCCCAACGAACCCCGTGGTGATATTTTCTTGGCGACGGTCGGTCATGCCCTGGCCTTTATTAGCACACTTGACCACCCCGACATGGTGGGCGTCAACCCAGAAGTCGCCCACGAAACGATGGCCGGCCTGAATTTCTTGCACGGCGTGGCACAGGCCTACGAAATGGGCAAACTGTTCCACATCGACCTGAACGACCAAGTCATCGGCCGCTACGACCAAGATTTCCGCTTCGGTGCGGCCAATCCCAAAGCCGCCTTCTTCCTCGTCAAATTCCTCGAAGATGTGGGCTACAACGGCAGCCGCCACTTCGACGCCCACGCCTACCGCACCGACGACTACGACGGTGTGCGCGCCTTTGCACGGGGATGCATGCGCACGTACCTCATCCTCAAGGAAAAGGCCAAGCGCTGGAACGAAGACCGCGAAATCCAAGAACTTGTTCGCCAGATCAACAGCGTTGCTCCCGGCCTGCCCGCTTGGACCGGCGGCTTCAGTGCAGATAAAGCCCGCGCATTGAGCGATTTCAGCTTCGACCGCGCCGCCCTCGGTAGCCGTGGTCAGCCCTACGAGCAACTCGACCAACTCACCGTGGAACTATTGCTCGGCGCTCGCTAGTCGATTGTCCACACCTTCTATCGTGCCACACCCCAGTCCCCATGCATCACTGGTGATGTATGGGGACTACGTAGAAAGCGAACCCCGCCATGCCGTATTTTCTCGGGATTGATATCGGCACCTCCGGTGCCAAAGCCATCGTCTGTGACGCACACGGCACCATTGTTGCCAGTGCGGTTGCGGAGTACCCACTCTACAGCCCACAGCCGCTCTGGAGCGAACAACACCCCAGCGACTGGTGGAACGGTGCTCAACAGGCCGTGCGAGATGTCGTCCGCGCAATTGGCAACGGACAGCAAATTGTTGGCATCGGTCTGACTGGCCAGATGCACGGGTCGGTCTTCCTCGATGCACAGCACCAAGTCATCCGCCCAGCTTTGCTCTGGAACGACCAGCGCACCGCTGCTGAGTGCGCCGAAATCACCCAGCGCGTTGGCGCAGAGCGGCTCATCGCAATCGCTGGCAACCCGGCACTTACCGGCTTCCAAGCCCCAAAAATCCTCTGGGTGCGCAACCACGAGCCGGCACACTATGCACGCATCGCCAAAGTCCTGCTCCCCAAAGACTACATTCGCTTCCTAATGAGTGGCACCTTTGGTGCCGACGTAGCAGATGCTGCTGGCACCCTGCTCATCGACCTCACGCAACGTGATTACTCAGAGGAAATCCTCCGTGCGCTCGACATCCCCCGTGAATGGTTGCCGACCGTCTACGAAGGCCCCGCCGTCACCGGCCACCTAAGCACTACCGTGGCCAGCGCACTCGGTCTCAAAGCCGGCATTCCCATCATTGCGGGCGGTGGCGACAACTCGGCCGCCGCCATTGGTACCGGGATTGTGCGCACCGGTGTGGTAAGCAGTAGTATTGGCACCAGCGGCGTCGTATTTGCTCATAGCGATCAGATTGCACTCGACCCACAGGGGCGCTTGCACACCTTTTGCCACAGCGTCCCCGGCGCATGGCACATGATGGCGGTCACGCTCTCCGCAGGGGGTGCGTTTGGTTGGCTCCGCAACACGTTGCGCCAAAGCGGTGCGCCACACCTCAGCTACGACGATTTGACGGCTGCTGCGGCTGCCGTGCCTGCGGGCGCTGAGGGGTTGGTCTTTTTGCCCTACCTGACCGGCGAACGCACCCCACACCTCGACCCGCTTGCACGTGGTGCCTTTGTGGGCCTAACCAGCCGCCACGGTATCGGCCACATGGCCCGCGCCGTGATGGAGGGGATTACCTACTCACTCCGTGACGGCATCGACATCATGCGTGCTCTGCACGTGCCCATCACCGATGTACGTGCGACTGGCGGCGGCGGCAAAAGCGCATTCTGGCGCCAAATGCAAGCCGACGTCTTCTTGGCACCGGTCTCCACCTTGGCCGCCGAAGAAGGCCCCGCCTACGGCGCAGCCCTCCTCGCAGGGGTGGGCACCGGCCATTTTGCGGACGTCAACGATGCGGTTGCCCGCTGTGTGCGCGTCGTTACCACCACCCAACCCGATGCCGCCCAAGCCGCCGTGTACGATCGTGTCTACCCCATTTATCGACGCTTGTACACCCAGCTCCGCGACGACATGCACGCGCTCGCAGCACTCGCCTAGTCCAATCTCATCACCGTAATGATACCAATCCGGTCATGCTGTATGGCATGACCGGATTCATTACCCCTGTTGTACTGTGCATGGCGTTTACTTGATAAACGTCAACACCGCCTGCAGAAAGGCTGCTGGTTGGTCGTGGTGGATTTCATGACCGGCATCCGCAATCACTTCGGCAGTCAGTTGGGGCATGTGCGCCTTGAGCGCTTCAACAAACACCTCTTGCACCACGCCACCACGGTCAGGAGCACAGTACAAAATATGGATGGGCACGGCTACCGGGGTCAACCAGGCCCATACCGGCACCAACAATTCATCGAGCCATTGCAACACCAAAGGATCGTTGTGAAGCTTGGCATAGGCCCAATTCTCGAGCGCTTCATCGCTCCAGTGGGGTGCTTCACCACGCTTAAACGTCACCAAATCTGCCTGACTCATCGTCAACCACTGACGGAGCCCTTGCTCCCACGGCTCGCGACGCTCACGCACATAGGCCGTGTCGCCGTTGATGGGCCAGATGGCCGGGTCTTCGAGGACCACCTTGCTCACCAGTTCGGGGTGCGTGCAAGCGAGCATCAGGCTCTGCGCACCGCCCATGGAGTGGCCGATGACCACGGGGCGGTCAAGTCCGAGTTGCTGAATCAACGCGGCTGCATCGCCAGCAATGGCCGCTGTGGCATAATCGCTGGCACGATCCGATAGACCGTGTCCACGCCCATCAGGCGCCGTAACGCGGTAGCCAGCGGCCACGAGTTGCGCCATTTGCACACTCCAGTAGGTGCCACAGCCAGTGATACCGTGCAACAACAAGACATCGGGGCCTGCACCGGCTTGATAAACGTTGAGCGAAATTCCACTTGGCAATGTGACGCGTTGCTGAGTCATTGTCATCATCGGGGGGGTACCTCCATCGTTGCCTGGTCATTGAAACACGGTGATGCGTACGATATTTGCGGGGGAAAACAAACTCCCCGAGGCAGAGCCTCGGGGGTCGAATGGGGTGCTCGACGGGTTTCGAACCCGCAACCTCTGGTGCCACAAACCAGCGCTCTGCCGTTGAGCTACGAGCACCACAACGCTATGCAGTATAGCACATTCGCATGCGTCGTGCAAATCCCAATCGGCCTACACGGCGACCCAAGCCGCAGTGCGGTGGCTAGCCACAATCGCGTCAATGACCCGCATGTTGGCAACCGCATCACTCATGGGCGTGGGCACCGGCGTATCGTTGCGCACTGCCTGACTGAACAAATCCCCTTGAATGGTGTATTGGTCACACACCGGGAACACGATGGCTTCGGTCGAGCCCGCATAGGTGTGCCACATGTTGGTGGGCCGGTCGGGCGGTGCGTTGAACGGAATCTCGATTTCGATGCGCCCTTCCGTGCCGAAGATGTGCACCCGCTGGTAGGGCGATAACTGCGTCGAGCAGGTAAACGTCGCCGTGCCACCCGCAAACTGCATCATGCCCGATGCCAAACGGTCGACCTGCAACTGCGGGTCGTATTCCATCAGGCCACACACTTTTTCGGGTTCGCTGCCAAAAATAAAGCGCGACAACGAAATGTTGTAGCAACCGATATCCATGAGACCGCCGCCGCCAATGTCGGCCTGATTGCGCACATTGGTAGGATCCGTCAAAAAGTACGAAAACACGCTGTTAATGGTGCGTAGCTTGCCAATGCCGCCCGCTGCCACAATTGCTTTGGCACGCCGCCACTGTGGATGATGGCGATACATGAAGGCCTCCATCAACTTGAGGTGCGGGTACTGAGCCGCCGCATCAACGAGTTGTTGGGCTTCGTTTGCATCCAGCGCAATCGGTTTTTCACAGAGTACGTGCTTGCCCGCTGCCAAAGCTTGGAGCGTGACCGGCACATGCAAGTGGTTGGGGAGCGGGTTATAAATCGCATCGATGTCGGGATCAGCAAACAACTCTTCGTACGATCCATAGGCCTTGGGGATGCCTAGTTTTTGCGCAGCCTCGTTGGCTTTGGCTTGATCACGTGACGCAATCGCCACGATGTCACACCATTCGCCTTTTTGCATCGCGGGGATGACTTTAGCCACTCCGATGTTGGCCGTACTCACAATGCCCCAGCGCACCTTTGCCATAACACATTCCTTTCCCTGTTGCGGCTACCGTATGCGCATTATACAACCAACCCGTACTATTGACGCACCGTCTGCCTGTGCTATGATGAACTCAACAATACACGGCACCACGAAGGTACACCACCATGAAATGGATTGGTCTCATTGGCGGCATGAGCTGGGAATCATCGGCAGAGTACTACCGCATCATCAACGAATTAGTACGTGAGCGGTGTGGCGGTCTCCACTCTGCGCAAATTATCCTTGCTAGCGTCGATTTTGCCACCATCGAGCACTACCAGCACCACGGCCAGTGGGACGAAGCGGGCCAGGCGCTCAGCACCGTGGCACAGCAACTCCAACGCGCAGGTGCCGAGGCTATCCTGCTTTGCACCAATACCATGCACAAAGTGGCACCGGCCATCACCGCCAAACTGTCCGTGCCGTTCATTCATATCGCTGATGCAACCGCCACACGCATCCAAACCCAAGGCATCCAGACCATCGGCCTCCTCGGCACACGCTACACCATGGAGCAAGATTTTTATCGGGGCCGACTCAGCGATGTGTTTGGCATCCAAGTCATCACCCCCAGCGAAGCCGATCGTGCCATCGTCAATCAAGTGATTTATGATGAGCTCTGCCTCGGGGTCATCAACGACGACTCGCGATCGCACTACCGCCGCATCATGGCCGATTTGGTGGCCCGTGGCGCACAAGGCATCATCCTTGGGTGCACCGAAATCACTTTGCTCGTTGACCAGAGCGACAGCACGGTGCCCGTCTTTGACACGACCCGCATTCATGCCGAAGCAGCGGTCGATGTTGCGCTGCAATACCCGTTATCCGGCACCAACGAGCACCAAACTACCGACCAAAGGAGACCTTTGTGATGAAAAAATATCTGCTACTCGTTCTCACCGCGCTCCTCCTAGGCGCATGTGGCAGTGGAGACGCAACAAACGATGCCAATGCCGTGCCTACCGCGGAAATGGGCACGAACGCTCCGGCCACGGATGCGACTCCAACCGCCACCGACAATGTCAGTGCCGATGGGGCGACCGCAACCCCTGCCGACCCGAGCAGCGCAACCCCGGCGGCCACCGCACTCCCCGTTGACCCGGCGTCACCCGTGGGCGTGGCCAGCGAATTTTTAAGCGCTTACCAGCGCGATAGTGGCAACGATGCTGCAGCCACGTATTTCGATGATGGACTCACCAAACTCTACAACGGTGGCACCACGGTGCGCAATATTGTGGGAGTTGACCCGTCTTTTGTACAGGTCGAAATCATCAACGAAGCACCCTACAACGACAACCAGAACAGCCAGATTACTGCGCAACTGACCTACCCGAACGGCAGTGAAACGGTAGTAGTCACCCTCGAAAAAAGCGCCGATGGTTGGAAAGTGGCAGCGGTTGCGCCGAACCCGCAAAAGTAACACGCTCCTCCTCCACGAACCCGACTGATGCCCCCCCGTTTGCGTCCCAATGGCGGCCGCAAACGGGGGGGTGGTACATCCAAGCGTGCGCACCACACGATAGTAGTACATGAGGGAAACCTTTCCCCGCCTACAACAAGGATCGTATCACCATGCATTGGCGCACATTCATGCTTGTCAGCCTCCTCTGGCTCCTTTGGGGATGTGGCAACGCTCCTCCCGAGGTGGCCGTCGCACCGCTGTACATGGGAGCTCAAACAGCACAACCCAGCGACGCAGCCATGGCCGCTGAAATTCTCGATGGCAACGGTCGCTATGTCAGTGACCAAGCGCGTCAAGCCGCTCAACTCTACCGCATCGACTCAGCCAGCACGTACGCTGACGTCAAAACCTACTACATGGCCGAAATGACCGCACTCGGGTGGCAGGCCGATCCCGCCATCGTCGTCGAAGGCGATACGCTCAGTTATTTTGGCTGGAAAAAGGACGGCGCGACCTTTGTGATTGGCGTGGTTGAAGATGTGGCCGGCAACGGTGCCTTCTTGACCGTGGCCCTCTACTGATGCGGCCACCACCGCCCACGAGCCGCGTGCAGGTGTGACACCTCTGCATCCACCACGGGTACGGGATGGTGTTGTGACCAAAGACGCTGTTGTGCATAAATACCGGTGGCGCCCGAAACTGCGTAGCCGATGAAGGTGACGATCGCCACGGGCACGGCCATCCCAGCGCCAAACAACTCGATGCCCATCAACACACAGGCCAGCGGCGTGTTGGCGGCCACCGCAAAGACAGCGATAAAGCCGACCGCAGCCATGTAGGCTGGTGGTGCGTCTATCCACCCACTGAGCGTGGCCCCGAAGGTGGCGCCAATCACAAACAGCGGCGTCACCTCACCACCCTTGAAACCAAACCCGAGGGTGAGTGCGGTCAAGATGAGTTTGCTGACAAACGCCCAAGTCGGCACCGCATTGGTGGTAAAGGCATCTGCGAGCAAGGGCAGACTCAGACCGTTGTAGGCTGTGGTGCCCATACTCAGTGTCGCCACTATCACGATGACCCCACCGACCGCTGCACGCCAGACAGGCCACGGCAACCAGCGCTTGGAGATGCCATCAATGCGTTGATGGAGCTCAGCGAAAGCGACGCCGACCACCGCACAGAGCAGTCCCGCCAGCACGAGTTTGCCAGCCAGTAACGGCGTTAGTGCGGGGATAAACGGCACCACGTACACGGCGTGGCCAACGCCGAGCCAACGCACCGTCCAATCACCGATGAGTGCCCCCATCAGGCACGGCACCAAGGCGGTGTACCGCATACCACCACGCGCCAACACCTCCATGGCAAACACGGCACCGGCTAAGGGCGTGCCAAACACACTACCAAAGCCGGCACTTATTCCCGTCAGCAACCAAATGCGCCGGTCATGTGCCTCCGCCTGACGCCAACGCGCCCACGCATCCGCAAGACTCCCACCCATCTGCACTGCCGTCCCCTCACGCCCAGCCGATCCCCCACACAAGTGGGTCAACAAGGTGGTCGTAAGGATGAGTGGCAACATGCGCAACGGCACCCCAGGACCAGCAGGCGCGTAAATCTGGTCGATGATAACGTTATTGCCAGCAGCCGCTCGTGCACCGTAGCGCTGGTAGATCCAGGCAATCAGCATACCTGCCACGGGCAAGGCGTACAACAATGCCGGGTGCTGCGCAAACAACAGCGCCACATGCTCGAGCCCCCACAAAAAAACCGCACTCGCGATACCAGCACCCACAGCGATGACGAGCACCCCCACATAACGCCACCCCAACACACGCATCATGATGCCTGCTCCTTCGCACATGAAAAAAACCACGGAGCAGGATGAGCCTGCTCCGTGGTCTGTCGCGTACCTGCGTCCTGTTACTTGGTCTCGCGGTAGGTCACATGCTTGCGCACAGTGGGGTCGTACCGGCGGAGCTCAAGACGAGCGGTGTCGTTCTTGCGGTTCTTGGTGGTGGTGTAGGTATGTCCGCTCTCGCTGCTCTTGAGCTTGATGATAACGCGATTGCCTTTTTTGCTGGCCATGTCATCCTCGCTAAAATTCGCATAAACTTGATTTATTGTAGCAAGAATATGCGCAGTTGGCAAACCCAATTCCCAGCGCACACTAGCACGTCAATGATGAGTGATATGGTATACTGCCGTGTATACATTTTGAATACACAGAGGTTGGTGCGATGACCACTACCAACATAATACCATTCTCCGGCGCAGATACTCCAAGCGACGCCGTCATCAATACGTGTGTACACTGCGGTCTCTGTTTGTCGTCCTGCCCCACATACCGCGAAACCGGGCTCGAGCAATTCTCGCCACGTGGGCGCATCTACCTCATGAAAGCGGTAGCTGACGGACGCATCGGCATGGACAGTCAGACCTTCCAAGAGCAAATGAGTGCCTGTCTCAACTGCCGCGCTTGCGAAGCCGTGTGCCCCAGCGGCGTACAATACGGCCAAATCCTCGAGTCATCGCGCGCGCAGATTCATCAGGCCAAAGAGCAGGGCACATTGGCGCCCTACCCGGTCAGCGTCAAAGCCATCCGCTCTGTCGTCTTTGGTGCACTCTTTCAGCGTCTCGCCAATTTCCGGATTTTTTCACGGCTCATCTGGCTCTATCAAAAAAGTGGCCTGCAGTGGTTGGCCCGACGCCTCGGCATTCTCAAGCTTCTCGGGTTGCACGAGGCTGAAGCCATTTTGCCGGAAATAAACAACTCCTTTGTGGTGCCCCAAGATCAAGTCTATCCGGCCATCGGCACCGAAAAGGCCCGGGTAGCCTTGTTGTCAGGATGCATTATGTCGACCGCATTTGCCCATGTGCACCAGGCCACCATTCGGGTACTCCAACGCAATGGCGTCACCGTGGTCGTTCCCCGTGGTCAAGAGTGTTGTGGGGCGCTTCATGCGCACGGTGGTGAGCTGAACAGTGCCCGCGACCTCGCCAAGCACAACATCACCGCCTTTGCACACTACGACACGGTCATCGTCAACGCAGCCGGATGTGGCTCTACGTTGAAGGAATACGGGCATTTGTTGCACGACGAAGCGGAATGGGCCACACGCGCAAGTGCGTTCAGCGCCAAGGTGCGCGACATCAGCGAATACCTGGCAGGGTTGACCCTCAACACCGCCGATTTGCGCCCGCTCAACTTGACGGTGACCTACCAAGAGCCGTGTCATTTGGCCCACGCACAACGCATCACCGCCCAGCCACGCACCCTGATTAAATCGTTGCCCGGCGTCACACTCATCGAGATGGCCGAATCATCGCTCTGCTGCGGCTCGGCCGGCATCTACAACGTCACGCAACCTGCCATGGCAGCCCAGTTGGGCAACCGCAAGCTCGACAACGCCGAGCGCACCCAAGCTGCTGTCGTTGTCACCGCCAATCCGGGGTGTCATTTGCAGCTCGCCGGCGGACTCAAGCAACGCCAATCAACGATGCGCGTGTTGCACATCGCTGAGCTCCTCGATCTTGCGTACCACGGGAAACCAGCATGACAGAGGGGCGTTACCGGGTGCTGATGGTGGCGCCGACCAGTTTTTTCTCTGACTACGGCTGCCACATTCGCATCGCACAAGAGGCGCACGAGCTCCAACGCCGTGGCCACGACGTGCGCATTGCGACCTACCACAACGGGGATGATGTGGCTGGGCTCCAGATTACCCGTTCGTGGGATGTACCCTGGATCAAGCGCACCTTGGTCGGATCGTCACGCCACAAAATCTACCTCGACGTCGCATTGTCGTGGCGCAGTTTGACCACGGCCCTCGGCTACCAGCCAGACATCATCCATGCGCACCTGCACGAAGGCGGCTTGATTGGCGCGGTCCTCAAACGCATCGTGCGGCGCCCGTTGGTGTTTGATTTCCAAGGCAGTATGACGGCCGAAATGATCGATCATCGCTTTTTGGCCAGCAAAGAGTCGCCACTCTACCAACCGCTGTATCGCCTTGAATCGTGGATTAATCGCCAAGCCGATATGGTGCTGACCTCCAGCGATCACGCCCGTCAACTCCTCATCGATGAATTCGCGCATGCGCCTACGCAGGTGACCACCATCGCCGACGGCATTGATACGACCTATTTTGCCCCTCAAGAACCCAGCCCACACATTCGGGCATCGCTCGGTATTCCCGCCGATCGGCGCATCGTGGTCTACTTGGGGCTCCTCGCACCCTATCAGGGTACCAATTTGCTCATCGAGGCCATTCCGTCCATCTTGGCCGCAGTGCCCGATGCGCATTTCCTCATCATGGGCTACCCCGATCCCGGCGTCTATCGCACCTACGCAGAATCACTCGGTGTGGGGGCACACGTCACCTTGCCGGGGCGCATCCGCTACCTCGAATCGCATCACTACCTCGGGTTAGGCGAAGTTGCGGTGGCCCCCAAGATGAGCCGGAGCGAGGGCAGTGGCAAAATCCCCCAGTACATGGCACTCGGACTGCCCGTCATTACGTTTGATTCCGCAGTAGGACGCCAATATCTCGGCGACAACGGTATTTATGCGGCCTATGCCGACCGCGACGATCTCGCGCGCACCATCATCTGGAGCCTACAACACCCAGACGAGGCACGGCGCATCGGTCAGCAAAACCGCGCCTTGGCCGAGCATCACCACAGCATCACACATATTGGGCCACAACTCGAAAGCATTTATCACCGGCTCCGCCCGTTGTCGTGATGCCCGCGCATGCGCTCTGCGCTCAGCGTCCACGCCCACCACATCGCAAGCAGACAGACGAGCAACACGACTAGACTCAATGCGGCAGCCATGGCCGCATTGAGCGTGCCCGGCCGCCCCAGCAAACGCGCAATGAAGACCGGCGCGGTGGCGGTGTCGGGGCGCGTCAACAACAACGACGTTGCAAAATCGCCGAATGAGATGGTGAACGCGAGGAGGGTGGCCGACACCAGCGGTCGCCGCAACAAGGGCCACCACACATCGCCAAGACGACGTGCCGGCGGCGCCCCCAGTGTGGCAGCTACCGCATCGTACTGCGGCGAAAGACGATCAAACGCGAATGAAACTTGGCGACTGACCAATGGCAAGGCCACCACCATGTGCGCCAACAAAACCAGCCACGGCGCAAGCAATAACCCCATTTTGCCAAACCAAAGCAAATACCCGAGACTCAATGTGACCGCACTAATACCCAGTGGCCACACCAACAACACCCGCCAACCGCGAGCCAACGGCGCCACCAATCCTGCCACCACCATGCTCGCACCCGCCACCACACAGGCCACTACCAGTGAACGCCAGAGAGCGGCCAATGGGGTCACAAATATGCCACTCCCGCGCACCGTGTCGGCCAACGCCACAAAGGCCAACCACGGCGCATCTGCGACGATTGCCCGCGGCACCAACGCCACCATGGGCAACGCAAACACGATCACCGCACCCACATTGATGAGGAGTGCGACGGTAGCACCACGCCCTGGTGCTACGTCGGCAGTCAAACGCACCGACTCGAGCACGGTCCGCCGTTGCAACCACTCGATGGACACAATCAGCAGAATGCTCAATCCGAGTTGCCAGAGTGCCAACAATGTGGCCACATCGAGACGCAAAAATTGACTGGTCTGACGCCATATTTCGACTTCGAGCGATGGCACACGTCCACCACCGAGCAACCACACCACGCCAAAACTTCCCACGCAGTACAAAAACACCAAGAGCAAGGCGGCGAGGATGGCCGGCGCCAACAAGGGCAGCACGACGCGTCGAAATGCCTGCCACGGAGTGCTCCCCAGCGTGGCTGCCGTTGCCTGATAGCGCTGATGCACGGCCTGCCACGCATCGCCAACCAAGCGCACCACCACCCCGGTGTTGTACCAAGCGTGTACCAGCACGACCACCCACAGCCCTGCGATGGTTTCGAGACCGAACCAGTGCTGACACCAGCGTGCTGGCGCACATACGGCGTATACCATTGTCACTGCAACTGGAGTTGGCACCACGAAGGGCAACGTGACTGCGAGCCATGCCCAAGTGGCACTCCGTCCCGGACGCCGGCGCATGGCCCAAATCAGGGGCCCAGCCAACACACCCGCGAGGAGCGTGGAGAGCAGTGCTTGCCACACGGTAGCCCCAAAAACGTCACGCAAAAGCGCCCACGGCCACGACCCGGCGGTAGTAAGCCCCACCCACAGCACGGTGATAAGTGGTGCACCCACGCCCACGCTCACAAAGACCACGACTGCAAGTTGGACAACCCAACGGAGCCGACCCATTTATGCGCCCCGCCGGAGTTGGCTCCACACCGGTCCATCTGGGTAGGCGAATTCGGCCAACGACGCTGGGTACATTTCAATGCTGTACCCGGGGCGTTGCGGCGGCATGTAGTGGGCGTTTTCGATGCGACACGGGTCGACGAAGTGCTCGTGCAAATGGTCTACATACTCGATGACCCGCCCGGTAGTGCTGCCGGTGACTGCGATATAGTCAAACAGCGACAGGTGTTGGACGTACTCACACAAACCGACGCCACCCGCATGCGGGCAGACCGGGATGCCGAATTTCGCCGCCATCAACATAATCGCCAACACTTCGTTGACACCACCCACACGACAGGCGTCGATTTGACAAAACGAAATCGCGTCGGCCTGCAACAACTGCTTGAAAATGATGCGGTTTTGCACGTGCTCACCCGTGGCCACACCAATGGGCGCCACGCCACGCGCAATCGCTGCATGCCCGAGCACATCATCGGGGCTCGTTGGCTCTTCAATCCACAACGGATGAAACGGTTTGAGGTGCTCCATCCATGCGATTGCCTCGCCCACCCCCCATACCTGATTGGCATCGACCATCAGATAGCGCTCTGGCCCGATTACTTCGCGGATCAACGCGGCACGACGCACATCGGAGGCAACGTCGATGCCCACTTTCATTTTGATGTGGGTAAACCCGTCATCAATGGCGGCCTGACAGAGTTGCCGGACTTTTTCATCGCTGTAGCCAATCCACCCCGCCGACGTCGTATAGGCCGGGTAGCCGTGCGCCTGCATCTGCGCGATACGTTCGGCACGGTGTGGCCGCGCAGTCTGGAGCATGGCGAGGGCTTCGGCGGGTGTCAGGGCATCTTCGATGTAACGAAAGGGGATGGCCCGCACCAATTGCTCTGGCTCCATGTCAACCAACAATTGCCAGAGGGGCTTGGACTCTGCTTTGGCATACAAATCCCAGACAGCGTTGACCACGGCTGCCACCGCCAAATGCACTACCCCTTTTTCGGGGCCCACCCAACGCAACTGGCTATCGCCCACCATTTCGTACCAAAACGCGCCCATATCGGCGGTCATGTCAGCCAACATGCGCCCTTCGAGGCGCCGGGCCAACGTCAGCGCAGCCGCCACACACCATTCGTTGCCACGCCCAATGGTGAAGGTTAATCCATGGCCAACATGTGCGCTATTGGTGTGCAAGATGACATATGCTGCCGAGTAGTCAGGATCGCGATTCATCGCATCGGATCCGTCCATCTGCAACGAAGTCGGGAATCGCACATCACGAACTTCGGCACGCACAATCATGATTCCAGACATTGGGTACTCCTCATCTGCTACACGCCGTCTCGACGCACACTTTTCCTACGGGTTGATTGAAAAATCAGCTCGTGTTGCGCATACGCTTTCACCGTGTTGGTGACATGAAAGTGCGTTGCATCACACGTTAATTCACTGTACGTTTCCACGTTCGTGTGCCAGTCGTGCCGTGAAATCGCAATGGCGTGTTCACACACACTCCGCGCACTCAAGGGATCGCCCTCGGTGATGAAATAGCGATCTGCGGCGCGGTGGTCGTAACACCAGCCATCACTCCGCTCAAACGCCCCGTGGTCGTTTTCATCGTGCAGTTGCCAGGTACTCGTCACCTGATCAAAACGCTCGTAGCGCTCACGTTGCTCCGGTCGGCGCACGGTCATCCCCACCACCGGCGTCCCTGCTGGAGACGCAAAAACGCCCGCATCAGCGTCGCCCGCCTGCGCATGGCGCACCGGCAGGTCAAGCCACAGCGATGCTGGATCAATCTGCAACGTGGTGACAGCGGGCGACGGCCACGCATGCGGCCAGTAGGCAGGCGCAATGGCAACACGCCAACGATGCCCAGCGCGCAGATGGTGGCCCGCCGCATTGAGTCGCACCCGAATACGTTCGGGTTGGCCCGGTATCATGTCCACGACACGGTCATGACCATGGCGGTGGGTGAGATTGAGCAGGCCACGGCTCACCAACAACGATTGCCCGTCGGGCGCCACATCGCACAAGCGCACGACCACCTGTGCCCACGGCTGATCAACGGCCACCTCGAACGAGCACTCCGGGAAGCCGAGAATGTCGTAGGCGGCCGGAACCGGCGCACTGTCAATGGCCCAGCCACGGCCATCTTCGGCACGTTGATCGGGCGGGTAATCGCCCGGAAGCGCATATGAGCACCACATCCCCGCATCCGCACCACTCCGCAGCGTGGTACCAATCACGACCGGAGCAATGCGCATCGACACATCCGCGTCCGTCTGCAACTGCCCAGTGCCTCCGTAGAAGCGCAACGCAGGGTCTACCGACGGCCAGGTGGCGTCTGCCACCCAACGCCCATCACGGTGCGCATACCAGCTCGCCGGGGCCGCCCAATCTTGGATGTAGCTCGTCAGCATGGGACCATCCATGATGTCGTTGGGCTCAGCGGTCAACCAGTGTTGCCACCACTTCACGGCTTCGGCTTGAAACCCAATCGCCGGTCCGGGGCGCCCCGCTTCGGGGTATTTGTGCGCCCACGGCCCAATCAGACCTTTGCGGGGCACGGTGAGACCATCAAGCAGGCGCAACACCGCATTGGTGTACCCGTCGGCCCAGCCGCCCACCGCATACACGGGGCATTTGATGCGTGAAAAATCCTCGCACACCGACCCGTGTTGCCAAAATGCGTCACGGCGTTGATGCGCCAACCACGTTTCAATGTACGGCGGAGTATCTTCGAGGCGTGTCTGCCACAGCTCACGCCACTGATCGCCCACCATGTGCGGATCGGGTGAGCGCGCATTATAGGCCAGCATGACCGAAGCCCACGGCAACATGTCGACCGCCAACAAACACCCTCCCATGTAGTGCACATCATCAGCATACCGGTCATCCGTCGAGCACACCGTGATGATTGCCTTCAGCGCAGGTGGTTGCAACGCGGCCACTTGGAGCGCATTGAAGCCCCCCCAGGAAATCCCAAACATGCCCACGTTGCCGTTGCACCACGGTTGTGCGGCCAACCAAGCAATGACTTCGCAGGCATCGAGCTGCTCTTGGAGCAAGTACTCGTCGTACAATACCCCATCCGAATCGCCACTTCCACGCATGTCGACCCGCACGGCAGCAATTCCATGTCCCGCCAAAAACGGATGCCGGAGCGCATCACGCTGCGCCGTACCATCGCCACGCCGATAAGGCAGGTATTCGAGCACGGCGGGTACCGGGTGTTGGCCAGCCGTGCGGGGCAGAATAATTCGTGCCGCTAGGCGGGCTCCATCAGACATGGGAATCCACACCGGATCGAGGATTTCACTCTCTGCAAGCAAATCAAACCGCTCATGCATGGGCGGCCTCCACCTCGGTGGCGGCACGTTGCCCACTGACAATGGCACCATGCACGCTCGCTGCTTGCCCGTGGAGTGCGGTCGCTTCGCCCGCAAAATGAATGCGCCCGGTGGCAGCAGCCAGCGCTTCACGAAGCCCAAACGCTCCCACCGGCGTTGAACTATATGCGCCACGGCTCCACGTTTCTTGGCTCCAAATCATCACCTGGCACGAACACAACGCAGTACGAGCCACCTCACCAAACACCTGACACAGCACGTCGAGGCACATTTCTTGTGGATCAGGATGTTGCCTAAGGTACTCGGCCCGTGGCCCTGTAAAAAATCCCAACAAAAACGGCGCTTCGGCGGACATCGTCCACCAGACTGGCGCCGGGTCAAACAAGCTGATGAAACTGGCTTGCGCATCCCAAAACTGATGCGTAAAGCGCAGGATTACTTTGGCGCCATCGTGCATCTCAAGCGCATCAATGGCTGCCATTTTGGCGGCTGGCAACGGCGGTGAAAACGTAATCGTATCGGCTTTGAGCAACGCCAACGGCACCGTCACAATCACACGTGCCGCTTGCAATTGAGTGCCGTCCGCCGTGGTAATCGTGCAATGTGCGCCCGTGTCAGTCACCGCAACCACCGCACACCGCAGGCGAATGTCGAGCGCCATCGCCAAATCCGCCGTAATGGGCGCATATCCGGTGGCAATGTGATGGTCGTCACCACCAATGTCGCGGGTCGCCACAATTTCGTCGCGGATGGCGTGCAGACTAGCACGCTCGGGCGTGGTGGCTGCACTATGCGCCAAACGAATATCCGCAAGATGGCGGGCAATCCCCGTGTAACCGCGCATGGCCAACCACGTCGCAAACGAGATATCGGGGCCGCTATAGTCGGCAATCTCGTCCTCGATGTGCACCAGCTGAGCGACCATGGGAACACGCGCTGCCAGCTCACTCGGGGTGTGAAGCGCGCCTGCATGCCAAATTCGACGTCCCTGCCAGAGCTGGGCTGTGGTGGTCGCTAAGCCGAGGCGCCGCACCCACTGCCATGTGGCCACGTCATCCCCGTGTATCCACTCTGCACCCAACTCAAGTGGATAGCCATCGACCGGCGCACTCCAGACACGACCACCGATGCGGTCACGTGCCTCACAAACGAGCACACGCTTGCCCGCATCGTGGAGCTGACGAGCAGCCGCCAGACCAGCGTACCCGGCACCAATCACAATTGCATCGTACATGGCACTTTCTCCTTCCCTCAGCGGCGCATCTTGTTCTTGCTTCATCGCAACAGCAACCCGTGAAGTCGTGCTACTCAGGCAGTGGGGTGCCTGCAAACACCTGCGCAATCAACGATTCTGCGAGCCCGTCGATGGCACGTGCATCGGTCGACTGCTGTAATAATTGGGCACGAAGTTGCTCCCAGGCGGGATGCGCGACCACACGCTCCATGAGGCGCACTTCGACGGCACGTTGCAGAGCGCCGACTCGACGCAGTTGTTGCCGCTGACTGTGCGGGTGCGCCCCAATCCAAGCACGGTGTGCCAACAACGCTGCCACCAACTCGTCAATGCCACTGCCCAACAACCCCGATACACCGTGGACGGGAACCGGCCAGACATCCGCACTCGGCATCGTCATGCGCACCAACGCTTTGAGTTGTTGTAATGTGGCCGGCGCATCAGCACGATCGCTTTTGTTCACCGCAATCACATCGGCAACTTCCAATAGCCCCGCCTTGATCGATTGCACTTCGTCGCCCATGCCCGGCGATTCCACCAGCAACACGGTGTCTGCCACATCCGATACCGTGACGTCACTTTGCCCCGCTCCCACCGTTTCGACCAATACGAGGTCGTAGTGGGCAGCCCCCATCAACAACACCGCATCCATGGTAGCCGCCGCCACCCCTCCAATACGCCCTCGATTTGCCATGCTCCGGATAAAAATCCCCGCATCACCGGCCAAATCGTACATGCGAATGCGGTCGCCGAGCAAGGCCCCACCACTATACGGCGACGCCGGATCAATGGCGATGATGCCCAACCGGAGCTGGTGTTGTCGAAGCGCTTGTGCCATGGCCGTTGTCAACGTTGATTTGCCAGCGCCTGGTGCCCCCGTAATGCCAATCACGTGTGCCCGCCGCACCGACAACTGCCCCACCGCAGTACGCAACGCTAACGCAGGTTGACCACCGCGCTCTGCAAGCGTGAGACCACGGGCCAAGGCGCGCACATCGCCCGCACAAATGGCCTGTGCCAACTGAGCAATCGGCATCGCACCGCTCACGAAGCACTCCGACGCCGGGCGACTTCACTCTGCAAAAACGCCACAATATCGGCCGTGTTGGTGCCAGGACCATATATGGCATCGACCCCGTGCTCACGACACAAAAGCTGCGCATCCTCGGCTGGGATAATTCCTCCGGCGACCACCACACACTGCGCCATCCCCGCTGCGCGCAATTCACTGACGACTTTGGGCAACAACGTCATGTGCGCACCCGACAAAATCGACAGCCCCACCACGTCGACATCTTCTTGGATGGCGGCTTCCACGATCATGTGCGGCGTCTGCCCCAAACCCGTATACACCACATCCATGCCTGCGTCACGGAGCGCACGTGCAATGACTTTGGCGCCACGGTCGTGGCCGTCAAGGCCGGGTTTGGCCACCAAGACCCGAATCGGTAGTGCGTGTTCTGTCACGATGAACGCCCTCCTGCACGGCGCCCAAACAACGACGGGCGCTCCACCATTCCCATGCCCATATCTTCGTATTCCGCTTCACCAGGGCGCATCCCCGGTTTCTGCTTCAACCACTCATCACGCGCTTGCTTGGTGCGTTGCAAGTATTCCTGCACGGCCGCCTGATTCCCACCAGCGATTTCGCTCTTCAGTCCCTGCAACTCGTCGATACACACGTCAATCCAGCGATTGATGGCCTCCGCATTGGTCATGATGATGTCACGATGCATGGTCACATCTCCCGACGCCAAACGCGTGGTGTCTCGGTAACCACCAGCCGCAAGTGCCGACATTTCACGCCATGAGCTCGCTTGTGACGTCACGTGCACCAACAACGACGCCAGCAAAAACGGCATGTGTGAAATGCCAGCCACGTACGCATCGTGCTCGTACGGATCAATGAAATACGTCTTGGCGCCGACGCGCTCCACCATGGCCTCACACAGCGCAATCGACTCTGGCGGCGAATTCACGTTTGGACACAGGCAGTAGACCGCCCCCTTGAACAAATCATGCACGGCCGCTTTGGGGCCACTCTGCTCGCGCCCCGCCATCGGATGCCCACCTACAAACGGGTTGTTCGCAGACAACAACTCTTGGGCCCAAGCGGTGACTTGCCCCTTGGTACTGGTCACGTCCGTCACCACCGCACCCGGCTCAAGACACGGAGCAAGCGTTGCCAGCACGTCGCGCAGTGCCAACGCCGGCACCGCCAACACCACCAAGTGCACGCCCTTGACTGCCTCAGCCAACGACGGGGCCATTTTGTCGATGGCCAGACGAGCCCGCGCTTCCTTCAAGTGGTCCGTGTTGGCGTCGTACCCAATCACTTCTATCTCGCCCATGGGGTCCTTTTTGCTGTCTGCTGACCGCAACGAAATCCCCAGCGCAGTGCCGATGAGACCCATGCCAATAATTGCAATCCGAATCATGCTGTCGCTCTCCTCTTGTACATGGAAAACACCACTCAGCGCGTGGTCGGTGATTCACTAAACGAAAGAAAAATTACTTCCACAATTACCAGCATCACCACCCACAACACCATCAACATGGGCGTGAGGGCCCGCAGTGCAAACAACACGAACATGCCAGCAACTGCGAGAGCTAATTCGGCCGCTTGCCGATATGAACGGCGCACGTCGTAGCGGCGTGCCCGCCGGGTAAACAACCGCAAACCGATTACGTACAACACTGGCATGCACAACGAAGATACCAACCAATAAATGGCAAATACTGCCAAGACATATACAGGCACCTCCGACATGGCGAGCAACGACTGTGTCGGTGCTGGCACGTAGACCAACACCACTATCGCCAACACCATGCCTGCCACCCCACGCACCGTGATACCGTCGACCGCATGCACCATTTCGAATGGCAAAAAGGTCAACAGACCCACAAGCACCGTGGCGCCCACCAACAATAGCTGTTCTTGCGTGTTGGTCGGTGACCACTCGTGTGTAAAAACGACCCACAGCCACACCAACCACGCAAACCCCACACACACAATCCAACCCCACAATTGTGTCTGTGCGACCGATCGTGGCACAGTGGGTATTGATCCAGAAGTACGACGCGTGGGGATACGATTACTCATCACGACACCCTTACAACAGTGCATGCGGATATGGCGGTGGAGACACGCTCTTTTTATATTGTACATGATGCACGGAATGAACAACAATTCAAATGTGGTTGGACGGTCGCCATACAACACCTCGATGTTCGCCCGTATAATACGCACGTGCTGTCTTTTAATAATGAGGAAACAACCGAACCGTACCGATATGTACGGAGCCGTTTTCGTCACCATACCAAAAGGGAGGACAACGATGTCCAAAGTCCGAATCGGCGTTGTTGGCGCCGGCAGTGTGGCCCAACGTGGCATCTTGCCCCATCTCTCACAGGCCGATGTGGCTGACAAAATCGAGCTCGTAGCCGTCTGCGATCCCGCTCCCGGTCGCGCCCAAGCCGCGGCAGCCAAGTTCGGCCTCCCCCAGCATTTCACCGACTACCACGACTTCCTTGCGCATGCTGACGTCGACCTCATCACCCTCGCCACCCCCATTGGCATGCACTACCAGCAGGGGCGCGACGCCATTGATGCGGGCAAGCACGTCCATTTCAACAAAACCATGACCACCACCGCGGCCGAGGCCACCGACCTCATCGACCGCGCTGCTGCCACTGGCCGCAAATTGGTCGCCTCCCCCGGTGAAATGAACCGTCCCCACAACCAGGCCATCAAACAACTCATCGCCGATGGCGCCATTGGTGACCTCTGTTGGGCCGTGTGTGGCGCCTCCTTTGGTCGCTACCACGAAAACGAAATCTACCGCACCGGCTCCGACCCCCTCTCCACCGTAGACCCCTCGTGGTACTACCGCAAGCCCGGCGGTGGCCCGTTGTACGACATGACCGTGTATGCGCTCCACGGCCTCACCGGCATCCTCGGGCCCGCCCACCGCGTGACCGCCATGTCCGGCGTCCGCCTGCCGTTCCGCGAGTTCCGTGGGGAAATGGTCCCGTGTGATGCCGACGATAACACCCTCATCCTCATCGACTTCGGCAACCACACCTTTGCCATGGCCTACGGCGTGCCAGCCGGAGGATTGACCGACGACGATAACGTGCATTTTTATGGCACCCACGGAAGCATTGTGGGGCTGAACCTCAACGGACAACCGTTTGCATACCCGCAACGGTCACTGGCCGAGAGCCATCCGGACGGCATCTGGGCCGGTCATCAATGGATTCTGCCCTATGCAACCACCCCGCATCACGCCATCGCCGAACACCACGTGTTCGTGGACATCATGCAACTGGTCGACTGGGTGCGCACCGGCACCCCAGCAGTGGCCACTGCCGAGCATGCCCGTCATGTCGTGGAAATCATCGAAGCGGGGCTACGTGCCGCCGCAACCGGCCAGACGCAAGTGCTGACGACCACGTTTCCTGCGTAGTCTCTCCCACCATCACCCGCATGGGGATGAGTTATGTATTGTTACCACCATATCAGGAGGAACCAGTCATGTCCAAAGTCCGAATCGGCGTCGTCGGCGCCGGCAGTGTGGCCCAACGTGGCATCTTGCCCCATCTCTCACAGGCCGATGTGGCTGACAAAATCGAGCTCGTGGCCGTCTGCGATCCCGCTCCCGGTCGCGCCCAAGCCGCGGCAGCCAAGTTCGGCCTCCCCCAGCATTTCACCGACTACCACGACTTCCTTGCG
>Ga0172373_10001516_pt1 | contig 37498 bp, 23 predicted proteins | sample Lak10m_2_FD_114546 | JGI IMG/M metagenome (GOLD analysis project Ga0172373, IMG submission 114546) | Freshwater microbial communities from Kabuno Bay, South-Kivu, Congo - kab_092012_10m | ecosystem: Environmental > Aquatic > Freshwater > Lake | place: Democratic Republic of the Congo... | reverse complement strand
TTTTTCGCCATTTTTCACCTTTTTTCAGTTACGTAGCACCGGCTATGCGCCTTCAAAAACGCAAAAACTGACAAAAAATCAGCCTGTTTTTGCCAACGGCAGAGATTCCTGAACAAGCTCTAAATACAATCCAAGCATGTCATCACTTATTGCCCACTATTTTCCGAAACTGACTCCAGATCAACTGTCGAAGTTCGACCAGCTTGTACCGCTTTACACCGAGTGGAACGAAAAAATCAACGTGGTTTCAAGGCAGGACATAGAAAATCTGACCGAGCGGCACGTACTGCATTCGCTGGCCATCGCCTGCGTGATCGGGTTCAGTCCCAATGCCAAAATAATGGATCTGGGAACAGGCGGCGGATTCCCGGGAATACCGCTGGCTATTTTCTATCCGGAAACACAATTCACCCTCGTTGATGCCACCGGGAAAAAAATCAGGGTCGTGGAAGAGGTAGCACAGGCGCTGGGACTAACCAACGTGACGGCCATACACGCCAGGGTGGAAGACCTGAAAATGATCGGGCAATATGATTTTGTCTTGTCGCGCGGGGTTGCGCCACTCGACAAACTGCTGTATTGGGGCCGGAAATTTCTGAAGAAAAAGCACATGCATGCATTGCCCAACGGCATCATTGCCTTGAAGGGCGGTGATTTAAGACCGGAAATAAATGCTTTGCCCGGCAAGGGAGGCAATTACACTGATGTATTTCCCATCCGTGAATTCTTCAGAGAGCCTTTTTTTGAAGAGAAGTACGTCGTTTATGTGCAGGGTTAGGCCCTGCGCGGATCAGGTATAACCTCGGCCACCACGAAAATACTACCAATCACCACGACGAGATCGTCGGACGAAGCCTTGCTCACGGCTGCCTTCAGTGCATTTTTCACCGAAGAATAAGCTCTGCCGGCGAGTCCGAGTGCAGCAGCCTGCTGTGCCAGTTCCCGGGCATCGAGTCCACGGGGTATATCGGCCTTTGCGAAGTAATAGCTGGCCTCTTTCGGAAAAAGGGACAGTACCTTTTCAGCCGGTTTGTCATTCACAAAACCAGTGACAATATGCAGTTTCCGGTGTGGCCAGTTGTTTATCCGGTCAAAAGCTATGGCAATACCCGCTTCATTATGGGCGCTGTCGCACAGGATTGTGGGTGAGCTGCCGATGACTTCCCAGCGGCCCATGAAACGGGTGAGTTGTTTCAGGTTCTTCAGTCCTGCCTTCAGAGCATTTTCGTCTATATTCGGGAAAATGGCCTGCATTTTATCCCATGCCTGCAGGGCGGTAGCCAGATTTTTCTCCTGAAACGGACCACCAGCCTCCAGTTCGAGGTCGTTCATCCATATTTTGCCATCCCTGGTAACTTGATAAAAAGTTCGTATGCTGCGCTCCTGAATAGTTTCACGAACGGGTGTAACGACGGTATGCTGGTCGGCAAAAACAATTTCAGAACCCGTTGAGCGAGCTTTTTCCAGGAATACCGGTGCCGACTCCGGATGAGTTTCACCGATGACAACCGGAACTCCGGGTTTGATGATTCCCGCTTTTTCTCCGGCAATCAGGGTAAGTGTATCACCGAGCATATTCATGTGATCATAGCTGATGTTTGTGATCACACTCAGTTCCGGAGTGATGATATTGGTACTGTCGAGGCGACCGCCGAGTCCGACTTCGACGATTGCCACGTCCACGCGCTCGCGGGCGAAGTGATCGAAAGCCATTGCCACACACAACTCGAAGAACGAGGGCTGTACTTCTTCCATTTTCCGGCGGTTTGAACTGACAAACTCGACCACCGCCTTCCGGGGAATATAATTTCCGTTGATTTTGATCCTTTCTCTGAAATCACGGTAGTGCGGACTGACGTAGAGGCCGGTTTTCAGTCCGGCGGCCTGACAAATTGCGGCCAGAATATGACTTACAGACCCCTTTCCATTGGTGCCGCCAATATGCACTGAAGGGAATTTTGTGTGCGGGTCACCCAGATGCCTGGCAAGAGCCAGCGTATTTGTAAGGTCTTTTTTGAATGCGGGAGGTCCGACCCTGTGAAACATGGGCAGTTGGGCATACAGGTAATTCAGGGTTTCAGCGTAGGTCATGCGTGGCTGATTTGTGGACTAAGTGCGATCAACGAGGCGATATTTCAGTGCTTCCGTGATTTTCTGTCGTCGGCAAAACAGGCGTAAATTTGATCCGGCGGGAAAACTCAGAATGTAAAATTAACCCGGGCCAAAATAATCTGTTCAAATTGACCTGTAAAATTGACTAAAATTTGATCTTTGTCCTTTAACCGGCACCATAAAACATCCTTTTTTGCGTGCTCAAATTCATAAATCCCTCCGATGAATATTCTGATAGTCTGTGATTCCAAAATGCCTGTTTCGCCTTACGACGACAAAGGCAGGCAAGTGTGGTGGCTGGGTTCCGGATTGGCGGAGGCTGGTCACAACGTCACCCTGATGCTCAGGGAAGAAGTAGCCTGTTCTTTTGCCAAAACGCTGGTCTATCAGGAAAAAAAGCCGTTTTCGGAGCAAATTCCGGACAATACAGATCTAATACATTTTCATCAGGAGCCCAAAACTGACCCGGAGATACCATACCTCATCACACTGCACGAGAATATCCTGACACCGCGGTCACTTGACAGGAATACCGTTTTTTTGTCGCACAGCCACGCTCAGTTACACGGCGGGTCTGTTTTTGTACATCCCGGCGTTGACTTCAGTGCATACACCTCACCAGATTTTTCAGCCAAACGGATATGGTATCACTTTCTTGGCAATGCCGCCAAAAGGGGAAGGAATATACGCGGTGCGATTGATATAGCCCAGAAATCGGGAGGGCGACTGCATGTAGTGGGAGGTTCGAGGGTAAATTTCCGGCAAGGCTTTCGTATTCCGCTCAGCTCATCGGCCCGTTTTCACGGCATGCTGAGTCCGGACGGCCGCGATTCCATACTCAATTCCTCGAAGGGATTGATTATTCCTCTATTGTGGCAGGAGCCATTCAGCCTGTCGGTGGTGGAGAGTTTATACTACGGATGTCCGGTATTTGGCACCCCCTACGGTGCTCTTCCCGAGCAACTGGGGAAAAAACCGACCCAGCGGCAAGGCAATTTCCCTGCCAGTGGCTCGGTAGAAGCATTCTATTCAGAGGTCGGCAGTCTCTCTTTGAAGAAAGCCGAACTGATTGATGCAGTCAGAGCCGCCGGCGAATTCGATCCAATCCGCTGCCATGAATTCGCTGTTTCAGGGTTTTCTGCCAGAAGGATGACCGATGAGTATCTCGGGTTGTACGAACAGGTTATCCGGGGACTTCCCCTGCATGCAGAAGCGCCGGCTACCAAAGGGGTTGGCGACCAGTCTCTTGCCCTGAGTTGAGATTTTGTACGGGCATTATCAAAACAAAGAAAGGCCACCCCGAAGACAGGGTGACCGGTATATCTTTGTGGCAAAGCAGCAATTACTTGCCGCGGAGTGCGCGCGGGATCTCGATAGACGCGATTGGAACCGCAGGCTGGTTGATGATATCAACACCTTCCTGCGTTGCGATATCGCGAACACGAAGCGTAGAACCCAGCTCCATGGCAGTGATATCTGCGGTAACCTCGTCAACAGCCATTTCAGGTGTAGTCAGGATACTTACAGAACGCATGCGAGGCATGAATTTACCGCCTTCTTTAACACCTTTGGACTGCCCAACGAAACGAACAGGAACTGTAGCCTTGAACTTCACGCCCGGAACGAGGGTAAGGAAGTCGAGGTGCAGCACCTCTTCCGTCACCGGATGGAACTGAATGTCTTTCAGGATGGCCTTGTAAGTCTTGCCCTCGAGGGTAATTTCCGCCATTTTGAATTTGGAGGTAAAAACCAGGTGGCGAACATCAGGGGCATTGATGGTGAACTGTACAGCATCACCACCACCACTTTTGTACATGATGGCGGGGATGTGACCTGCGCGACGAATCTTTCCAGTCTCTACTTTACCAGAACCAGCTTTGGGATGGCCTTGAATTGCAACGATTTCCATTGTATTGAGCGATGAGTTGTAATCTTTTTCAAAAATGCCCGCAAAGGTAGCCTTTTCTGGAAAGTTTACAAATAAAATCAGTATTTTGAAGTAATTTTATCCGACTGTACTATTCTGACGCTCCTGATTCTCGTTTTGCGAGGAAGTAAAGCGGCAGTCCGATACCCACAATCGCCAGTCCGGGCACAGTAAACTGTGGTTTGTTGACCAGCAGATTAATCGTAAAAGCTGCAGCCATGACGATGTACAGTGCGGGCAGGAACGGATATCCGAACGCTTTGTAGGGGCGTTCGAGGTCAGGTCTTTTTTTCCTGAGAATGAAAATGCCCGCTACTGTCAGGATGTAGAACAGCATGACAGCGAACATCACATAGTCGAGCAAGTCACCGTATTTACCGGAGAGACAGAGGACAGAACACCACACGAACTGAATCCAGAGCGCAAATTCGGGAACTCCGTTCTTGTTGAGTTCCTTCATTTTTTTGAAGAAAAGTCCGTCGTTTGCCATTGAATGATACACCCTTGCTCCCGACAGAATCAGTCCGTTGTTACAGCCGAATGTAGAAATCATAATCATGACGGCCATAACTGCTGCACCGCCGGCACCGAGCATGGCCATAAGGGCAGCCGTTCCCACCCTGTCCTGCGTGGCGTGCTGAATGCCATTGTTCAAAATATCCGACCCTTCGGTTCCGGGATAAAAGGGCAGCACTGACAAATAGCTGAGGTTCGCCAGAAGATAGAGGAGCGTAACCGCGAGCACACCAAGTGCCAGCGCGAGGGGTACGTTTCGTTTCGGATTATCAATTTCACCGGCAATAAATGTTACGTTGTTCCAGGCGTCACTGGAGAACAGTGAGCCCACCATGGCGATTCCGATAGCAGACAGTATAGCCGAGAAACCTGCAGGGGATGCTATTCCTTCCATACCGCTGAAGTTGCCGAAATTGAGTGATATGACCTCGCTGTTTCTGAATACAAGCAATCCCAGTAGTATGAGCAAACCCAGGGATAGCCCTTTGGCGGCCGTGAGTATATCCTGAATAAACGCGCCGGTTCTGAGCCCCCGGGTATTCAGCCAGGTAAGTACAAACAGGGAGGCAATTGCCAGAAGTTGCGCGGCAGAAATATTCAGTCCTCCCACGGACATCAGGATATTGTCGGGTCCAAGTGAAGGCACAAGCACTCCTGTAAATTTGGCAAAAGCGACGGCAACAGCTGCAATCGTTCCGCACTGAATGACAGCGAACATGGCCCAGCCAAACAGAAACGCGACCATTTCCCCGTAAGACTCCTTCAGATACTGGTACTGGCCTCCGGATTTGGGAAACATCCCGGCAAGCTCACCATAAGAGAGTGCCGCAATCAGTGTCATTACACCTGTGATGACCCAAGCCAGCAACAACATGGCCGGACTGCCCAGTACGCGGCCCATATCGGCACTGACAATAAAGATACCGGAACCGATCATACTGCCCGATACAATAAAAGTGGCCGTCCGAAGACTCAGTTTCTGAGTGGCTGCCGGTGATTTTTCCATACAATTGATTTGTTGTAGTAAAAGTGAACAAATTCTGTTTCGGGGCAATCAGCCGGCAAGATAGACAGTTGGTGGAACTATTCAATAATTATCCAGCGCATACCCTGAGCAGGAATTGTCACTTCAACACTGATGCTGTAATCTCTGGAAACTTCATAAACTGATTTGCGGCCTTTTTCATCCGACAGGGTGGCTGTTTTATGGAGACCGGTGTAATAGAGAGGAAGTTTCAGTTGTCTGGTGATGTTTTCTTTCAACGGATTGAAGAGCAACACAAAACCTTTTTCTTTCAGCCCGGGATTAACGTGCATGATCCCGTCCCAGTCGCGCCCGTCGGGCCTGCGCAGGTGAATGACATCGGAGTTGAGAATTTCCCGGTACTTTTTGTACCATGTTACAACCGAACTGACCATTTCTCTGGTTTTGTCGGTATCGTAGAGACGGGGACCGCGATAACAGGCCTGGGCACCGGCACCATAATTCTGCATCATCAGCGTTCTGTAAACGTCGAGGTGTTCTTCCAGCGGCTCTATCGTGGCTGCATCGCCTCCGCCCTGATACTGCGTAAGCGGGACAAACATCCACCCCATTGACGGAGCCTTTTCCCAGGTTCCGTCATATACATGCTGCCTGTTCATCACCACCTGTTCTTCCCTGGGCAGACTGAAGTTTGTTTCGCGGTACCCCATGGCAATTTTATGCGTCCCGTCGAGGAAATACCAGTCAGGAGCATTAATATAAATTCCCTGCTCATTCATCCAGCGGTAGAGGCCCTTTTGCATTTCCATTTGTCGCCATTGAGAGTCGGCGAGGCCTTTGTGGCCGGGATGGGTAGTGGAGGCGCAGACATCTCCGGGATAGGGACCATCGTTTTCAAAGATATCGAAACCGGTTTCTTCAAAAAACCTGCGAAGTTTTGCGAGATAAGCTACCCCCCATTTACTCCCCATACAGGGCGCATTACCGAAAAACGCTCCCTTGTCGGGCAAACCGGTCACCGGGTCAATTACATCATCCTCATCACTGATTCGGCGGCTGCTGAATAGAGAGTAGCCACCCAGTCCGATCCCTTTGGAATGGGCGTAATCTGCCAGTTCCCTGAATTTTGCGATATTGGCAGCGCTGGTATCTTCCATGTTCAATCCTGAGCCGAAGGACAGAATCACCATTTCATAACCGGTTTCTGCACACTGATCAACAGCTTTTCTGACTATTGCCGGGTCGGTGGTGGTCAGGTGCATAAAAACGGGATTTTGAGTAGCCCAGGGTGCTATGGTGCGGTACATCCTCCTTCTGGCGAGTCCGGAGCGTTCCCGGTCGTAACTGTCCAAAAGCAACTCCCAGGTTCTGATACTCTCCATGGATTCGCCGCGAGCGAGTGTAACGGCAGGACCCACACTGGGATAAACCTCCAGCACGCAGGGAGTATTGTAGTCATAATTAACCTGCGAGGTGTAGGAAGAATCAATAATCCAGTGGGTGCTCTGATCACTCAGCTCAGCCCTCATGGCATTATTGAAACAATAGTTGCTTTCCACATAAAGCCCATGCGGCTTTTTCATCCGGTCGGGGCGCCCAACCACCGCTGATTCCTCCTCGTGGGCTGCGAGTATTTCATTAACCAGTTTATCCAACTGAAACGACTGACCGGACGGACTCTCATTTTTGACCGACACCCATTTGCAGATCAACGGCAGGTAATCGTACATTTCATAATGCACAAAAACTTTGAGTCCCTCGAGGGCAGCAGATACGTGTTCAAACTGAAAAACCAGTTCAATGCCGGTCGCATCGAGCTGATTGGAAGACCACCTGTTTCGTTTCCAGTTAATTCGCGGAGAAATCTGTTTCACCTCATAAGAGGCCAACTGGAAATCCTCGGGCTTCCCGGCAAGTCCGTCAACCCACTCGGGCAGCAGATAGCCCTGTTGCTTTTGTCCGTAGAGGCCGCCAATATTATAGAACCTTCCGTTTAAAACAATCCTAGCCTCGGGCTTGACGGCCCGGAGCAGTTGTTCTCCGGAACAAAGATTCCTGAAATCGTAACAGGCAAGATTCGCGCCCACCCGGAAAGTTCGTCTGGCCAGCCCGTTCCAGAGAATGATATCGCGTTCATCCTGACTCAGAAATGCGCCAGCTTTCGCCTTGGGCTTACTGACAAGCCAGTCGCTCTCACACTCATTGCCGGGCGAAAAAAAAGGGATAGAGCGAGACGGCTGAGAGAAGCCGGTACCGATAAGGCCCAGAAAAAAGAAGAGAGAAAACAGACGTATCATGCAAAAATCAGAAAAACAGTCCTGCGCGCAGGGCAATAACACCCAGAGCGCTTTTTGAATCATTTTTAGCCCAGTTACCTGCCGATTTTTCGACAGACGAGGCATCGTTGGTCAGGTCAGAAAACTGCTGCTGGTAGCTCAGCCCGAAAGTCAGGGAGGTGCGTTCGCCCAGTGCATACTCAATTCCGCCGCCGAGGCCCCAGGAGAGAACAAGCCCGTTGATATCTTCACGGATATCCTCGTCAGCGGTATTCTGGGTGTTAGTTCCGCGCACATCGCCGGTGGCTTTGTTGACAAACCCGAAGGTCAAAACAGGAATTTCAGCGTAGTAGGAAATCGGATCTCCTTTACCGGCCTTCATTTTGAGACCGAGCGGAATCTCCACGTTCGTGACGTGATACTGGAGTTTGGCGTTGAGGGGTAGCGTGTCGAGTCCGGGCTGACTAAGTTTGGATGATGGCCAGAAAATACCTCTTGAGTAGCCGTTCTGAAAAGTTCCACCCTGATTAAACCCGAATCCTATACCCGAAATAATGGCGTAGTTATCTGCAAAGTAGTACTCACCCATGGCACCCACGCGGGCGCCCCAGTTCAGGCCAACGCTCTCCAGCCTTTTATCACCGGTATTAATCCATGACCAGGTAGGAGATCCCTGTACACCAAAGCGTACTGTTCCTGCATACTGAGCTGACATGGAAGTCAGAATTGCAAGACTGAAAAACGAGAAGAGCGCAATTTTTTTCATGATAATTTGTTTTTAAGCAGGTAAATACGAGTCAGTAGTCTGCTTTCGTTTAAAATATGGAATTTTGCATCCTGAAACCGGAGCAGACGAACCAAACAGGACTGCAAATCTTGTAAACCTTTCTGAATCCAACCTGAAATTCAGAAAAAAAACATAAAAAAAGCGAAAAAAGTGACTTTTCAAATCCGTTTTTTGAAATATTTCACACTTCTGTTAACACTTGTTGCATGGCAATCGTGTGGTGACAGTAAAAGTGAAAACGCTCCGGATGTGAGCCAAATCGCTGTAAATGTGAAAATTGACCGATTCGAGCAGGACTTGTTCGGATTAGATACGCTGCGTCTGGCGGAAGAGATGCAGAGAATGCGCGGAAAGTATCCGGAGTTGTTTCCGTTATTCACCGATAACATCATACACGACCAGACCAATCCGAAAGAGACGCCTGAAATGGCACTTTCAGGTTTTCTGCGCTCTCCAAGAATAAGGCAGTTGTATGATACCGTACAGCAGGTTTACGGGAACATTGCTCCGATTGAAAAAGAGATAAACCAGCTTTTCAGGTATTACAAATACTATTTTCCTGAAAAAGAGACTCCGAAAGTAGCCACTATCATCTCCGAATTTGGCGTTGACGCCTTCACCTACGGAGATCAGTTGTGCGGCATAGGACTTGATCTGTTCCTGGGAGAAAACTATCCGGGATACAGTCCCGATATATTCCCGGCATACGTCAGAAGGCGGTTCAATGAGCGGTACATACCCATCAGACTGGCCAAAACAATAGCGCAGAACACCTTTGGCGATACGCCCCCGGGCAAAAGTTTGCTGGACATGATGTTGTACAACGGGAAGATGCTTTACATAGTGGACAAACTGCTCCCGGGCACACCCGACAGTCTGATAATGGGTTACACCAGAGAACAGATGGAGGGGTGTGAAGCGAACGAACAGGCTGTTTGGGCGCGAATACTCGACCAAAAACTGCTCTATTCCACCGATTTTGGCGAATTCAGAAAACTGGTAACCCCGAGTCCCAACGCGCCGGTAGTTTTTCAGGAGGCCCCCGGAGAGATAGGCAACTGGATAGGCTGGCAGATCGTCAAGGCCTATGTAAAAAGAAATCCCAATGCCGGAATGAAAGAACTTATGGCACAAACCGACTCACAGAAGTTTCTTGAAACAGCAAGATACAAACCACAACAGCTCAAATAATTATGAAAAAAACAGTTGTTATTTCAGCACTGCTGACGCTCCTGATACAGGGGTTCACCGCACGCGGACAAAACTATCATCTGCTGCCTGAACCGAATTATATGACCACCAAAGAGGGCGTTTACTTTGTTGCCGACAGGGTGGAATTGTTTGGTGATGTACCAGAGTTTTCTGTTATCAATGAACTTCAGAAAGCAACTCCGAAAAAAAAGACAGACAAGCGCACCAGAAGAATTATGTACATTTTTGACAAATTTGTACTGGATGAGGGCTACTGGCTCAGTGTGGAGGATACGCTTGTCACCATCGGATCAGCTACGACTTCGGGATTTCTTTACGCCGAGCAGACTATCATGCAACTTCGTCAGGAAGGGGCATTCATGAAACTGCCCGGACTGGAGATAATTGACTCACCCAGATTTGGCTGGAGAGGAATGCACCTGGACGAAAGCAGGCATTTCATGGGCAAGGAGTTCGTTTTGAAGTATATTGACTGGCTTTTTTCGCTCAAGATGAATGTGCTTCACTGGCACCTGACAGATGCGCCGGGATGGAGAATAGAGATAAAAAAATACCCGAAACTGACCGAAGTGGGTGCATGGAGACCCGACAGAAGCGGTCTTTCCTTCATGGAGGCTGATACGGCCAAAGCAGGGGAGGCGATGACCTACGGTGGTTATTACACCCAGAAAGACATCAAAGAGATAGTCAGGTATGCAGCCGAAAGAAATATTACCATAATACCGGAGATAGAAATGCCGGGCCACACTACTGCAGCGCTGGTAGCCTATCCGGAGTACTCCTGTACCGGCGGACCCTTCCCGATGCCGGGTGGTGCGAAGAACAGTCCGTACCCCAATTTTTGCGTTGGAAACGAGGATACATACGTCTTTCTTGCTGACATACTTTCCGAGATTGCAGAGTTGTTTCCTTCAGAGTACATCCACATTGGAGGAGATGAAGTGGAGAGGTCACAATGGAGCAGGTGTTCAAAATGCCAAAAGCTGAAGGGAGACCTCAAAATTGAAGATGATTCAAAACTGCAGGTTTACTTCACTGAGAGAATTGAAGAGATACTGGCTGGAATGGGCAGAAAACTGATGGGGTGGGATGAAATAATGGAAGGAGAAACACTGACACCATCTGCGGGTGTGATGGTTTGGCGGGGTGAGGACCTCGTGAAAAGAGCCACTTCGGCAGGTCACCAGGTTGTTGTAACCCATAATTACTATTTTGATTTGTATCAGGGGAGTCCTGCACTGGAGCCGAAGACTTACGGATATCTGCCGCTGGAACGTGTTTACACCTACGAGCCGGTCCCGGCCAGTTCGACGGATATGGAGCGAGCGAATATAAGAGGGGTACAGGGTTGCCTTTGGACCGAAATGATACCAGACAAACCCAAAGCAGAGTATATGCTGTTCCCGAGAATTCTGGCACTGGCAGAGGTAGGGTGGACACAGCCCGAAAAAAAGGACTGGAAAAGATTCGTTTCATCGCTTCCAAGGTACCTGAAAAGGCTGGATGAGCAGCAGATCAACTATGCAACAAGCATTTTTGATCCCGAGGTAAAACTGGTACCGGAAGGAGGCGTGATGACATGTCAATTCAGTCAGCAAATACCGCAGGGAGACATCAGATACACCCTGGATGGAAATGAGCCCGGGTCCGGATCGCCTGTTTATACCGGGCCGGTCAGACTGAGGGGGAAAGCGGAAATCAGGGCAAAAGCATTCTATGCGTCGGGAAAAGAGAGCAAAACTTCAGCTGCTTCCTATCAGCCGACATTATCAACAGGCAAACAGTTTTCATTAAAAAATCAGCCGGCTAAGCAATACAACGGAGACAGGCCCTGGATACTGAACGACGGTGTAAAGGGATCCGTTTCGTTTAATGATGGAAACTGGTGCGGTTTTTACGGTGATGATGTAGAATTTACCCTCGATTTGGGTGAAAAACAGGATATAAAGTCACTTCGCACGAATTTTTACGCACAAGAAAGGAGCTGGATATACCTTCCGGAGGCAATAATGGTCGAGAAGTCCGATGACGGAGAAAACTGGACCACCATTGCCTCAAACCCTGGCCCTGCGGCCGACGGAACAGAAGGTATCAAAACAATCAACCTGGTTTTCGAGGGGGTCAAAACGAGATTTCTGCGTGTCAAGGCCCGCAACAAGGGGCAGCATCCGGTTTACCCTGATGGCAAATGCTGGATTTTTATGGATGAGATCGAGTTGAATCAATAGTCGTATTGCTGCAATCCGTAGCGTTCAATGGTACTAATGAGCTTGTCGGCGTAGGTTCTGTCGGTGGCATAACCCATGGTTTTGAGTCCATAGGCCCATTTTTTGTAGTCCTTTCCGTGCTTTTTCAGTCTGGCATATCGTCCACCTGAAAGAAGTATGCTGTGGGCGCGCCAGCTGAGTTTGGGATCCTTGAAATTAAGGAAAAAATCCTTGTGCGAATCATCGGAGTGATTGGTACAATGCCCCTTTTTGCAATTTCTGGAGAAACATTTCATTCCGAAGTGATTATTGTTTCGCACGGCAAGTGTACTGGTACCTGCGCGACTTTCAATGATTCCCTGTGCGAGACTGATACTGGCGGGAATTCCGTACCGGGCCATCTCCTGACGTGCCACAGCGCTGAACTTCTTGATGTAAGCAGCAGTTTGATCACCCCTCAACGATTCAATCCTGACCGGAGCGGCATCATTTACCGGCTTCTTCAACACTTTTTTTGTTTCAGGGGGAGTTTTTTTTACTTTTGACTTTGACGATCTCTCTACGGCTGTCCTCTCAGATGAAACATCATCAATCAACCCGAGCTGGGTTTCAGATTGTTCTGCAGGACGTCTTGCTTTGGGCTTGACCTTTGGCAATTCGGCTATTTTTTCCTCTTTTACCTCATCATTTGAAGTATTCCAGTCAATAGCCGAGACAGGACCACTGATAAAAGCAGCGGTCGGTCCGTCATTATACAATGCAAAGTAACCGGCACCCACCAGAAAGCCCACTTTCAGGAAAGCAGCCTTGTTGAAAGCTGCTGTTGTGCAGGTGTGCCATATATATCTGAGCGTAGTCCACTTTCGGTTCAACCCGTTAGATTTCACCGAGGCCGGATTGTTTAATCGTTCTCTGCCTGCATTCCCGAGATGGGCAGATGGCAGACTGTCGGCATTTTTTGTTCTTGAGGATGCCTCACTGAATCGAAATCTGTGCAGGAGCTCCTCTTCGGCGTACAATTTGTTCTTTCCCATGACTTTGAATTTGTGACACAAAGATAAAACAATTAGTTTTTATTTTAAAACAATTTGCATCAATTTTAAAATAATTTGTTTTTTATTTTGTGTAATTAATTGATAATCATTTTTTTGTATTCATTTCTGTTTAATACATGTCACGCAGGTTTATTTGCAACAAGCTAATGAATCAGGTGCAGGCAGCGTTTTACGCTTAATTTTCGTTTAAATGTTGACAGACGGACTGTACTTTGTAACTTCCCGTCCGAAATTATCAATGGATTTCGCCATTACGCTGGAAAACGCTGAAAAAGACTTTGTGGCTGCCCTCGTCCGTCAGGAGCGATGGGCACAAAAACAGTTGTACGAACAATACTTCGGCAAACTGATGGGAATTTGTATGCGCTATGCCGGTTCGAGGGACGAGGCCCTCGATCTCCTGCATGAAGGCTTCATGAAAGCTTTTCAGCACATCGGAAAATATAAGCCGGGTACATCCATTTTTTCCTGGCTGCGAACCCTGATGGTAAACGTCTGTATTGACTACTACAGAAAAAACCAGCGCAGACGAACATCAGACCTTGACACCGTTGTTTCAAAGGTGGTTGACGGGCCCGACGTGCTCAGCAATCTTACAGAGGAGGAAATTCTGTCCAAAGTGCAGGAGCTTCCACCGGTTTACCGTACAGTTTTCAACCTGTATGTCATTGAAGGTTATTCACACAAGGAAATTGGAGAAATGCTTGATATCACAGAAAGCACATCCCGTTCGAATCTGGTAAAGGCAAGGCAAAAACTGATTGATTCACTTTCCGGCATTGGATACCAGCATACCATGACATTTTCTAACAAAAACGAACAATCCAGTCTCACTGACCAGCCATGAATCAGCAAGAATTTGACGATAAAATCAAGGCAAGTCTTGAAGCCATTCAAGTTCCCTATGATCCGGACAGCTGGGCTGCACTTGAAAAGAAGATGGATTTGTCCATGGATCAGTCTGTTGCCGGCTTCGATACTACTATCAGAAATGCACTTGACAGGGTAGAAGTACCCTACGATGCCGAATTGTGGAATGTGATGTCCCGACAGCTCGACCAAACGGCTGCCATCCGGAAAGTAAGGTTCGTCAAACTGGCTGAAGCAGCCGTCATTTTGTTACTGGCTCTGCAGATTGTTTCTACCCCTTCACCTGATTCAGTTCCTTCACAACCACTCGATCCGCAACAGCCACCATCTGCACCCGCCAGCACGCCTATGGCTGTCAGAAAAGCACCGGAAAGCGGGTTTGCCAGACCGGATCTGGCGGTACTTCCAGCGCTTCATCGTACTCCCGTGGAACCTTTACCTGATGCTTACATTCCTGTGACACCATCCCGGGAAGCTGTTGAGTCTGCCAGTTGGAGGTCTGACAATCCTGTACTCGTTTCAACACTGACAACATCAATACTCACCATTCGTCGCGCTGCGCCTGGTTTACCCTCAATTCCAACCAATATTTTACCTGAAAAAACCTCTGGAAAGTGGTTCATCGCTGCCGCTGCTGAAGCAGGAGCTTCCGTTGTCAGAAATGATCAGGCCGCATCCTACTCCGGTCTTGCCCCCGGTTTTGGTATTTCCGTTGGGATAGATTCAGGAAAGTGGGGATTTGAAACCGGTATTCAGGTGAGCAGAACCTCTTTCACCCCGGACTCCAGAACCACCGTATATGCTGGGACACCTCAAACGGGATTTCTGGCTTACTACACCACTGGAGCAGATGCCACAACGGTAGCCATTCCTCTGCGTGTCAGCAGAAAAGTAGCCGGAAATTCAGCACTTGAACTGAGGGCGCTGGCTGGAATTGCAGCAGAACTGGTTGCAGAAAAAAATTACAGTCGCAGAACGGTTTTCCTGCCTCCTGCCGGACAATCTACAGGCGGATCAAATCTGCCCGCTGGAACCATTCCTGACAAGATTCAAAATGGCCTCCTTGAGGGTGGCAAAATCAGCAATAACCTGACAACAAGTGCTCAATTTGGACTCCGACTCAAGGCCCGCGTGGGTAGTGCCTACAGTTTATTTTTGGAACCGGTGGCCAGCCTTCATCTGGCAGGCGGCTGGGGTCCCGACAAAGATAAAATTGACAGATATTCCGTAAGAGCCGGTGTTTATGCCCGCCTGTAAGAGCTTGTTCGGGAATCCTGAACAGCTCTAAAAAAAACAGGCGATTCCTCCCGGAATCGCCTGTTTTTTATCTCACAATAGTTACATCACCTTTTCTGTAAACCTGGATTGTCCTGCTGCAAATCTGAAGGTCTGCCCAAAACTGCCAGACATATACCCCTGGATTCATGGGTTCATCATTGAAGAACCCTTCCCATCCTTCGCTCAGGTCACTGGTTACAAACATCAGATTTCCCCAACGGTCATAAATTTCCATTTTGTAGGAAAGCACCGTGAAGTTTTTACCAAAAAACGCTCTGAAAATAGAGTTATCGGGGTCTGATGATTCGGGTGCGAATACATTTGGCACATATATTCTGAGCGGATTCCCGGCAACATCTGCCAGTTGTATCTCTGAAGTTGCCAGTACGTTCTGGCCACAATCATTCGTTGCCGACAGCCATACCGAACCGGGTTTGTCGGCCCGCGCAGTTTTTCCTGTTGATCCGTTCCACCATAACAGTTCAAGACCGGAAGTGTCGCCTGCCAAAAATGGGAACAGCGTTACACCCGTACTGTCGCAGGGAACCAGCACTGCATCCGGCAAATCCACTCTGAGCGGCTGCGTCTCCTGAATTCCTGTTTCGGCATTGTAAACACAACCGTTTTCATCTGCCACTACGATGGAATATAGACCCGGAGCAAGATTATTGAAAATACTGTCGGTCTGAAATGGCCCGCCGTTCAGCGAGAAGCCCGATGATTGTACCGGACCTGCCACCTCAATCCGAATACTACCGGAACCGGTATTGCTGCATGATTTTCTGGTAATCAGGTCGAAGTCCAGTTCCGGATAGCCTGTTACGGTAACAGTCACAGTAGAGTCACACCCTTCTCCATTTTGCAGAATAACCGTTTTGGTTTCACCGATCTGGATTTCTGTTCCGAAGTAGTCAAAAGCCTCCCCCTGGCAAACGCTTACTGACAGGTTACTCTGGGAGGTCTTTCTGGATGCGACATTTACGGTAATGACGGAGTCGCAACCTTGCCAGTTTGGAACAGTGAAAACATTCACTGAATTGGGAAGCAACACATTTCCATTAAAATTGTAGGTTTCATTCTCGCAGACAGAAACATTGACCGTACTCTGTGTGGCTTGCAGTTCTCCAACAGTAACAGTCACTACCGAGTCGCACCCTCCCTGTGTGCTGAGCGTAAACGCCTGGCTTTGTCCGACTGCAAGAACAACACCCTGGTAAATATAGGTATCGCCGGTACAAACCTTCACATTTAGTGAGGACGTCAGCGGAGGCAGAGCCGTAACATTGACAGTTAACACCGAATCGCAACCGAGATAATTGGTTAGCGTAAAAATACGCGTCTGACCTGCCGGAATAATTGTACCCTGATATGTGAATGAACCACCCTGACAAACTTGCGGGTTAATGCTGCCCGAAGTTGCCGGCAGTGCTGATACCGATACTGTCACAATAGAATCACAACCTTCAGCTGTTTTCAGCACAAATGCCTGACTTTGGCCTACTGCCAGATTTACCCCTTCATACTGATAAAATTCACCCGGACACACTTTTGCAACAAACGAAGTGGCAGGGGGCGGTATGGCATTGACTGTAACCGTGACTACCGAATCACAGCCCAGATAGTTTGTCAGAATGAAGTTTCTTGTTTCTCCGGGAGCGAGGCTTGTACCCTGATACAGGAATTGACCACCTTCACAAACGGAAACGTTCAGACTTCCGGTACTGGCCGTCAGTGCCGAAACAGATACAGTAACCAGTGAATCACATCCCTGTGGCGTTTTTAATGAGAAAGTTTGTGTTTGTCCAATAGCAAGACTTACCCCTTCATACTGAAATGACTGGCCCTGACAAACTTTGGCCTCAAAAGAAGATGTCACAGGCGGGAGAGCGGAAACAGACACCGTAACCAGGGAATCACAACCCAGATAGTTGTTCAGCGTAAAAGTGTACATCTGACCAATAGTCATGTTGACGCCCTGATAGTTAAAGAGTTTACCCGGACAAACCTGTGCATTCAGTTCGGAATATGAGACGGGCAGTGCGAGTGTTTTAACCGTAACCACCGAATCGCATCCATTTTGAGATGTCAGGGTAAAATTTCTGGTCTGACCAGCGCCAATCTGTACACCCAGATAGGTGTAAAACTCACCCTGACATACAGGTACTGTGAATGAGGAACTCAACGGTGGAAGACTGGTAACAGAGATGGTGAGCAAAGAGTCGCAACCAAGATAATTGGTCAGTGTAAATGTTTTTGACTGACCTGCGGGGATATTCACTCCCTGGTAGGTATAATATCCACCCTGACAAATGGTAACATTCAGATTTTCGGAAGTTTCCGGCAAGGCCGTTACCAGAATTGTAACAAGTGAATCACACCCGCTCTGTGTTGGCTCACTAAATGTCTGAGATTGACCAACGGCCAGATTCACTCCCTGGTAACTATAAAATGAGCCCGGACATACCCTGACGTTGACAATCTCGGAAAAAACGTTCGATCCCGATACGGAAACTGTGACAATAGAGTCGCAGCCTGCCTGATTTGTCAATATAAAGCTCCTCGTTTCGCCGATTGTCATGTCAACCCCCTGATAGGTAAAGACTGAATCGACACAAATCTCGGCATTCACGCTTCCATAAGTGGGCGACAATCCGTAAACATAAACCGTGACTATTGAATCGCATCCGCTTAGTGATGTTAATGTAAAAGTTTGTGACTCACCCACTCCCAATTCAACTCCCTGATAGGTGAATTTTTCTCCAAGACACACTCCGGCATTAAGTGTAGTATTAAAAACTTGTAAGGCTCCCACATTTACTGTTACGAGGGAGTCGCAGCCCTCAGGTGTCTGCAGGCCGAAAACCTGCGACTGACCTATCACAAGGTTCGTACCCTGATAACTGAAAACAGTACCCGGACAGATTTTTACGTTTAAGGTTGATGTAACCGGAAGAGCGAGTTGCGTGAGAACCTGAACAACTGAATCACATCCAGTTGAAGCAGTGAGTACAAAACTGAAAGACTGGCCAGGGCCAATCTCCGTTCCGTTATAGTTGTAAGTACCACCGGCACATACTTCTACCTGCAACAGGCTGTAAAGCGTATCGAGTGCAACAACATTCACCCTGAGTGTTGAGTCGCAACCGGCAACACTTGTCAGATTGAAGTTCTGCGACTGACCTGCCGGGATATTCACACCCATAAAGTTGAATACGTCACCGGCACATGCTGTAACATCCAGTGTTCCCGATGTACTTGGAATGGCATCTACAAATACAGTCACTATAGAATCACATCCCAACAATCCAGTGAGCGTAAAAGTCCTCACATCGCCAATTGAAAGCTGCTGTCCCTGATAAGAAAATGTGCTACCCAGACAAACCCTTGCCCTGAGTGTATCATGAGGAATCTGATACTCGGAAACCTGAATATACAACAGCGAGTCGCAACCGCCCCCCGGAGCTGGAATGGTAAATGTCCTCGTTTGCCCGGGAGCAATATTTACCCCCTGATAGGTATATACATCGCCCGGACAAACCTTCACAAACTGCGTGAAAGAAGGAGCCGGTATCGTTCCGACTGTAACAGTGACAATGGAGTCACATCCCTGGTAATTCGTCAGTGTAAAAGTTCTTGTTTCACCCGGGGCCACATCAATTCCCTGATAGGTGAAAAAATCCTCCTGACAAACAGACGGAGAAAGCGAACTTCCAGAAACCGGTAACCCGCTGACTACTACCGTTACCAGTGAATCGCAGCCCTGATAACTTGTCAATGTAAATGTCCTGGAATCGCCCGGTGAAAGAACCGTACCCTGATAGTTATACACATCAGGCTCACAAATACTCACAAATAACGTTGAATCTACCGGGGGTTGCTCATTAACTGTTACCGTTACCAGTGAATCGCATCCATTGAAGCTCATCAGTGTAAAAACCTGTGTAACACCTGCCGGTATCAGTTCTCCGTTGTATAATGCCGATGAGCCCTGACATGCAAACAGGGTTAAAGATGACGTGAGCGACGGACAAGGTGCCACATCTATCAACAAATCGGCAAAAACAGAACCTCCACAACCCGACAGCTGAACTGTATCAATTACAATAATCGGAATCCACACAGAATCCAGCAGGGTGGTATCCAGCTGAACTGTATAGAAGGAAGGGGCTACCTGTAACCACTGGAATCCACCGTCGGGTCCGGAAACGCCTGTGTTAAGTACCGTATTATTCCTGACCAGACTGACCGGTATTTGTCCGACCAGTGTGTCGTTGGCGTCTATCTGGCCGTTATGGTTTACATCTGACCATACCTGTCCGTAAACATTGCCAAAGCCATCGAACAACGACAGCGTGAGGTCGCCGCTCCGGGCTGTACAGCCAAGCGTATCGGTCATTTCTGCATAGTATGTTCCACTTTGTGTGGCGACAAAATTATTCGTGTTGGCACCCGGCACCGGATTGCCTTCAAAGTACCACTGCCAACCGGCAATTCCCGGTAGATCAGGCAGGCAAAGTGTATCCGGATTGCAGCGCTCGTGACATCCTGCCGGAATAGCAGCTACATTCGGACCGGGATAAATAACCGCAGAGTTGCTCTGGGCAAAACAGCCAAACTCATTGAATACGCGAACAAAGTACAGACCAGCTTCCTCCGTGGTGAGCACCGGACCGGTATCACCCGTATTCCAGACAATCTGCCAGTTGGGTGGCTGCGGACCAGTGTATGTGAGCACTGTTGTTTCACCGGCACACAAATTGTCGCCGGCGACAGTGAAACCGTCAGGTATCGGATTAACCGTCACCTCAAACGGGTCCAGCACTGTTGTACAGCCCGATTGGGAATTGGTTACAGTAACTGTATATATATGTGTACCCACATCCAACAGATTACCGCGCGTTTCCGTGAATTGAATTGTAGTTGAGGTTGATCCATCACTCCACAGATACGAATAATCACCGTTGTCCTGAATCTGCAGATTCACATCTTCACCATAACAAACAGAGAGTGTAGGATAGGAAACACCGATTATTTGACCGATTTCATTGAGTTCAAGCGCCTTGATTACTCCGACAGGTGCAGGATTTACCTCCACAGTGGCACCTGCCGGCGAATAAACACATCCGTTGTTGTTGCTCACTGTCACGTCATACACACCCTCCTGATTTGCAATCAGGGTCTGTGAATTGAAACCGTTGGACCAGAGATAAGTGGCGCCGGGTCCACCGGGAGCAGTCAGGGTAACTGACTGGCCCTCGCAGATGGTTGGACTAACCGGTGTTATGTCTCCGGAGAATGGATTGGCCGTAATCGTAACAGGCAACGAAAATGTAGCAGAACAGCCGTAATTGTTTACAGTACTGACAGAAACGGTGTAAGTACCCAATGCTGCATAATTGTGAAAAACAGGATTTCCGTCGCTGGTATTCAGAGCGCCGGACCCCGGGTCGCCAAATGACCAGACCGATTCCAGTATTCCCGAGGCGTTGGAAAGCGTAAACTCGGTAGCAGAACCGGCACAATTGGCCTGAGGGGCTGCAAATGAGGGCTGCTGAACAACAGGAACGGTAATATCGCGCGATACAGACGAATAACAGCCCGATGCTTCCGTTATCGTCAGCGAGGCCGTAAAGACACCCGATGCCGGGTACACAAAAACGGGATTACTCAGTGAAGATGTATCCGATGAACCGGCAACTCCGAAATCCCACTCCCAGCCGGTGATATTGGCCTGTGGAAGTTTGGTGCTTTCGTCGGAGAAAAAAGTGGAATCTCCCGGACAGCCCGGGATAGAGGAGAAATCAGCAACCGCCAGAATATCCACTGAGTCAATCAGTTCGCAATAGCCGAAACTCTGAAGGTAAACGATAGCCTGTACAACATATTTTCCCGGATTGGGGTACGAAAATCCGGCCGTTTCTCCGGTTGACGCACCGATTGTAGCACCGCCTGACACTCCAGTCCACCAGCCGGTCTGGGGCAGATTATACTGTCCCGAATTCACGCCGATGCTGAAAGAGATGGAATCACAGCGTTCGGAGGGGTCAATGACAATTTCGAGATCGCCTGCGTTACAGGCAGTAGCTCCGCCAAGTGATCCGCTGCCATAACCGCCGCCGCCGCCATTACAGTAATTATACAGCAGCAGTCCTGATGCCGTTGCACTGCATCCGGTTTCATTGGTGGCCACGACCGTAAACAGGCCGTACTGATTGGTAGTATATGTAGAACCTGTTCCCCCTGTTGGCACACCATCCTGCAGCCACTGATAAGTAAAGGTACCCTCCTGTGGGACCAGCGCCGTCATGGTTACAAAAGCTCCGTTGTTGCAAAAACCTGTGGGATTGGCGGTGGTCACGCTTACATTCGGTGGAGGAAGGTCAGCTACCGAAAAGTCGGTGGCGCCCGTACACCCGTTGTTGTCCACCACTTCAAGAACATAAGAGCCGGATACCAGATCCGCTGTGGCCGTTGATGACAGCAGACCGCCATCCGCAGTCATCCACTCGTAGGATACATAGGACTGAACAGAAGAATAACTGGCTGAAATACCTGCACAAAGTCCTGTTGGCCCGCCAATAGCAGGTTCGGGATTGGCATTGACCACCACCTGCTGCTGTGCATTATACCCGCAGGCAGTTACACGAACCTGGTGATTTCCGGGCTGATCCCAGAAAATTTCTACTGCATTTGTTCCCTGACCGGAGCTGACGGTACCGGCCGAGGAGGGCACTATTTCCCACTGAAAAGCAAGTCCCTCTATCTGAGACGTTGAATAAGTACCCACTCCATTTTCACAAATTGCCGGAGTACCTGTAATGACCAGACTGGAGGGGACATTTACATTATAGGTTACCGGAGCGGAGGCACAACCCAGGCCATCAATGGAAACATGCCTTGCCGTGAGGGAATAAGGCCCGGCAGCATTCCATGTAACAGCCACCGGATCACCCGTCTGCGATGCGGGGAAACCACCCGTTGCCTGCCACTCCACCGTGTAGGGTGCATTGCCCGAAACTTCATAGGTGTAAGTATTACCCGGGCAAATCAACTGTGCCCCTGCAATAGCAATCGGTGCAGAAGGCCGGGCGATGACGTTAACCGTGAGTTCAGCACTTTCGGAGCACGTCTGTCCGGGTTGGGATGGCTCTGCATAGATACGATAGGAGCCGGCCGGAGCATTTGAGGGAAAGTTGAGGAAAGCTGACGGGGCAGGGGATGTCCAGAAAACACTGCCGTCAGACTTGAAAATTATCCAGTTGGAGGAAACATTCACGTCAGGGGTCAGCCACCGCGCCCTGAAGGAGGACGCTGTGCCCTCACACAACTCCACTTCACCTTCAATAAGGAAAGGAGGCAATATTTTGACAGGAATGCTGTCGATACCACCGCAACCCAGATAGCAATTTTCATATTCGACTACCAGCCAGTGACTGGTAAAGGGATCAGTTGATCCATTCCAGCCAATAACCACCTGATTCGTTCCTTGTCCGGCAAGAATAGATCCGCCACTGGAGAGCGACCAGTTGTATTCTGTACCATCAAACAACTGAACTGTATAGGTTTCTTCGTTATCCTTGCATACCTCCTGCAAACCCGAAATCTGGGCATTGTCTGAAATAACGGGAATGGTGAAAATACTCGCCTGCGGACAGGCAGCACCGCTGCAACCGGTAGCGCTGAGTGAAATAGTACCGGCAGGACCATCATTCCAGATAACAGATAAGTTGTTATCCGAACTGCCCCCACCGTTCACCACAGTACCGTTGGATGACACCTGCCAGACATAAGAGGCGCACGCGGAGGAAGTAGTATAGGTGGCAGTTTCACCCGGACAAATGGCTCCTACACAATCGAGCACCGGGGGCTCTGAATCGAGCACCTCCACCATCATAACTGTTGTGTCGGAGCAGAGACAGCTGCTTTTGGCAATCAGCGTGACCGAAAAATTACCCGGAGAATTGAATGTATGCTGTGTATTCTCGGTAGAAAATGAAGACAGATCATCGCTGAAAAACCAGTCATACAGGTCGGAATAAATACTCAGATTTTCAAAGTAAACCGTCTGTCCCTTGCAAACCTGAAGCATTCCATTCTGGGCAGCGGGCAGGGAAGAAAACTGCGCCACCGGCTCGTCAACAATCGTGACACAGCGACTGCTTTCGAAACAGTAGTCGGGGCTTGAAAAAGAGACCTGAACCAGACCAGGGCCTGATGAACCCCACTCCACATTTACTTCCAGTCCGTTCGGATTCACCGAATAACTTTTGGCACCCGAAACAATCCATTCCACCCCCTGAAGCGATGGTACTGAACCACAGATAACCGGTGTTTCGATGAAATAGGTGACAGGCGATCCCGGACATACCTGCTCGCACAAGTCGTTACCCGCTCCAATATTACAGAAAGCTGCGTTTGTTGACTGGATTTCAACCGCCTGGGACTGTCCTTCTTTTACAGTAAAACACTCGGTCACAAACGAATTGACATTCAGTCCGGTTACACTTACACAATAGGTGCCGGCACACAAACCGGTCAGATTTTGCAGGGTAGAACCGGTTGACCACAGGTAGCTGTAGCCCGAAGTACCCGAACTGCCCGTCAGATTCAGGATAATTGAACCGGTACAGGGGAAGCCGCAGCCCGTATTTGTCACTACCCCGTTAATCAGCAGCGGATTCGCATTACCTCCTCCCTGAACAGTAAAACACTGATTTCTGGAACAGTCATTATCATCCACCACGGTGACACAGTAACTGCCGGCAGAGAGACCAACAAGATCCTGCGTAGTGGCCCCGTTCGACCAGGAATAGGAGTAGGGGGGAGTCCCGCCCGCTACGTCCAGATCAATCGAGTTACCGGTGGTAGTGGCGTTCAGACTAATGGCATCCGGAGTACCGACTATAGCGATGGTCGTGCTGGTACAGCCAGTTGCATCAGTTACGGTCGGGATATAAGTTCCTGCCCCCAGTCCGTTCAGGTCCTGCGTAATGGCCCCGTTCGACCATTGATAAGTAAAGGGAGCTGTTCCGCTGAGTACACTGAGATCAATGGCGCCATTCTGGTTGCCGTTGCAGAGTACATCGGTCACACAGACACTGAGCTCAATACCTCCCTGCGTGGAGGTTACTGTAGCTGAAGTAGTTCGGGAGACACCGTTGGAGGAAGATACCGTGACGGTATAGGTACCGGCACACAAGCCACTCAGATCTTCCGTGGTTACACTATTGGACCACTGATAGATCATGTTGGCAGATCCGCCGGTAACAGTCAGGTCAATTTTGCCCTCACACAAACCACACGGAGCATTGATTACCTGCGTGGAAAGCGTGAAATTCTGCGCATGGATGACAGATGAGCAGATGAACAGAAGTAAGACGAAGGGAACGTAAAGCAGTTTCATCGCAATCGGTTAAGTGATGTGATTAAAGGCGCGGGATGCCGCTGGTGAATGCTACCTCAAAGGTGCGGTAAAGTTATGTAACATCGCTCAATTGATGGCCCGGGAAAAACCGGAGCTACAAACAGCATGCCACACAGCCACAAAATTGGCTAACTTTGCCCTTGTGTGGGTAGTTTGCCATTTTAACGCAAATCATCAGCATATCTTGTTGATGGCATGTGCAGAAAGGGATTGTCATAAGTTGATGTAACTTATGAAAGGCGAAGCCTTGTATAAATTTTAACCGAAAATAACATTCGGATAAAATATGCCCATGAGAACAATCAGAAAATTTTTATCAGAAGTAAATCAGCAGAGAGATGTAATATGGTCGCTGGGAGTACGTGATTTCAGACGAAAATATGTACAAAATACACTGGGAATAGTGTGGGCGATAGTAGATCCAATTGCCTTTGTAGGCATTCTGTACCTTATCTTCAGCTCACGCTTCAACAACTCCGGTAGTGGCGAAATTCCGTTTGTGGTGTACCTGCTGTGCGGGAATATGGCGTTCGACCTGTTCAGTAACCTGCAGAGCCTGACTCAGGTAATAAGAGACCATGAGTTTCTGATTAAAAAGGTACAATTCAGGATGGAGCTGCTACCTCTTGTACGACTTATGTCGGGACTGATTCTGCATGGCATTGTAATGTCAGTTGCCATTGCTATCATTCTTTTCAACGGAATATGGCCAGATTTTTACTGGTTTCAACTTCTTTACTACATATTTGCACTGTCGGTTTTTTTAACCGGCGCATCGTGGCTCACCTCTTCCGTCTATCTTTTCTTCCCCGACATCAGCCATATCACAGCAATTATAAACAGGGTACTTTTTTTTCTGACTCCGGTGTTCTGGAAACTGGAAGATCTTCCCGAGGCTACGGCAAGATGGGTAAAACTGAACCCGATGGTTTATATTGTTAACGGGTACAGAGACAGTTTGCTGTATGGCCGGGGCTTTTGGTGTTATCCGTGGCAAACACTCTATTTCTGGGCATTTTCATTGGGCTTGATATGGGCGGGTATCACAGTACACAACAAACTTCGCCCTCATTTTGCAGAAGTAGTCTGAACCATACCAGCAACAGATGCACGATAACGATACAGTCATTGATCTCCGTTCTGTCTGCAGAACATACAGGCTTTACGATCGGAAGATTGACCGGCTCAAGGAAGCGCTGGACCCCTTTAAAAACAGTTATCACCGTGACTTCATTGCACTGAATAACGTAACACTGGATGTAAAAAAGGGCGAAGTTCTCGGCGTTGTAGGGCGAAATGGCTCGGGAAAATCAACCCTGCTAAAGGTAATCTCCGGTATTTTACCGCCCAGTTCAGGTGAAATGCGGGTTGATGGCCATGTTGTTCCGCTGATTGAGCTGGGTGCCGGATTTAATCCTGATTTCACGGGGCTGGAAAATATCTACTTCTACAACAGTATACATGGTTTCAGCAAGGAAGAAACGGACTCCATGCTCGATGATATCCTTGACTTCGCCGAAATAGGGGACTTCATCAGTCAACCTCTGAAAATTTACTCCTCCGGGATGCGCGCCAGACTGGCATTCGCTGTTTCAATCAACATCAAGCCAGATATACTGATCCTGGACGAAGTACTGTCAGTTGGCGATGAAATGTTCAGGAGAAAATGCTTCGCCAAAATGGAGGAGTTCTTCAAAGGAGGCAAAACAGTACTCTATGTAAGTCACTCTTCCAATTCCATCAATGAATTGTGTACCAGGTGTATCTGGCTTAATGAGGGCGAACTGATTCTCGACGGTCCCCCAAAACTGGTGACAGCCATGTACAACCGGCTTTCTCATACCAAACCGGAAGAAATCCCGGGGTTACTGGAAGAGATCAGGGCACTCAATCAGGATGAAGAACTGAAGGCTGGAATTTATGAAGAGATCAACAGCAAGAAAAAAAGAGAGCCTGCTGAAAATTATGTGCCGGACATACAGAAGGATGCGGCAGGCGAAGCAAAACCAGCATTATTGCGAGATTTGATCAGGATAAAAGCGCATTATATTCCCGACATGTTACCCAAGAGTACCCTCATCGAGCGCCATTTTAACGTGGATTTCTCTGATGTAAAAGTAACAACACTTCAGGGAGAACAGGTAAATGTTATATTGAGCGGAGAGGAGTACCAGTGCCATTACAAAGTGAAGTTCAATGAGGAACTGGGAGACGTTTACTTCCGTGTTGTATTTAAGGATGAAAAGGGTGCCTTTTTGGCTGGCATGAACACTCGAAAAGCAAAAATGATAATATCCCGAACAACACCCGGCGAGGCATATTGGCTTACCTGGAAATTCAAATGCAATTTTCTGGGTGGGTACTATTTCGTTGGCATTTCGGTACTTAGGCTGACCGACGAAGGCCCAACAATCATAACCGGCGTTACCGATGCACTTGTATTTCAGGTTGTTAATCCTGCAGATATTCAGCAAGGCGGGTTTGTACACATGGATATACAGCCTGCAATCAGACAGATTTGAATGGATAAATCAACAGACAATCAGGCACTCAGGGGAATACTGAAAAGAATCTTCGATCTTCTAAGATTATTGCTAACCAGCCTGCCGGTTTCGAGGGTCGCCAGAAATCGGATACGCATAATGTTTTACAGGCTGGTTCCTGCATTTGAACGCCACAGCGATGCTACAAGGAGTAAAGAGCGCAGTGGCACCTCAACCGGTTTGAAAAAAATTCCTGAAGTCACCTTTCTGACTCCGGCTATAGATGAAACAAGATACGTACCCCGTCAGGATAGTCTCCAGAAAATAATCCCTCCAGCCAAAGTCATCGCATTTTATCTTCCCCAGTTCCATCAAATACCCGAAAACGATGAATGGTGGGGAGCGGGATTTACGGAGTGGACTAATGTTAAAGCGGCTTCGCCACAGTTCAAGGAGCACTATCAACCCAGAATTCCGGGAGAACTGGGCTACTATAACCTGTTGAATCCAGAGATACAGAAGAGGCAGGTACAGCTGGCCAAAGAATATGGTGTTGGTGGATTCTGCTTCCACTTTTACTGGTTCAACGGTAAAACGCTGCTGGAGCAACCTGTCATCAACTACCTGAACGATAGCAGTCTGGACCTTCCCTTCTGCCTGAGTTGGGCCAATGAAAACTGGACAAGGCGCTGGGATGGACTGGAGCAGGATGTACTTATTGCCCAGAAACACTCGCCGGAAGATGATATTGCCTTTATTTCGCATATCAGCCGTTATCTCAAAGACCCCCGCTATATTCGTATTGACGGCAAGCCTCTGCTGATTATCTACCGGCCAGGCATCCTGCCAACACCGGAAGAAACGGTACAGAGATGGCGGACCTGGTGCGCAAATAACGGCGTTGGTGACATTTTTGTAGCCGGAACACTTTCATTCGATCAGCCGGATCCGCATTTATACGGGCTGCAGGCAATGATCGAATTTCCACCCAATAATATGGGCACCAACGATATTCTTCACTCCGTGGAAGAATCAGACGGTTTCTCCGGCAGGATACTGGAGTGGAGGCACCTCTGGCAACGCAGTAAATATTACGATAATCCGGGCACCACTATTTTCAGGGGGGTATGTCCCGCATGGGATAATACAGCCCGTAGAAAAAACCGGGCAAAAGTTTTTCTGAACAACTCACCTGCCCTGTACAGGGAGTGGCTCGAAAATGCTGTCCGCGATGCGCTGACCCGGTTTACTGAACGCGACAAGCGCCTTGTTTTCGTAAACGCGTGGAATGAATGGGCTGAAGGAGCTTATCTGGAGCCAGACACAAAATATGGCTATGCCTGGCTTCAGGCGACATACGACGCACTTAGAAATACTCAAAAGCTGGCACACCAGGCAAACCACAAAATAATAGTGGTATCGCACGATGCACACCCGCATGGCGCACAGTTTATTGCACTCGAACTAACCCGAATGCTCGTCAGAAACCTGGGAGTCTGTGTACAGGTTATCCTGCTCGGTGACGGAGCGCTGAAAGAGCGGTTTGAGGCCATTACGGACGTACACTGCACCGACCCTAAGCGTCCACTGGAATCAATCAGGGGTATCCTTCACGATTTGCGGGCTCAGGGATATACGCGGGCTATCATAAACACGACTGTTTCAGGATGGGTAATTCCGGAAATGAAACAAAAGGGCATGCAATGTGTAAGCCTGATCCACGAATTGCCACAGATCATCAGAGAACACGGCATTGAAAATTGTGTCCTTGATATTGCAGATTCGGCAGACAGTATTGTGTTTCCTTCAGAAGTAGTTAAAAATGGATTTCTGGAATTCTGCTCCCTGAATGAGAACAAGGTACGTATCCGTCCGCAGGGACTCATCCGAATGAATAAATGGAGGTACAGTCGGGAAGTGGCAAGAACAAGGATACTGGAATCTCTCGGCGTGAATCCTGATGTCAATCTGGTGCTGAACGTCGCCTATGCCGATAAAAGAAAAGGCGTAGACCTGTTCGTAGAAATTGCCCGTCAGGTAGTTGCCAGTGATCAAAATACTTTATTCGTGTGGGTTGGACATGTAGACTACAGACTTGAAAATGAAATAAAAGACGCAGTAGAAAGATACAGACTGAAGGATAATGTCAGGTTTATCCCGTTCACGCACGAAATTACTCTGTGGTCTTCAGCCGCCGATATCTTTGCACTGACATCACGGGAGGATCCTTTCCCCAACGTTGTCATCGACTCTTTCAATACCGGAGTACCTGTAATAGCGTTTGAAAACAGCGGAGGTGCAGGAGCCCTGATTCAAAAAACGGGTGGTATTACGGTACCTGGAGGTGATACAGCTGCCTTTGCTGAAGCCATACTGAATCTGACCCAAAACTCATCACTCCGCTCAGCACTCGGTCGTGCAGCACAGGAGTACGCTGATACACACTGGTCATTCAGGCAGTACAGTTTTTTTATTTGCGAAGAGGCCGGACTGGAATTGCCGAAAATCTCCGTTGTAATTCCCAATTTTAACTACGGTCATTATCTGAAAGGCCGACTGGAGTCCATCATTTCCCAAACACGGGCAGTTTTCGAAATAATTCTACTGGATGATGCATCAACCGACAACAGTCTTGAGGTTTTATACGACTGGATGGAACACCAGAATGTCGAAATCAGAATTATCAACAGTGAACAAAATTCAGGTTCTGTATTTGCCCAGTGGAAAAAGGGGATAGAAGCAGCTTCCGGTGAGTATGTATGGATTGCGGAAGCCGATGACCTGTGTGAGCCTGATTTTCTGGAAACTGTACTCACTCCAATGCTCGCTGATCAGTCAGTCGTGCTCAGTTACTGCGAGAGTAAGCAGATCGACAGTTCGGGAGCGTTACTGGCACAAGATTATGACTATTATCTCAGGAATGTATCAGACACACGCTGGGAGAAAGACCGGGTTACTGATGGCTCCTCGGAAGTGGCAGAGGCACTTGCCGTACTGAATTCCATACCCAATGTGAGTGCGGTCCTTTTCAAAAGAGACGACCTGTTTGAAGTAGCGACTCATCATTCGGAGGAAATTGGTGCGTTCAAAATGGCTGCCGATTATGCACTATATGTTCATTTGCTGGGAAGAGGAAAACTGGCATACAGTCGTAAAAGCGCGAACATACACAGAAGACATCAGGGTAGTGTGACAGCCAGGAATCAGGGCCAGGCCCTGTTTGATGAAATAGTCCGCATACAGGACTGGGTGACCGAAAGGCATCCGGTCAGCAAATCAACCCGGAAAAAAATAATTGACTACAGGAATCAGCTCCGAAATACCATGATGTTGGTTCCCTGATTACTTGACAGTAATTCACGACCTCTTAATGAAAGTCAACACTGCCGAGACAAAAGACGGGGCACTCGAGTTTCTGGACAGGATTACGAGACTTTCCGAAACCGAAATTGTCAGGATACCCATGGAGCAGCAGAGGGACTGGCAAATCAGAGATGGTGCGCTGTCACACCGTACGAACGGTTTTTTTAGTGTCGCCGGGCTGACAAACTCACAAACGGGGGAAGAACGCCTGATGTTACTGCAACCTCAAAGTGCTATCACGGGTATCCTGTTTTGCAGGAAAAGCCAAAAAATATATGTGCTGCTGCAGGCAAGAGTGGAACCGGGCAACGTCGGTGTGGGACAATATGGTCCCACAATTCAGTCTACCCCCGCAAACTATCTGCGCTGGCATGGCGGAAATGTTACGCCTTATGTAGAGTACTTTAACACATACACAGGTGTAGTGAAGCCCGTATATATCGGCTCGCAACTCGACATTGGCAAAAGATACTACCAGAAAATCAAGACTCTCCTGTATGTCGAGACTCCTTACCTTCTGGAATGTACCCAACAGATGATCTGGATTTCACTCGATGCACTTTCTGATATGGCCACCACTGATCATGTACTGAATACAGACCTGAGATCTATGTCAGCAGTCATGAACTGGGATAATACTGTTTTCCCTAACCAGCCTGAATCTCCTGTGCCTGACTCGGGCATTTTGAATTACTACCTCAACAACATTGGAGCCGGGCAGAGCTGCTGGCACATCACGCCTCTCGACAAACTGACTGGCTGGGAGGTCACCGGAGAAGGTATAATGCCCCGATACCAACAGCCCGTGTCCGTACAGTTTTATCGAACAACCTGCCTGACCAGGGAGGTGGGTTCGTGGGTGCAGCCCCTCATGGTTGCACCGGGCAGGGGAGTCGTTTCATTGTTTTTTCGGGAGGCATCCCGGGGCAGAGAGTACCTGTTAAGTGTGCTGTCGGAGGAGGGCATTGCAGGCGGTGCTCTTATCGGCCCGACAATTCAGCAATATCAGGAAGACTACCCCAAATCGCTGCCTGGTGAAATTATCATCAGCTTCGAACAGTCTGATAAAGGAGGTCGTTTTATGCATCATACCTCCACATTCAGTATTGTTCGGGTGGAAAATGACTATCCGGCAGCAGAAAACCAGTTCTGGGTTTCCGCCTCACTACTGAAAAAACTGATTGCATTGTCTAATGTGACCAGCATACAACTGAGGGCCGTATGTTCATTATTAATACGAGATTTTAACGCGCAGTATTTTAAACAGCAATCGTAAACCTGGATTATTCACCATTATAAGCAGGCAAAAGAGTGTAACGAAAATGAGAATCACGCTATTATTCGAGCGATCAGACAAACACGATTCGGGTTGGCGGGAGCACTTTTTCCATTTTACTTGGGGTTATTTGTTTCCCTCTATCAGAGAGATTTTGCGACTAGGAGTTTCTGATAGTGAAAAAGCTATATTTGAGGTGGAAACCTGTGGCCCGGTTATGGATAACATCACCCTGGAAGCAGCATCAATTCTGAATCTGAATATCAGAATTGTTGAAGTCAGGGAAACAGAACCAAACTCCTGGATTAATATTCCACGATGGGATAAAATTCTCAGAAACTGTACAGACTGGTATATCAGGAATCAAAAACCACTGCCTGATCACGACACAGAAACGATACTGCCACCGGATGTAATATCCTATGGAAAACAATTCATATCCGACATATACACTGTCAGAAATGCGTTTCTGAGCAATACGAATACAGAGGGAGAATCTTCCGGGGTTCTGATTATGAAAAGATCAGATGAACCAGCGTATTACAAACCAGACGGGGGAGCAATCCGGCCAACGTACGGCAATTCACGCAGAGCCCTTACAGGAGTTGAAGATACAGTTCAGGAACTCCAAAAGCAGGGGTTACGGGTTCAGTCATTCGAACCGGGAAAGGTATTACTGGCAGAGCAGATAAATGTAATTCACAGATCTGAAGGAATTATCGGCATACGTGGTGCAGAATTTTCCAATTTGATATGGGCCAACCCCGGGACAAAGGTACTCATGATTGAGCCAACAGGAATGCACGTCCCCGGAGTACAACATATGCTCGCCGCCATACTGAAGCAGCCTTTCTTTTGCCTTAAATCAGATGAACGCACAAGTTTTCCAAAACTGACATCTGACATGATAACACCATACCTCCCCGTTAACCCCTCATGAGGTTTTGCAGTGATACAATTTGTTTCGTAAATTGTCGTACCATAGCGGAACCCATCAATATCCTGTCAGATTCAGCAAAAATTTCGCAGAATTTATAAAGTCAAGCCATCAATGAACAAAAAAGCAATCTTAGTGCTCGGCATGCATCGTTCAGGCACCTCCCTGCTCACCAAAATCCTGACAATAATGGGTGCAACCCCTCCAGCTGGTTTGCTAATGCCTTCTGTTGATAATCCAATTGGCTACTGGGAGGCCCTTTCAGTCAACGCCCTTAATGAAAAACTTCTCTGCTCAACGGGAAATACCTGGAAAACATACCGTGCTATTTCTGACAAATGGTTTAATGCGCCAGAAAGAGAGGATGATCTGGAGGCTGCACTGCGAATAATTGAAGAAGAGTTTGGTGGTGCGGATACGATCGTGCTGAAATGTCCAAGAATATGTCGTTTGATACCCTTTTGGGTGTCCGCAATGAAAATGGCAGAATATAACGTTGCCATTATTAAAATAATACGTGACCCGGAGGAAGTATTCCTCTCTCTGGCAGCAAGATCAATTTTACCTCAGACAAGGGAAAATTCAATTACAAATCCGGAACATGCAGCAATGCTATGGCTCAGATATGTCCTGGATGCAGAACTTCATTCAAGAAATCTACCTGGATTAGTCATTAACTATTCTGATCTGGTAAACAATAGAAGTGAAACCCTGAATTTAATTGTCAATAAACATGAATTCGGCTTGAACCAATTAACCACAAAGCAGAAGGCTGATATTGATAATCTATTCACGCCAGAAAAACGGAGACAAAGAAATCCTTTGGAAAATACAATACAAACCGGGGATAACGTTTTTGATCAATTCAAGCCTTTAGTCTCATTTCTTGCGGGTAAACTCGATGCAAAATCCATCTCTACCTTGAATGAACTTACCAATCAATTAGACCAAATTTACACATCCTGTACTTTGGATAATACTGCCATGAACAGTTTCGAACCTGACAACAGTTTCCACTTCGAAGTTTATCAAAAATTTTGTAAAAGTTTGGGTGGCCTGAAACGCGATAGAATACCTATCAAATACATTAATCAGATTCTAGAGTACACCCGTAGAGTGTTTGCGAAGAATTGATGCACATAAACAAGACACAAATTACGAAACTTCATCGGAAAATTAAAAAAATGAAATCTGATTGCCCAGTTAATAACACTCCCTTAAACATAGCTTTTCACCGAGATTTCACCGGATTTTCCGGTGGTCACCTGAAGGTATTCAATTACTTTGAGCACGTAAAAACTACGAATAATTACAGCCCAACAATATACTTTACTCCAGAAAGTATTCTGGACTCTCAGAATCCGTGGAACCAATTGACAGAATTTCATGTAAAAACATGGGCACCCGAAAAAGCCGATATCCTGTTTCTCGCCGGAAACGACTGGGCAAGCCTTTCTCCTGATTTTCAACAAGCCCGAGCTATCCCTGTCATCAATCTGATACAGGGCCTCCGGCACGCAAACCCCGAGTATAGTCTGTATAAATACTTAACTAATCCCGCTATCAGAATATTCGTTAGCCAGGAAACCGCAGACGCAGTGAGAAATACCGGATGTATCAACGGGCCCTCGTTTGTAATACCCAACGGAACCGACCTTGGCGAACTTCGGAAGTACCATAATAAACGGGAGAATCGGGAAATTGAACTATTGATTGTGGGTCTAAAAAATCCGGAAATGGCCCGACTAATTGCATCGCACTGTGAACAGCAACAAATACGCGCCAAATGTCTCGATCATCCGGTACCCCGTCAGGACTTTTTACGTTTGATGGGTAACAGCCTTTCTGCACTCTGCCTGCCCCTTGAAAAAGAAGGATTTTACCTTCCCGGGCTGGAAGGTATGGCCCTCGAAACGCTGGTAATTTGTCCGCGGTTTGAAGGGAATAAAATATTGTATCAACACAGGAAAAATTGTCTTGTACCCGATTATAACCCCGAATCAATAGCTGAATCAATTGACACATCACGCAAAATGTCTGTCATCGAATTAAATATGATAATCGCAGAAGCAGACCAAAGTGCACAGAAACATGAGTTAAGTCGGGAACGAACCGATTTCCTGGGAATTTTGAATAATGTCAGACAACTTTGGAATAACCGGGCAGCATTTAGCAATGAATTTTAGAAGTAGTTCCGACGTGCCGGAGCGCAAATGTTTTTCAAAAATGAATTCAAATACCTTCATTACAGACAGAGTTGTACTGATGGGTCATTATGCACAATCTGTGACCAATTCTGTATATTTCAATGCACCATCTGAAAGACACTCAAAAGCCGGCCCTGCTGATTTATGGGAGATGAAACGGAATTTTCAAATCAGTTTTTTGCGAAATATCGGCCTGAAGCCCGAGCATCAACTACTGGATTTCGGCTGCGGGACACTTCGTGGCGGACTTCCTCTAATACAGTATCTGAATACTAATAATTATTCGGGAATTGAAGTTCGTCAAGACGTACTGGCTGAAGGTATACTCGAACTCAATGAATCTGGTCTGACACATAAAAACCCCAGGCTTGAGCATGTTACAGATTTGTCACAACATGAATTGGGTGTCAGATATGATGTTATTTGGGCATTTTCTGTACTGATACATCTGGAAGACAATGTTCTCAGGGAAGTTTTAGATTTCGTCGGCCGTCACCTGAGCAAAAAGGGTGTATTCTACGCGAATGTGAATGTCGGTACTCAACCAGACGGATCATGGCAGGGATTCCCTGTGGTTTTTCGCAATTTCGATTTTTATAAAGCCGCTTTTGAAAGAAACAACCTGACTGTGTCTGACCTTGGACATTTGCAGGAATTCGGCCACTTCCATCCCAGACTATCCCAAGAAGCACAGGAATGTCAGAGAATGTTGTGCGCTGTTCTGCGTTAATGCCTGTTACTGTAATTTGTGAACAATTCAAAATATTTTCATGCAAAACCTTGCTTTAATCACCGGAATTCCTCGTTCGGGAACGACATTGGTAACAAAATTACTGAACAACATCCCGGATGTGGTGGCATTGAACGAACCTATGCCTGTAATGCAGATCGCCGGAAAGTCAGATTATGAATTATACGATTGGATTGATTCAACTGTGGAAAGTTATCGATCCGGTTTAATACGCAACGGGAGGATAATGACCAAGTATGTTAATCAAACCTTTGTTGATAACTCCTTCAATGAGTCGGTAAACTCGCGCGGCCTGAGACCTTCTCTTGCAACCCTTGGCCTGCTGGACATCAAAAAAGATCTGACTGATCAATTTCTGCTTGCCATCAAACACAATGGCGCATTCACAGCTGTTGCCCATCACCTCGTTCATCAGTACAGGTGTTTTGCCGTAGTAAGAAATCCTCTACCGGTTCTTCTTTCATGGCAAACAGTAGACATCCCTGTTCATCGCGGCAGAATGCCCGTGGCAGAGGCAATAGACCCTGAACTACACAGAAATCTGAACCGCCTGGCTGATAATCTCGACAGACAGATTTTTATTTTAAACTGGTTTTTCGAGAAATTCTACCAGTTTTTCAACGAAGAAAACATAATCAGATACGAAGATCTTGTAAAGGAGGGCAGTACGTACCTGACAAAAATAACCTCAGATGCCTGCTTATCTGCCGAACAACTCAACTCCCGAAATACCAGCTCTCTTTATCCCAAAGAGTTGATTCCTGAAATTACAGCGCGTCTGAAAAGTATCGGCGGCCATTTCACTCATTTTTACAGTATTTCAGAAATCGAATCGGTATTGTCTGAAGGTTAATCAATCGCTTCTGCTACATGTCAATCAACAGACCCAAACCCTCTTTTCTGATAGTTGGAGCCCAAAAAGCGGGTACCAGCTCGCTCTTCAGCTATCTTGGCCAACATCCTGATATCACTTTGCCATCAACTAAGGAATTACACTTTTTTGATCTCCAATATAACATGGGAATTGACTGGTATGAGAGCCTGTTTCCTGAAAATGCTGACGACGAAATTAAGATTACCGGTGAAGCCTCTCCTTACTATCTGTTCCATCCACTCGTCCCGGAATACGTCCGGTATCACTATCCGGGGATGAAATTGATCGTTCTGCTCAGAGATCCGGTTGACAGGGCTTATTCACACTTTCAGATGGAACGAAAAAGAAATGCTGAACCCGAATCCTCTTTTATGCTGGCCGTCGAAATGGAAAACAATCGTATTCGCGAGGAAGAGCAAAAAATACTACGCAGAGAAATTACATCAGGATCAAAATTTCAGGATTGGAGTTATATAAAACGAGGCCTGTACGGGCAACAACTGCAACGCTGGCTCGGATTCTTTCCAGGAGAGCAGTTTCTCATCATACGAAGTGAAGATTTTTTTTCGTCAACCCTGTTCTGGATGCAACAGGTTCACTCATTCCTGGGCATCCGGGACATACCACCAGTCAACCTCTCTCCCGTAAACTCAAACGAATACCCGGAACTCACGGCTTCAGTCAAGGATAAACTGAAGGATTACTTCCATGATGACGGTCTGTTACTGCAAAAACTGGCAGGGAACAATTTTGTATGGTGATAACCAATACGTGAACCGTGGTATTCCACAAAAAATATACAGAATAAGAGCTTGTTCAGGAATCTCTCGCCGAGTCAAAAACGGCTCATTTTTCGCCATTTTTCACCTTTTTTCAGTTACGTAGCACCGGCTATGCGCCCTCAAAAACGCAAAAACTGACAAAAAATCAGCCTGTTTTTGCCACCGGCAGAGAATCC
>Ga0172373_10001515_pt1 | contig 37511 bp, 24 predicted proteins | sample Lak10m_2_FD_114546 | JGI IMG/M metagenome (GOLD analysis project Ga0172373, IMG submission 114546) | Freshwater microbial communities from Kabuno Bay, South-Kivu, Congo - kab_092012_10m | ecosystem: Environmental > Aquatic > Freshwater > Lake | place: Democratic Republic of the Congo... | reverse complement strand
CATTTTTCGCCATTTTTCACCTTTTTTCAGTTACGTAGCACCGGCTATGCGCCTTCAAAAACGCAAAAACTGACAAAAAATCAGCCTGTTTTTGCCAACGGCAGAGAATCCTGAACAAGCTCCAGTAATTTATTTTGTGTGTGTCAACATTTTGTGGAAAAAATTCCGTTACTTTTGTATCGTGACAAAGTCCCAAACAACATCACACCAAGTGTTTCATTCAAAATAATCATTATGAAAAAACTTTTGCTTTCCGTCTCGTTTTTGCTTTCAGTGGCCGGATTCGTTTCTGCGCAGCACCGCTCCTGTGCTGCAGAGGAAGTTCTCCAGCAGCAACTGCGCGACAATCCCTCCATGCGCCAGGAAGTGGAGCGCATCACGCAGCACACCGAACAGTTCATTGAACGGGGTGGCGCGCAGGATCGCCTCGTCGTCACTATCCCTGTCGTAGTCCATGTTGTCTATTACAACTCCACACAGAATGTCAGCGATGCACAGATTGCCTCTCAAATTGACGTGCTGAATGCCGATTTCCGCCGCCTCAATGCGGACGCCGGCAATACGCCTTCGGCATGGCAGGGTATCGCCGCCGATTGTGAGGTGAACTTCTGTATGGCTCAGCAGACTCCTTCGGGCAGTCCGACAAATGGTATCGTGCGCGTACAGACAACCGTCAACGGTTTTTCAGCCAATGACAATGTGAAATTCAGCAGCTCTGGAGGCTCCAATATCTGGAACCGCGACCGCTACCTGAACATCTGGGTGTGCAATCTGAGCAGCGGACTGCTCGGTTATGCGCAGTTTCCGGGCGGACCGGCCAACACGGACGGTGTTGTGATTGACTATCAGGCTTTCGGAACGAACGGAACGGCTCAGGCCCCCTTCAATCTCGGCCGTACCGCTACGCACGAGGTGGGTCACTGGCTGAACTGCTACCATATCTGGGGCGATGACGGCACTGCCTGCACGGGCACCGATCAGGTGAGCGACACCCCCAATCAGGCCGACGAAAACTACGGTTGCCCTGTTTTCCCGGTCATCAGTTGCAACAATGGCCCCAACGGAGATATGTTCATGAATTACATGGACTATACCGATGACGGTTGTATGAATGTATTCACTACCGGACAGAAAAACCGTATGCAGGCTCTTTTTGCCTCCGGCGGCTTCCGTTTCCCGCTGACAACCTCCAACGGATGTCAGGTGCCATCCGGTTGCGGAACACCGGGCAGTCTGGCCGCTACCAACATCACCCAGACCAGTGCCACGCTGAACTGGGGAGGTGTGAGCGGAGCTACTTCCTACAATCTTCAGTGGAAAGTGAGTACATCTTCTACCTGGACGACGGTTTCCGGCCTGACCGCCAGTACGTATAACCTCGCGGGTCTCGCAGCCGGAACAACCTATAACTTTCAGGTTCAGGCTGTTTGCGGAAGCAGCACCAGCACCTATTCAGCTCCGGCGTCCTTTACCACCACATCTGGTGGCGGTGGTGGCGGCTGTGCAGATCAGTATGAACCCAACAATACCCGCAATACGGCCAAATCCATACCGCTGAACACAGCCTTCACAGCACAGATCAAGACGGCAACGGATGTGGACTGGTACAGATTTGGTAATACTGCAACTCAGAAGCATTTCAAACTCGAGTTAACCACCCTGCCCTTTGACTACGACCTGAAGCTCTTCAGGAATGGTTCACTACTTGCAGTTTCAGAAAACCTGGGAACAGCTGACGAAATCATCGTTTACAACAACGGTACGGTTTCAACGGCCTATTACGCCCAGATTTACGGTTACAACGGGGCTTTCAGCGGATCTCAGTGCTATACATTTATTGTGCGCCGCAGCGCCTCTCCCTATCGTACCGATGGTACAACGGATGGCCCGGAGGAGGTGCTTGAATTGCCGGTAGTCTTTGAAAATGCAGGTTTTGGTATTTTCCCGAATCCGGCATTCAGTCTGGTAACAGTGGAAGTGCCCATGGAAAATGAAGCGGATGTTCAGGTGACGGTGATGGATCCTGCGGGCAAGGTGGCACTTCAGCAGCATGCACGCATGAGCAAAGGTGACAATCAGATGAATTTTGACGTGAACAGTCTGCCCAACGGCGTTTACTTTGTACAGGTACGCAACGGGGAGACCGTCAAAATACGCAAACTGGTAGTTCAGCGATAAACGGGCCGGGCGGACGAACGGCTCCCTTCGCTCCGGAATCAGTGAGCCTCCCCCTGTTACAAACTGAACAAAATGTGCGCTGAAGTGCGGGAAACCGCACTTCAGCGTTTTTCTTTGGTGGCGACGCCTGAAAACCAGAGCGGAAAGAACAGGAACCACGCTACCCCGATGGCATTCTCTATCGTACATTCTATCAGAAATGTAAGAAATGCCATGGTGTAAAATACGAGTAGCAGGAAATTTGAACGGTTGTTTCTCTGTATAAACAACGCAAAGAAACCGGGCAAGCTCAGCAACAGTCCGAGGATACCGGTGCTGGCAAGAATGTGCACCCACTGGTTGTGTGGCAGGAGCGGAGTGGCCGCATAGCCGGGAAACATTTCCGTCGTAATACGTTTGACTTCCTGTTGCAGATCACCGGCTCCGACTCCCAGCACCGGCTGCTGCTGCCATATTTTCCAACCGGTTTTGAGGGAAACCCAGCGCTCCGAATCGGAGTAGGATGCTCCGCTGTCTGACTTGTACTGAAGCCAGTCGTAGCGCATATACGCGACGCGCGTGCGCAGGCTGGGTACATTTTCAATAGCTATCCACAGGCTGGCAGCCATGAGTACCACGGCCGACAAGCCCATAACCCAGCGCCGCGTCCTGACGACATACCAAATTACGGTAAACAGGAGCGCCGCGTACAGCACAGCCAGTCCGCCGCGTACAGACAGTACGTGAATAAACAGGAACAGAAAAATGACAGCACTGCCCAGCAGACCTCTTTCCCATTGATATCTCACGGTGAACCGGTCTTTCCAGAGCCAGCCCCCCGTTATGATGGCGGTGGCGAGAATCAGGCTGAACCGGACATGCTGCCGGGGTACCGGCACCGGTTGTCCGCGGCCCAGACCGGTGAGGATTTCATCATAGTGCATCATCAGATTGATGCCAACCCCTATACACAGCAACACCATAAACCACACCATGATATACAGCGCCATTTTGTATCTGCGCGCGGACAGTTCGGGCAGACTGGCGAAAGTCAGCGGAAGTACCAGGAACGGCAGGCGCACCCGGGTTACCCGGAGCCAGTAACCCCAGTCGTCGCTCCAGAGCAGACTCAGTGCCGGGGCCAGCAAGAGCAGGGAAATGAGCAGCAGTGATTTTTGCCGGTACAGGTTGCGGAAGGAAACAGCGAGTGCACGTATCCAGGTTAGCAAAGACGAAAACCGCGGCTTGTCGGGCAGATTACCGGCGATGTTCCACAGCGCAGCGGCGGCCAGTCCCCACATTCCGACAGAGAGCAGGAAGGGGGACGTGGGCATACTGCCGAGCAGCAGGCAAGCGCTCCAGAACATCAGATCGCCCGGCGTTTTGATGAATTTGTACCACTGACTGTTCATTGTATCCTGATTCGAGTGATCATTAGCTTGCTTCATCCGGCCTCAGCATCAGCAAACACGCCAGATAGAGACGGTGCGGTCATCGCTGGCCGACAGCAGTGCGTCTGCGGTCCACATCAGCCTGTTGACCGAATTCACATGCCCTCCGTGCCGGATGACATCCGTTACTTTCAGCAATTGCCCCGTCCGGAAATCCCACAGCCTGATTGTTTTGTCGCGGCTGGCAGTTGCGAAAAGGGAGGCGTCGGGTGAAAAAACGATATGGTTGATAGTGAACAGATGCGCTGCCAGGTCGGGAGAGCGTGGGTCGCGCATCCAGTTCCCGTTATCAGATAACGAATGAATGCGCAAAAACGCGTCGCGGCTTCCACTGAGCAGTGTTCTTCCATCGGGTGCGTAAGCCAGAGAGAAGACAGAATTGGTGTGAGCGTCGCTGATTTCACCGGTTACTGCCAGTGTGGACGGGTTCAGGAAAATGATACGGTTATCGCTGCTTCCGATGGCCAGTTCGTCTCTTTCCGGTGTATATGCGATGCATCTGAGTGCTGCTGCTGACAGTTGTATGCTTGTTTCCGGGTATTGTGTCTCGGTGTTCCAGACAGTGAGAACACCATCCCCTCCGGTACTGAACAGCCGGTTTTCAATAAGTAGGAGGTCGAATATTCCCTTCTTGTGCGACTGAACCAGCCGTGCTTTGCCGGGCTCGCGCAGATTGATCCAGTGTAGTCCGCCGTTCATATTCCCCGCAGCCAGCTGCGAGTCGGGCAGGGCGCATAACGAGAAAATATTCGATTCAGTACTGGCTACCAGCAGTCCCGTTTCAGGGTTGTCGAGGTTCCACTCTACAATCCAGCCATCTCCTCCGGCGCTGAGGAAATGCCGGCTGTCGCGCCCGGGAGCGAGTGCGTAAACGGAGGCGCGGTGGCCAGTGCAGGTATGTATTCGATCGATTTTCAAGAAAATCAGTTGCGGCTGGCAAAATTATGCCGAAAGTGGCTTGTACAATTATGTGGAGTATATCCGGGATTTTCTGCCAGCGGCAAAAGTACGCCATTTTGACTCGGCGAGAGCGTTCTGAATATACTCCTGGTGCCAGCCTTTTCGCGCCTGAACCGAACTTTTTATTTGAAAAACACTTGTAAGGGAATGATTCGTGGCTAAATTTGCCCGATTCAACATAATTTCACCTAAAACGAAACAAACAATTATGGAATGGTATCTGAAAGCTCTCAGACAGTATGCTGATTTTGAAGGACGGGCGAGAAGAAAGGAGTACTGGATGTTTACGCTGTTCAACCTGATTTTTGCCATACTGGCAGTGGTTATTGGCGGACTGCTCGAAACCGGTGCAATTTTTTACTTTATTTATGTGCTTGCAACCTTCATACCGAATCTTTCTGTTTTAGTCAGGCGCTTGCATGATGTAGGGAAAAGTGGCTGGATGTATCTGGTAGCGCTTATTCCACTGGTAGGTTTTATCTGGCTTCTGGTGTTGTTAGTAACCGACAGTCAGCCGGGCGACAATGAATATGGCCCCAATCCCAAGGAAGAGAACTCCGGCGATTATTTTGGATCGGCAGATACGCTGGATTAAGAACTTGTTCAGGAATCTCTCGCCGAGTCAAAAACGGCTCACTTGTTGTTATTTTTCAGGCGTATGCTCACAGCTATTCACCCCAAATTACCCATGCGAGACAAGCGGGCGACCAAGGATTACTACCTGAATCAGCTCGGTTTTCAGGTGGTCGGGAGGGATGATTTCGAAGGTTATCTGATGGTTGCTCTCGATCAGATAGAAATTCACTTCTTCGAATTCAGAGCGCTTGATCCCGCGCAGAATTACGGTCAGGTCTATATCCGTACTTCGGGTATAGACCTGTTCTATGATCAATTACTGAAAAAAGGGGTAGCTATTCACCCGAATGGCCATCTGGCGTCGAAGCCCTGGGGGCAGCGCGAGTTTTCCCTGCTTGACCCGGATCACAATCTGCTTACTTTCGGGGAGGCATTATTCCACCTTTGAGCGGATTATGCCGCTTTTAACGCGTGTTTCCAGCTGGTCGCCCTGACTGAGCCGGGCCGGGTCGGTTACAACTGTTCCGTTGGAGGTGGTAATGCTGAATCCGCGGCGCAGTACATTGTCGGGGTGCAGTGTCTGGCAGTAATGATCGGCCTGATCGAGGGCGAGCAGCTGTTTTTTCAGGAAATAACCTGCCAGCACCGGTATTCTGCTTTCGCTGAGTTCCAGTCGGGTCATTGCATTTCGCGATAACTGCCGGGCGCACCAGCGGGCAGCCGACAAGGTTTGTTCCAGCAGCAGTTGTTCTTCCCTGACTTTTGCCGAGGTGAGCTGACGGACAGTTTCAGCGAGTTCAAGTATGCCGGTTTCAAAGAGCATATTGTGTTGTACGATGAATTCTGCTACGGCAGTGGGCGTTTTCAGGGAGCGGTGCGCTACCAGATCAAGCACTGTTTCATCCACATCATGCCCGATGCCGGCCAGTACCGGTATGGGTGTTCTGGCAGCCGCGCTGCATAATTCCGGCTCGTCGAAAGCGGAGAGGTCCATTCTCGAGCCGCCGCCCCGTACAATTACGGCGCAGTCGAAGCGTTCGAAGTTGCTGCCGATTATCCCGAGGGCACGGCTTACTTCGGGACCAGCCGATGCACCCTGAACAGCGGCGTGGAATGAAGTTACCTCAAAGGCATACCCGAACCTGTTGTCTTCGAGTTGACGCAGGAAATCCTGACGACCGGCGGCCGTTTCCGAACTCACAAGGGCGATGCGTTGCAGTACCGGTGGCAGTGTCAGTTCCCTGTTCAGGTCGAATAGCCCCTCCTTTCGCAGCATTTCGATGGTTTGCCGGCGCTGCAGATCGAGTTGCCCCAGCGTATAGGCCGGGTCAATATCCACGATATGCAATTTAAAGCCGTACCGTTCGTGGAATTCGGGTCGCACCTGCATTTTCACCGACAGTCCCTCACGGAGCACCTGATGCAGCGTCTGACCGAGTTTTTTGTAAAGGTTTCTGAACTCTCCGGCCCACAATGCGGCTTCTGCCTGGGCCCGTATATCGCGCGAGTTTTCTTCCTTTTGAACGAGTGTGAGGTAGAAGTGTCCCCTCGATTCGCCCAGCTGAGCGATCTCGGCTGCGATCCAGACGGGTTGCGGGAAGTTGAGCGCCACCACCCGCCGCACGTGTTCATTCAGGTCGGAGAGGGTAAGCACAGTTAACAGTCCTTGAAGTTGTCCCGGATAATTTTCATGGCATCTTCAAATACTCCGCTGTTGGTGGCCAGTATTTCCTTTCTGTTGATGAAATCAAGACCTCCGGAGAAATCGCACACCTGTCCGCCGGCTTCCTGCACCAGGAGGGCACCGGCTGCTACATCCCAGCTGTTCAGTCCGTATTCAAAGAAAATATCAAAACGGCCGCAGGCCACCCACGCCAGATCGAGCGCTGCCGAGCCATACCGCCTGGCACCCCTGCCCTGCTCCATGAACTGCCTGAGGGCACCGAACCAGCCTTCCGCGCGACTGAAGTTGTGATAGGGGAAACCGGTACTCATGAGCGCCTGTCGCATCTGTGCGCGTGCGCTCGTACGTATTTGCTCACCATTGCACCATGCACCACCGTCCTTTATGGCATAAAACTGCTCGTCAGCGGGCACATGATGCACGATGCCGAGTATCAGTTCGTTATCGGACTGCAATGCTACACTGACCGAAAAATGTGGTACTCCGTACAGGAAATTGGTGGTTCCATCCAGCGGATCAATAATCCATTTCAGTCCGCTGCCGGATGATTGAGCGACCGTTTCTTCCTCCGTGATGAACGAGGATTCGGGCAGCAGCCCCGAGAGCTGCTCCACCAGCATTTCCTCTGCGGTACGGTCAACATAACTGACCAGCCCGTTCAGGAATTTCTCTTCTATTTGTCCGGAACTGACCTTGCCGGTTTCCGTTCGGATAAATGAAGCCGTTTCACTGACGGCTGCTCTGACACCTTCCAGTAGTTTGTCCATATCGGTTTTATCGGGTTACCACGAACTTTTTGACAATCAGGGCCTTTCCGTTGATTCTGGCACAGGCTACATAGACGCCTGCCGCCAGCTGGTTCACGTCAATATTTCTGCGGTGGTCTCCGTGTCCGGAGAACAACTCGCGCCACACGATGTTGCCGGACAGGTCGGCGATATAAACGGCCGCTTCCTGTTTGGAAAGCAGGTTGCCAAGCGTGAGGGTAGCAGTTTCAGATGCCGGACTTGGGGTAACCGACAAGGCAGGAGGAGCGATACCGCCAGGACTGAATGTAGATGAGTTTTCGCCGATACGCAGCGAGTCGAGCGGGTAAGTCATGATACTGCGTGCATGCGTACCTGCCATCAGCGTTCTGCGGGAGAGGTTCATGTCCAGGTCATAGACTGGCACAAAGGGCATTCCGGCACCCAGACGCTCCCATTGCTGTCCGCCGTTTTGTGTGATATACACGCCTCCGTCAGTAGCTGCGAAGATGACCGAATCCTGATGCCCCGGGAGTATCTGCATGTCGTTGATAGCGAGTGGAGGCAGATTACCGCCGATGGGGGTCCAGGTTGCCCCCTGATTGTCGGACCGGAATATATGGGGTGTGAAGTCGTTATCCCTGTACCCTGTCTGAGTGACAAAGATCCGGTTGGGGTCGCTGGTGGACGCTTTTACAGAAGACACATACCTGTCTGGCAGTCCTGTGCTTACATTGGTCCGGGTACCGGCATCGGGATTTATTACCCACACATTTCCATCGGTAGTGCCCGCAATAACCTGGTCTGGATCAATCGGGCTTTCGTCGAGCGTACTGATTGTATGAAAGCGGGCGCCATAAATATTGCCATCGGTGAGATCATCCGTGATGGGAGACCAGCTGGGCAGGTGGCCATAGCCCTTGTAGAGCCGGTAGGTACCCGTGTACATGATGTCGGGGTTATGGCGGCTCATGATGTACTGCATATCCCAGTGGCGCCGGTCGCTGCCTTCAATGCCCTGTGTGGCGTCGCCGAAAAAATTGCCGTCTGTGGTACCATTTATGGCACCGTTCTGGTATTCGAAGTAGTAAATATCGGGGTTTGTCGGGTGGAATACCGCCTGAAACCCATCGCCACCGAACAGCCTGTACCAGTTATTGATCTGGCTGGCATTTCCGCCGAGCGTTCCGTTGTCCTGTGCTCCTCCGTAGTACCAGTCGGGCACATGCGGGTTAGAGGCTACCCGATAGAATTGCGTTGTTGGAATATTTTCTCCTCTGAACCAGTTGGCACCGCCGTCGGTACTGCGGTACAGACCGCCGTCGGTACCCAGCAGCATGTCATTTTCGCTCAGAAATACGAGATCGTGGTGGTCTGCGTGAATATCCTGTGCCCAGCCGGCTGCCTGATACCAGTTTTGTCCGCCGTCGAGCGAGCGGTACGAAGTTACGCCGAGCAGCCAGATATCTGACGGGTTGTAGGGGTTGATTCTTACTTTGCCAAAATACCAGGCGAATCCGCCCTGAAAGCCGAAGTCGAGGCCGTTACACGGATTGAACTGCCATGTTTGTCCGCCGTTGAATGATTCGTACAGGCCGATAAAATCCAGGTTGGTACCGCAGTAGGATGCGAAAATATGCTGGTCATTGGAGGGGTCAACAGCCAGCCCTATACGGCATTGCGGGCCGTTGGGCAATCCGCCGGAGAGTTGAGTCCATGTTTGTCCGCCGTTGGTAGTTTTCCATATTCTGGCATTTTCTCCGAATACGAGACTTTCCCGGTTACTGCGGATCCGGTCCCAGGAAGCGGCATAGATGACGTTGGGGTTGGCGGGAGAAACGGCCATGTCAATAATGCCTGTCTGATTGGAGACAAACAGCGATTGCTGCCAGTCGGCGCCATTATTGGCCGACAGATACAGTCCGCGCTGGTTATTGCGTTCGAATGGAATTCCCATGGTAGCGGCGTACAGTTTTTGCGAGCCGCCCGGGTTGGCGATGATTTTGGATACAATGCGCTGGTTGGTCAGCCCGAGCAGCGACCACGATTCGCCTTTATCTGTGCTTTTCCACACGCCGTTGCCGATGAACGGATAAGCGCTGATATTGGGGTCTCCCGTTCCGATATAGACATGAGAGGGATTGAGCGGGTCAACATAGATATGGCCGATGGCGAGGAATCCGTTCTGGTCGAAAACGGGTTTCCAGGATATTCCCCCGTCGGTTGTTTTCCAGGCACCGCCGCCGGAGTATCCGAGATAGATGGTATTCTTGTCGGATGGATCCACTGCGATAGTATTGATACGGGCTCCGATATTGCCGGGCCCCTGTACTGTCCAGGGTGCTGTTATCCCCTCCAGTCCGCCTCTCGGGCGGGCCGCCGCCGCGGAGAGCCTTGCTTCGTACATGGCTGCCTCATAGGCACTGACAGCCGGTTCGTAGTCGGGATATTGTCTGACAGCATAGTATTCTTCAAAAGGGAACAGTCCGGAGTCCCTTTTTTCCTCCTGATCGGGATTTACCACCCTGATTTCCTGACCTGGTATGCTTTCTGTTTTTCTGAGCATAAAAAGCAGGAGAGCGGCCACTGCCACGGCGAGCAGCATAATATTTCTTACAGGGAAAGCCTGTCTGGTACGGCGTTCAAACATAATTCGGGTTGATTAACGAGGCAAGGTACAAAAAGTCATGAACGGAAAAAGCCCTTTTCCCTGATCAGCGTTGCCACTTCTGGCGGAACCATGCTTTCCCAGCCAGTCTGACCGGTTTGAATCATGGACAGCACCTCTTTGTGCCGGATATTCAGCACCTCCGGGTTAAAGCCTTCGATATCGCGGATATTTCCGTTATCGAGCAGGTATTGGTAGAGGAAATGGATACTTGGCGGCGTTTCGAGGCTGGCAGCATTCATATATCCGCCTTCACCGGCCTGTTCATCGCGGGTTGGCAGAGCCGGGTAGATATAGAACCGTACATTCCGGAGAAACACCTCCCCGAAGGCTTCCAGCAGGTTGCCCGGGTTTTGCCGGCAGGTATCTGTGACCAGCTGTTGCAGTTTTCTGATACCGAGTGCCACGCCGATTCGGTGCACTTTATAGTCGGAAAAATAGGCAATCAGATCTTTCTGGTGTTTAAAGTTCGACACGATGACCGTCTGACCGAGGGCACACAGCAGTTCAGTCCGGTCGAGGAAGTCCTGCTCGTCGGGCATGCCGTTTTCGCTCAGGTTGTCGAGGGCTACTTCAGACATGAAAAACACCTGGTCTGACGGGTTGTCGGCGTCGCGTGTAAACTGATTATGGGCGCAGCGTATCATATCCTGTTGCACGAGCGTCGGGGGGCGGTAGCTGCCTTTGGCAATCAGCACCGACTTTTTATACAGGAACTCACCGGCGTGTACTGCACGGCCTTCCGGACTGAAGATGGCGATATTGGAGAGCCCGTTTTTTACAGCCCAGAGGCACACGAGCTTGTTGTCAACGTGATCGAAATCGGGTCCTTCGAGCCTGACCATATCAATCTGTACCCGGTCGCGCAGCTTGTCCATGAGGGCACAGAGCAGCGTTTCGGGGTCGCTGGCATACCGGAAGCAGGCGTAGAGCAGATTGACACCGAGAATACCGATGGCCTGTTGCTGCAGGCGGTTGTCGTTGTCGAGCAGGCGTACATGCAGTACCACGTCATTGGGCGCCTTGCCGGGGTCGAGCTGGAAACGAAGTCCCAGCCAGCCATCACCCTTGATTGTTTTCTGGTAGTTGATGGCTGCTACCGTATCTGCGAAAGCGAAGAATTTCTGATCCGGTCTTTCTTCGCGCAGTCTGTTTTCCATGAGTGCGTACTCATGATCGAGCATGCGGTACAGGCGGGATTCGCACACATACCGGCCCTTTCCTTTTTCCTCAACGCCGTATATTTCGTCGCTGACTGTTTTATCGTAGGCGCTCATGCTTTTGGCGATGGTACCTGCCGCTGCGCCCACCTGAAAGAAGTATCTGGCCACCTCCTGCCCGGCCCCTATTTCGGCATAAGCTCCGTAAATATGCTCGTCGAGATTGATTTCAAGGGCTTTCTGTTCCGTTTCCAGAATCTGGCGCGTATTGTTCATTTCCAGACGGTTTTTTCTTCAACAGCCCCTCTTTTGGCGGGGATTTCCGGTGTTTCGTGCCAGCCCATATAGAACAGTCCGAGGCATCGCTGTCCGGGCTGCAGTCCGAGAAATTCGTTTGCCTCCAGTGCTGCTTTGGGCGTACTCCAGTAAGCGCCTATACCTTTTTCTGCGCAGGTGAGCCACATGTTTTGTACGGCCATGGCCACGGCGGCGACTTCCTCCCACTCGGGCACACCTTCAGCGGGGTCGCGCTGCATGATGATGGCTATGACTGCGCCTGCTTTCAGCGGGTTTTCTCCGGCTTTCATCATTTTTTCTTCGGAAAAAAGTTCGGCGGGGGTGTTTTTTTTGAAGAAACCGGACAGCATATTGCCCAGCGCCTGGCGGCTTTCTTCGGAGTGAAATACCTGGAATCGCCAGGGTTCCGTGCGCTTGTGCGTGGGTGCTTGGTTGGCATTTTCGAGCAGTTCCTGAATAAAGGAGGCTTCTATGGTTTTTCCCGGCAGGTAAGTTTTCGGGAAAATGGCGCGTCGCTGGCGAATCAGTGCTGTAACAGTAGTCATGTGTTATGAATTTGTACGCCCAAAATTATTGAATTGCCCGGCATCTGCATAATCATATTTCCGGTACGGCCAATGGCGGTCAGAAACGCATCAGATAATCGGTCAGATTGGTGTCTGTTTCGAGATTAAGCCGTTTGCGCAGGCGGTACCGGCTGGCCTCCACACCCCTGACCGAGATATTCATCAGGGATGCAATTTCTTTCGTGGAGAGGTTCATGCGGAGGTACGCGCAGAGCCGGTAATCGTTTGGACTGAGGTGGTCATGTTTTTCGGCCAGTCGCTTAAGAAAGTCGCTGTGTACCCTGTCGAAATTCTGCGAGAAGTGTTCCCAGTCCTCATCTACCCTGGAGTCGTGTTCCATCATGCGGATGATGCGACCGATTTCCTTGTCAAGTTCAGGAGTATTGGTTCTGCTTTTGAGTCTGCGCAGTGCTTCCTGAATATTGATAAGGATGGTATTTTTTTGAACCAGGTGCATAGTTACCGATGCCAGTTCCTGCGTTTTATGGTGAACCTCTGCCTCGAGTTTTTCGTGTTGAAGCTGCTGGACGGCCTCTTCAGAGCGACGTACCCGCAGTTCATTTTGTTCAGATTCGAGTCTGTGCTGATTTTCCAGGTTCAGTTTTTCCTCGTCGAATTTTCTTTGTTGCCTGTAAACGATACCGGCCATGATACCCATCAGAATGATAAAGTAAAAGGCATAGGCAAGACCGCTGGCATACCACGGGGGCAGAATGGTGAAAGAATAAGATACGGGCGCACTTTCGGTTCCGTACTGATTGCGGGCCTTCACGTGGAATGTATAAGCCCCCGGCCGGAGGTGACTGAACGTTGCATCCGGTTTGCTGGTCCAGTCGGACCAGGTTTTTTCTATTCCTTCGAGGTAGAAAGCATAGTTGATGAACTCCCCGCCCGGATGGTCGGGTGAGGAAAAGGAGAAACTGAGCGTATTTTGTGTGCTGGAGAGTTTTACCTGATTTAACCCGTTGCCGTATCCGCCGAAAAGAATACTGTCAGCCGGTATTTTCAGTCTGACCTCGCTGAGAACAAGTTGCAATACAGTATCCTTTGACCAGTAAGTTTCGGGATTAAAGTGGATAAAACCCTGACTTGTGGCAATAAACACGTTACTGGAGTCGGCTGGCAGCACAAACTGAAAACCCTCTGTGAGTTTTTGATGTAATTCGGGTATTGGTACGCGCCGTATTTTCTTTTCCAGCGCATCTGACCTGATGAGCAGCACCCCGGTTTCATGTTCGGTGGCATACCATATATTGCCGTGTTGGTCCTGATTCAGGTATTTCACACGTACATCCCGTCCGAAAAGCTGGCTAAACTTTTCATTAGAGACAAATCGCTGCTGGCGGGCATCGAACTCGAATACGCCTTTTGTTCCTGTGAAAAGTACTTTTTCGCCCAGTTTGAAAAGGTGGTTTCCGAGATCCGATGGCAGGCCCTGTTTTTGTCCGAAATGTTCGGCAGTGCAGGTTCCCTGCACGGGATTGACAGTCAGTCGGTAAATACCCCTGTACGGGTGAGCCATCCATATTGTACCGTCTCCGTCTCTGGCGAGCATACGGCTGCTTTCGGTGAATCCTGTCAGTAATTTATCGAAAGACCAGCGGTTTCCGGACTTTCTGAAGATAGCGAGTCCGTTATAGTGTCCGGCCAGTGCCAGTTCGGGTGCCAGCGGGATAAACCGCCATATTCCGCGTGTTGAGGTCAGTTTGTCGGCGTTTGTCCCTTCAATGCTGAATGCTCCTTCGTGATGCCCCATCAGCAACTGGTTGTCGAGCAGATTCAGATTCCAGACCTGTCCATCGGCACCGGTCACTCTTTTGAAGGCAGCTTTCTCTTCCGGCTGATAATAAGGCTTCCAGGTGGTGGAGAAAAGGCCGGTATTGGTGCCAAAGAAGATGTTACCGTTAAAAATTTCTGCAGTGTATCCGGTCCCCTGCAGTTCGCCATCCGGGAAAATGGCAGAGAAAGCGGAGTTAAGATCGGCGAAAGCCGCGCCATTATCGAGGCCGAGCCAGATACTGCCTGCTGGCGTGGCGAAGAGACTTAAAACAGTGTTGTTTCCGAGGCCGTTCTTTTTGTTGACATGGTGAAATATCCTTCGTTGTTTGTCCAGTGTAACCAGGCCGTTAAAGGAGGTACCGAGCGCCATATTGTTGTCGGGGAGCAAGGTGGCACAGAAAATTCTGTTATCGCGCAGAAAAGCGTCGTTTGAAGTTTTCCATGGTTGAACTTTGCCGGATACGAGGGAGTAGATTCCGTTTTTAATGGTTGTTATGAGGAGCTGACCGGAGTCGAGGGTGAGCGCTGCGGATATCTGACCTCCGATTTCATCTCCGGAACAGATTTGCAACGGCACACCATTTTCCAGGGTGAAAAGTGCGTGAGAGGCATCCTGTAGCAGCAGTTTGTTGTTCCACTTTCCCATGAACAACAGCGTTTTTCTGTCGGCAATGAGTGGCGTTAACTGATTATTCTTCCATTCAAACACCTGTTCATCGGTGCGGAAAAAGACGCCATTATCAATCACTTCAATATCCCATACATCCGTGAAGTTGCGGTTCTCGAGTTTGTCTGTCAGCGAATGGTACCTGAGTTGTCCTGACAAGTCGGGAGCGAAAAAACCGAAATCACCTTGTCCGCCCACGTAAATATTGTCATCGGCACCTGCTCGTACCGAACGCACGATGGTACCATTGCCTATTTTGTAGAGTCGCCAGTGAGTGCCGTTGAACTCCAGTAGTCCGTCGTTATTGGCGAACCACATCACACCGTTACGACCCCGGGAAATGTCCCACATTTGCGTCCCGGCCCTGAAAACCTGACGGGAGAAGTTCATGACCGGCGGAGCTCCCAGATTGACACCCTGAGCCGTTGCATTTCGCGGGTGGAGCAGAAATACGTAGAGGACTGAAAAAAAAACGGGTATTGTGTAACGCACCATGTGAAATGAGAATCAGGCAAAAGTAGTGAAACATTTCACATTATGAACAAGTTGTGAAATCAGTGCAGTACTACTGACGTAGTTGGAATTTTCTTCTGTCGTAGATAAAATGTATTTCTTTTTAACAAAGCATGAAAGCGTTTCACCACCTTTGTCTTCTGAATCTCCAAATTCAGAATCATTATTAACCTTTTACCCAACTCCCTTTGAAACGGGGGTTACACTTTCACATCATGAAAAAAGCACTTTTTACAACGCTGCCGTTGCTGATGCTCGGATTAATCTGGGTGGCCGGTTGCAAGAAGAAGACCCCCGAAGTTATCTCGGGTTTCACCTTCACGGTTGATGCCGTTGATTTCAAAAAGGTGACCTTCACCAACGCCTCACAGAACTACTCCAGCGTTTCCTGGGACTTCGGTGACGGTTCCACCTCTTCTGAACTGAATCCGGTTCACTCTTTTTCTGCCGTAGGCAACTACACTGTAACGCTCACTGCTACCAACGACGAAGGTGATACTGATGTATCTACGCAGGTGGTGGGTATCTCTGATCCGGATGCCGAGCTGACCAAACTGGTTGGTGATGTTTCCAAAACCTGGAAACTGCTGCGTGTGACTGCTCCCGGCCGCTGGCCGCTGGAGGTTGGTCCGATTGCAAAAGATCAGGTATGGTGGGCTATGGGTCGCGATAACGACGAAATCGCTCTCCGTCCATGCCTCATGAACGATGAATATACATTCACTCGTGATGGCAAGTATATCTACAACTCCAACGGCGATTTCTGGGCTGAAGGTGGTGTATTCGAGCCGGCCAACGTTTGCCAGTACACCCTCCCTGCCAATATGAAAGGCCCGAACGGTGAAGATCTCTCTGCTTTTGGTGATGCTACACACACTTTCGTACTGACTAACGGCAACAAGCCTACTCTTGAAGTAGTGGGACTTGGTGCTTTCATCGGTCTGGTGAAAATTGCTACTGATTCCGAGGCAAAAGTTCCTCAGAGCTCTGTCAAACTCGATATCATCAAACTGACAGACGGCCCTGTTGATACGCTTATCCTCGAGTCTGATTTCAAATTTGCCGCTACCAATCCTTCCGACGATGCATACTGGAAGATCACGCTGGTACACTACGACAATCCTTCCGACGAGCCGGCTATTCCGGATCCAAAGCCAGTTCCGGCGTTCGAGTCAAATGTGGCTGGTCTGACCATCGGATTTACCAACACATCCAAGTACGCCAATTCCTACAACTGGGAATTTGGTGACGGCGCCACCTCTACCCAGGCAAGTCCGACGCACACATACGCCGCTGCAGGTGTTTACAAGGTGAAACTGACTGCCACCAACAACGTGGGTTCTGCCTCATTCGAACAGGAATTTACGGTTAATTCAGGTACTGTATCTGCCAGCGATATCATTGGCGGTGCATGGCGCGTGCGCAATGCAAACAACTCGGTGTATGTTGGCCCGGCTCTGGGCAGCAATGCATGGTATGTAGTTCCGGCCAACTTCCTCGACGGCAGTTCTACGGGTGATACCGACTGGTCTTGCATGACTGACGATGAGTTTATCTTCGGTGCAGGTGGTACTTATGAGTACAAGACCAACGGCTACGCCCGCAACGACGGCTACATGGGCTCTCCGAACGGTTGCTGGACGGATGCACAGATCGCAGCCAGCGGTAATGGTGCAGCGTTCGGTTCAGGTGTTCACAGCTGGACCTTCACTCCGGGAGCCGGTGGCTCTCGTCCGGTAATCACCCTGACCAACGGTGCAACTGGTGCCGCTTTTGTAGGATTCTACAAAGGATACTACGGTGGTGAAAACTCCAACAGCGCGAATCCGCCGAACGGTGGCTCTCCAACCAATCGCTACGAGGTAATCAGCTATCTGAATGCCGGCGGTGTTGAGACGCTTACGCTCTCTGTTGATATTTCTGCCGTAAAAGACGGATCTGCTGCCTGGACGGTTGTGCTCGTGCGCTAAGAGTTTGTTCAGGATTCTCTCACCGAGTCAAAAACGTCTCATTTTCTGTCATTTTTCACCTTTTTTCAGTTACGTAGCTCCGGCTATGCGCCTTCAAAAATGCAAAAACTGACAAAAAATTAGCCTGTTTTTGTCACCGGCAGAGAATCCTGAACAAGCTCTAATCAGTACGACACATTGAAAAAATACAGAAAGTGTTTTTAGTGATTAAGGGGCGGGCGGTTTCCGCCTGCCCCGTTTTTTACGCCGAGGCGTAACTCCCAACTCAAGTCCATTCTGATCAATCAATTTTACATGAAACGTTTTCTTGTCTTAAGTTTTTTGCTCTCCATCGCAGTGAGCGTCAGCGCACAGGTGGCCGGAAAGGTCACGGATGCCGCAGGACAACCGCTGACCGGTGTGTCAGTTTTTGTCAAAGGAACCTCGGCCGGAGCCGTCACCGACCTCGACGGTAATTATAAAATTGCTGCCAAAGAAGGTGTCGTGGTCTTTAACTATACCGGATTCGCTTCTCAGGAAATTGCCATAGATGGCCGTCAGGTTATCAATGTCACCCTGACGGAAATTTCTACCAGTCTGAATGATCTGGTTGTTGTGGGTTATGGCGTCCAGAAAAAAAGTGTGGTCACCGGCGCTATTTCATCCATTCAGTCCGGCGATCTGAAAAATGCTCCGATTACCCGACTGGAAGACGCGCTCAAGGGCCGCACTTCAGGTGTCGTGGTTGCCTCCGGCAGCGGACAACCGGGAGCATCTTCTTCTGTGGTCATTCGCGGTATTACGTCTATCAATAACAGTGTTCCGTTGTATGTAGTGGATGGTGTGCCCATCAACGAAAACGGCATTGATTTTCTCAATCAGGCCGATATTGAATCTATAGAAATACTCAAGGATGCCGCCTCTGCTGCCATTTACGGAACAAAAGCGGCCAGTGGCGTTATTCTCGTAACCACCAAAAAAGGAAAAAGCGGGGCGTTGAAAGTGAACTTCAACAGCTACCTCGCTTCTCAGTCGGCCGCCAACAAGCTCGACCTCCTGAATGCCCGCGACTATGCCACACTGCGCAACGAATCTGCAGAGGCTGGCGGACAACCTGTTCCCTATCCCAACGCCGACCAGCTTGGTGAAGGTACTGATTGGCAAAGTGCCATCTTTAACGATAACGCCCTGATGCAGAACCACGATCTGAGTTTCAGTGGCGGCAATGACAAATCCACTTATTATGCCTCTTTCGGTTACTACAGCCAGGATGGTATTGTGGCAACAGATATTTCCAATTATCAGCGCTTCACCGCCCGGGTGAATTCTGATCATAAAGTAAAATCATGGCTGCGTTTCGGACAAACACTCTCGTACGCGCATGTGCGCAGTCAGGGCTCGTTCGATCCGAATGGCAGTTACGGCGGACCACTCAGTTCCGCCATCAACCTCGCCCCGGTTATTCCGTTGCTGGTGGAAGACCCCGCCGAGCTGTCATCCAATCCGCTGTATGCCAATAACCTGAGTCGCCTGATTCAGGATGAAAATGGCAACTATTACGCGCTTCCCGCGGCCGGTTTTCAGGAAATGACCAATCCGCTCGCCTATATACAAACACAACTGGGCAACTATGGCTGGTCTGATGCAGCCACCGGCAACGCCTATCTTGAAATTGAACCGGTTCGCCACCTCAGGCTCCGCTCTACCCTTGGTGCCAAACTGTCTTTTTGGGGCAACGAGGGATTCTCACCCGTGTATTTTCTGAGCTCAACGGTGAACACCACACTCACCAATTATAACCGGGCCCTCAATCGCGGTCTCGACTGGATCTGGACGAACACGGCATCTTACGATCTGACCAGAGGCAAGCACAATGCAACCGTATTGCTGGGTATAGAGGGACAGGACAGGAGTGCCCGCGGTGTAGGTGGCGGCTTCACGAATCTGCCAGTGAACAACTTCCAGAGCGCATCACTCAACTATCAGCTTCCAACCGAGAACCGTATCGCTTATGGCTATGAAAACCAGCCCTATCGTCTGAACGCGCTGTTCTCCCGGGTCAATTACGACTATGCCGGAAAATACCTGCTTACAGCTATTGTCCGCCGCGATGGGTCTTCTCACTTCGGAAGTAACAATGTATATGGTGTATTCCCGTCCGTTTCGGTGGGCTGGCTCCCGCATCTTGAGTCTTTCTGGCGTGAAAACAAAGTGCTGAACACGCTTAAAATCAGGGTGGGTTACGGAATCACGGGTAACGACAACCTGGCTCCCTTCCAGTATGTTTCCACCATCGGCGGTATCGGATCCTATATTTTCGGACAGGATCAGATTACTGTTGGCTATGGCCCTTCTGCGCCGGCTAACCAGGACCTGCGCTGGGAACAAACGGCCCAGACGAATATCGGCTTTGATGGTATCCTCTTCAATGACTTCACTTTCTCGTTCGATCTGTTCAAAAAGAATACTACCGGTATGCTTATGCAGATCAAACAGCCGTTTTATACCGGTGCCTCTGCTGATCCGTGGGGCAATGTCGCTTCGCTGGAGAATAAAGGCATGGAACTCGATCTCGGTTACCGCAAACAGCTGAATCAGGTCAATCTGAGTGTGAAGACCAACGTGTCTTATGTGAGAAACGAGGTCCTTGACATGGGACCAACCGACTTCCTGGTGAACGCCACATTCCAGTCGAGCGCCTATGAAATCAGCCGTAAAATGGTCGGAATGCCTGTAAACGGATTTTTTGGATTCCTCAGTGATGGCGTTTTCCAGAATCAGGCAGACATAGCCCGCCATAATAACGATGCCGGTTTTGCCCTCCAGCCTGATGCCAAACCCGGCGATCTGCGCTGGGTGGATGTGAACGGAGATGGCGTCATCAACAGTAATGATCGCACGTTTCTCGGCGACCCGACGCCACACTGGACCTTCGGCCTCAGTCTGGCCGCTACCTGGAAACAGTTTGACATCAGTGTATTCGGTCAGGGCGTGGCAGGCAATAAAATCTTTCAGGGACTTCGCCGTCTGGATATACCCAATGCCAATTACACCGCTGAAGCACTGGGGCGCTGGCACGGCGAGGGTACTTCTTCCGATTTCCCCAGACTGGTGGACGGCGATCCGAATGGCAACTTCACGCGTCCGAGCAATTTCTATCTCGAAGATGGCAGCTATTTCCGCATCAAGTCGGTTCAGCTGGGTTTCACCATGCCCAAAACATGGCTGCAACGCGCCGAGATCGAGAACCTGCGTATCTACCTGAGCGGAACCAACCTGATTACGCTCACCAGATATACCGGATTTGATCCGGAAATCGGAGGTGGTGCCGGTACTTACGGTATTGACCGCGGTGTTTATCCGCAGGCACGTTCCATGATGATTGGTGCAAATCTCACATTCTAAAACTGAAACAGATGAAAAAAATATCCATAATTCTTTTGCTGGCGTTCGGTATCGTGGCGTCGTGCACCAAAGATTTCCTTCAGACGGACCCCAAAGGTCTCGTTCTGGAAACCAATTACTACCGCAGCCGCGACGAGGTTTTCGCCGGTCTGGTGGCTGTTTACAACCGACTGAGCGTGGAAGCCGGCGGTGGCGACAATACCTACTCGAACAAACTCGGGCCGCTCAATGCCGCTGCCGACGAGTGCTGGGCCGGTGGTGCCAACTCTACCGATATGGTGTTCTGGCAAGTCTGGAATAACTATACCTTGTCGGGTGCAGTGGGCCCGCAGGCTTCTTTCTGGAAAATTGACTACGAGGGCATTTACCGCGCCAACCTGCTGCTTCAGAAAATTCAGGGGGATATTCCTGATCTTGTTTCCGGAGAACGGGCCCGCTTCACCGCCGAAGCCAAATTCCTCCGCGCCTATTACTACTTCGAACTGGTTCGTTTGTTCCGCAATATCCCGCTGATTACAGAGCCGCTTTCTCAGGAGCAGATTTACGAGCAGGTACAGGCAACGCCCGAGGCTGTTTATGCACAAATTGAGAAGGACCTGAACGAGGCAATCCCCGATCTGCCCAATATTGTGGCGCCTGCCGACAACGGCCGGGTTACCAAGGCAGCAGCCATGGCGCTGCTCGGTAAGGCCATTCTTTTTCAGAATAACGACGCCCGCATGGGTGAGGCTGCATCGTGGTTTGACAAAGTGAACTCATCTCCGCAATACAGTCTGGTTCCGAATTATGCGGATATTTTCAGTCCGCTGAACGAATTCAACAGCGAATCCATTTTTGAAATCCAGCACTCGGCCGCACAGATAGCCGGCTGGTGGGCCTGGGGCAACTTCATGGGAAATGTATATGTCCACATGACGGGTCCGCGCAGCTATAATGGTCCGCTGTATGAATCGGGCTGGAGTTTCAATCCTGTTATTCCTGCTTTTGTCAATTCCATCAGAAATGATCCGCGATACAGGCACACTGTGGCCAATATTGACAGTCTGAAGGCAGCCGGACAGGCAACTTACGCCGCGGCGTATCAGAATACGGGTTATTTTGTCAAAAAATTTGCCCCGCTGAAGCAGTTCAAGGCGCCTGATGGCGAACCTGCACTCAACTACCCGAACAATTTCATTGAGATCAGGCTTGCTGACACGTATCTGATGGAAGCCGAGGCGCTGCTTCGTTCCGGTGGTGATGTCGGCAAGGCGCAGTTGCGACTGAATCAGGTTCGTGCACGCGTGGGACTGGCGCCTGTGCAGGCTACACTCGAGCGCATATATGAAGAGCGTCGTCTGGAGCTGGCCACCGAGGGGCACCGCTGGTTTGATCTGGTGCGCACCGGGAAAGCCCCGGTTACCCTCGCATTCAAAGGATTCAAGGCTGGCACACACGAGGTGCTGCCGATACCGTTAAACGAGCTCAACAACACCAAACTGGTACAAAATCCGGGTTACAACTAATGAAAAACTTCAAGATGATTCATTTTTTCTTTCTGATTGCCTCGCTGTTTTCCTGCGACAAAAAAGAGGTTGACCCGGTTGATCCTGTTGATCCGCTGCCCGAAATCACTATTTTTGACGTAACGCAGGAACGCGATTCCGTGGCTGTAACCACATTTCGCTTTTTCGTCAATGTGAGCAAACCATCGGATAAAATCATCAAGGTGTCTTATGCCACCGAGTCAACCGGTATCGCTGTAGCCGGTATTGATTTTATTGCGGCATCCGGCGTACTGAGCATTCCTGCAGGGGAAACACTGGCATATATTGATGTGTCTGTCCCGGGCAAGAATGTGTACGAAGCTGATGAGGATTTCTACGTGGTGCTTTCTTCGCCTGAAAATGCCGTGATTACTGATAACAAGGCCACGGGTATCATCAAGAGCAACAAATCGCTGCAACAGACAGATCCGACTGGCTACACCACGCCGTCTTCGTACCCCGGGTACACGCTGAAGTGGAACGATGAATTCAATGGTACTTCCATTGACCAGAACAACTGGGGCTACGACTTGGGTGCCAGTGGCTGGGGCAATAACGAACTGCAGAACTACACGTCCCTGAACGCCAATTCCTATATCGCCAACGGATCGCTGGTGATTGAAGCCATCAAGGGCCCGAACGGGAATTACACGTCTGCGCGCATGATTACCAAGGGGAAGCGCACCTTTCAGTACGGCCGCATAGATATCAGGGCCAAGCTTCCCAAAGGTCAGGGTATCTGGCCCGCACTCTGGATGCTCGGCACGAATATTGACAATGTGGGCTGGCCTGCCTGCGGAGAAATTGATATCATGGAATACCTGGGCCACCAGACGTCCACCGTTCACGGAACAGCGCACTGGGGAGCTCAGGGAAGTACCTCGAGCCAGTCGTCTTCTTCCCGTTTCGACCTGACTTCCGGCAATTTTTACGAGAAGTTCCATGTGTTTTCCATCATCTGGGAAGCCAACAGGATTCGCTGGTATATGGATGACCAGTTATTTCACACTGTAACAACCACTACTACCAACGGTGCAGCCAACTGGCGTTTCAATCAGGAATTCTTCTTTATTTTCAACATTGCAGTGGGTGGAAACTGGCCCGGCTACCCGGATGCCACGACTCAGTTCCCACAGAAAATGTTTGTTGATTACGTCCGGGTTTTCCAGTAATCCGGATTAAAATTGTGTAAAATGCCTAAACTCTATTTAACGTTGCTGATGCTGGCGGTCTCACTGTCAGCATCAGCACAGATTTCCGGTGCCGTGACCGATGCAGAGGGCTATCCGCTCACCGGTGTCACGGTACAAATCGTCGGTACCAGTATCGGTGCTGTTACCGATCTGAAGGGCAACTATTCCGTCAATGGCACGGGAGATGCGCTCCGGTTTTCCTACACCGGCTACGAGACGCAGGTGGTGATGATTGACGGCCGTTCCGTAGTGGATATGATTCTTTTTGAAGAAGCGGTCAGTCTTAATCAGCTGGTTGTAGTGGGCTATGGAGCCCAAAAGAAAAAGGAAATCACCAGTGCTGTTGTCATTGTGGACGAGAAAGCCATTCAGAACCGTCCGATGGTATCGGCGGCAGAGGCACTGCAGGGCAAGGCTGCCGGTGTACAGGTGGTGCAGCCCTCCGGAAAGCCCGGTGCCGATTTGTCTGTGCGCGTGCGCGGGTCCACCTCCGTGCTCGCGGGGAATGAACCGCTTTACGTGGTTGACGGCGTTCCTACTACCGATATCCGCGGATTGAATCCGTCGGATATTGAATCCATGAGCGTGCTGAAAGATGCCTCCTCTGCTGCCATTTACGGCGCAAGAGCTGCCAATGGCGTAGTGCTCATTACAACCAAACGCGGCAAAGCTGACCAGTCTGTTGTTCAGTTCAATGCCTATGGTGGTTTCTCCACCCTGAGAAAGCCGCTGGAGACGCTCTCCACCAAGAAATACCGGGAACTGATTAACGAAATTATTCCGGGAACGCTGGATCCGGCCGCTACGGGCTACACCGACTGGCAGGACGAAATTTTTGGCGTTGGCGTTAATCAGAGCTATCAGCTGTCGTTTTCCGGTGGTACTGAAAAGTCCAGACATCTGGTGTCTTTCAACTACCTGGACAATGTCGGTATTATTCGTCCTGCCCGCTTCAACCGCTTCTCCCTGCGTATGAATATGGACAACCAGCTGACCAAATGGCTGAAGGTGGGTACGAATGTGAATACGCTTCACTCCACGACCAAAGACACGCCCGACAATGCCAGTTCAGGTCGCGGAGGGGTAATTATGAGTGCCCTGAATACACCGCCGTTCTTGTCCATCTACAAAAAAGACGGCTCCGGTCAGTATGATCCCAATCCGTTCCAGCCGTCCTGGGAAAACCCGGTGGCGTACATGGAAGGTCCGGATCAAAAAGCCACCGATCTTCGTCTCTTCGGAAATATCAACGCCGAAGCGAAAATTTTCGACGGGTTCAGTCTGAAAACCAACGTGGGTATTGATTTGAATACACACCAGTGGGATTATTATCTCGACCCGTTCCGCACCAATTTTGGACGCAACCAGAACGGATTCGGTCAGGCCGACAAGTCCAACTCATCCACCTGGCTGTGGGAAAACACCGCCAACTACGCGCGTTCTTTCGGCGATCACAATCTGACGCTCCTCGGCGGAAGCAGTATCCAGCGCTATCGCTGGGACGGTTCCTTCATCTCGGGCAACGACTTCCCCGACGATGCAAGCGTGACAACGCTGAATGCTGCCAACAGTGTGGTGGGCAATACCAGTGCCCAGGAATGGTCGCTGGCTTCGTTTTTCGGCCGTGCTACATACGATTTTCAGAGCAAATACCTGTTTACAGCCTCCCTTCGCCGCGACGGTTCTTCCAAACTCGCCCATCACTGGGGTACCATGCCCGCCTTTTCTGCCGGCTGGCGTATTTCTGCCGAGCCGTTTATGCAGCGATTCAAGGCCATTGAAGACCTGAAAATCCGCGCAGGGTGGGGTAAAAACGGAAACCAGGAGGGTATTCCCAATTATGCCCGTTACGGACTTGTTTCCTATTACCGCCGGCCGACCACCAATCCGCTGTCGGGTCCGGCCGCTGTGCAAACTACCTACGGAAACCCCGACCTGAGCTGGGAAACCACAGCACAGACCAATATAGGTATTGACTTGTCCATGTGGAATGGCCGCGCCGTTTTCATCCTGGATGCCTATCTGAAAAAGACGGATGATGTTTTGCTGAATGTACAGCTTTCCAATTCACTGCCGATCACCAGTATTCAAACGAACGCCGGCAGTATAGAGAACAGGGGTATTGATTTCAGCATTGCCACCGTCAACACAGTGAAGGCGTTCAAGTGGAACACAGAGTTCAATATCTCTTTCAATAAAAACAGGGTGACGGCGCTTCAATATACCGATGTGTATTATTTCGGCCGTGTTTACAGCAACAACTCCGATGTTTCCATTGTGAAAGCGGGTTTGCCACTCGGATCGTTTTACGGCTATGTGTCGGAAGGTGTTGATCCCGAAACCGGCAACCTGAAGTACAAGGATGTCAATGAAAATGGCATCTTTGATACCGGCGACCGTACGGTTATTGGCAATGCACAGCCGGTATTTGTGGCGGGTCTCACCAATTCTTTCTCGTGGAAAGGGTTCGATCTGGTGATGTTTCTGCAGGGCAGTTACGGAAACGACGTGTACAATGCCACCCGTATTGACCTCGAGGGAATGTTCGACAGTAAAAACCAGTCGGTGGCGGTACTCCGCCGCTGGACTCCCGACAATCGCTACACAGATATTCCCAAAGCGGTGGGCAAGGGCAATGTGGATAATGTGCGCAACTCCACGCGTTTTGTGGAGGATGGCTCGTACCTGCGCCTGAAATCGGTGACGCTCAGCTACAACCTCCGGTCAGCATCGCTGAAAGAGGCCGGGGTGGAGAAAATGACCGTTTACTGCACCGGGCAGAATGTCCTTACCTTTACGAAGTACAGCGGTTTCGATCCGGAGGTGAATGCCTTCGGCCGCAGTGCCACCGAACTGGGTATTGATTACGGCACCTACCCGCAGGCGCGTACGGTTACAGCGGGCGTAAACGTTACTTTTTAACACTGAAACACTCCTTTGAAATGAGAAATTTTCTGTTACCGACAGCAATAATCGCGCTGTTTTCGCTCAATGCCTGCGAGAAATTCCTGGAGCTGGAGCCTGTTTCCGAGAGTATTTCTGTATCAAATACAGCTGCCGACTCTGTCTTTTACAAGTCGGCCTCCGAGGCAGAGGCGGCCCTGGCAGGCGTCTATGCCGACTTCAAGAACGAGTACTATCAACTCGACTATTTCGTGAATGGCGATGCACAATCGGATGATGCCTATGCCGGCGGCGATAACCCCGCCAACTTCCAGATAGACGACTACCGGATTGACGCCATCAACCTGAACGTGAGCCGCGACTGGGCATACCTGTACTCCACAGTGGGCAAGGCCAATGCGGTCATCAACAACACACAGGCAGTGAATGATCCCGCGCTGACGCCCCAGCGGAAAGCTGAAATGGTGGGAGAGGCCAGTTTCATCCGCGCATTTATGTATTTCCAGCTGGTTCAGTTGTGGGGCGACGTGCCGCTGCAGCTCAAAGAGGTGAAAACCATCAGCGCCAGTCAGCTGGACGCCATTTATCCGCTTATATTCCCGGCCCGCGCACCTCAGGAAGAGGTTTACCGCCAGATTATCGCTGATCTGGAAGTGGCCCTCGCGGGTGTGCGCGTGACGGCCCCGCACAAGGGATTCATCACCAAGGGCGCGGTGAACACCATGCTGGCCAAAGTTTATGCCACGCAGGAACCGCACGACTGGAACAAGGTAAATCAGTACTGCGACGCTGTCATAGCCGGAGGATATACACTGCTGCCCGATTACGACAAACTCTGGAACAACTCGCAGGAAAACTCTTCCGAGGCCATTTTTGAAATCAACTACAACGGAGGTATCACCGACGGGAACTGGGGCACCAAGATTTTCCGCGGACTCGACTGGAAGAAGTTCAACCTGCCATCGAACGACCTGGCGCGTGCTTTTGATGCCGAAGGAGATACAAAGCGCAAAAACTCCTCCATTATTTTCCTCGATGTGACCGGGAAATGGTCGGATCCGCACTGGCCGCAGACGAAGTATCCGTTTATCAACAAGTACCGGACATTCACGGAGGGAAGCAACCAGAACTATATTTTCTATCGCCTGGCCGATGTGCTTCTGCTCAAGGCGGAGGCGCTGAATGAACTGGGCGATCTGGCCGGCGCTGCCGAGCTTGTCAACCGCATCCGCACCAGGGTGAGTCTGCCAAATACGACAGCTGCCACGCAGGCCGATATGCGGCTGGCCATCGAAAAAGAGCGCCGGCTGGAGCTCGCCTTCGAAGGTCACCGCTGGTACGACCTGAAACGCACCGGCCGCGCGATTGCTGTAATGAATGCCGTAACAGGCGCCAACAACGAAAATCTGGGTTACGACCTGAACGAACAACGGTTGCTCTGGCCCATTCCGCAGGCAGAGCTGGACAAGAATTCAAAGCTGACGCAGAATCCGGGGTATTAATCGGAAATGATTCTCCAAGTGTGTCTGTAGGAGAACAGGCTCTCTGAACCCGCCATTACAAACCGCTGTTAGCTTCTGTTTTTCTTTTTGTCGTTTCATATTTTGTCTTTGGTTCACGAAAAATCTCAAGTTGTCCGTTAGCGTTTTTGTATGGTCGTTTCAAGTTAAACTGTGCAACGATGTGTTCCGGTATCGGAAGTTTACTGAGATTGCCAGGCTCAACTTTAATAGCTCCTGAACCGTAGCTTTTACCAACGAGTTTTAAGTTCTCTAACGTGTCTGAATGATTTAATGCTTTCCAAAGATTGTCAATATATTCTTGATCGGCATAGATTGGGTAAACACAAAGAAAACCTGTCAATGGTAATACACCTGCATCGTTTTTAATAAACCGTGAGCTTCGTCTCCCGAGATAAGCAAACAACAGTGGTGGAACTTTACGTTGTTCCATTTTATACCAAGGCTTTCTTTGCTGAATTAGTGAACGTGTAGGAAGCCCCATATCTTCACCAACCTTCAAATAGTCCTTTATTGATTTCGGGTAATTTTCTTGCCCGTTAATTGAAAGTAAAAATGTCGGGCGGTTTTCTTTTTCTAATGCTTCTATATCTTTTAATGTCAAAATGCTTTCTGTTGCATCCTTTGTTCTTCCAACGGCACGTTTTAGAAATTCTTTGGGAATACCAATCTCTTTAACCTGTTGAGCTGTCAAAAAGAAAAATTCATTTGATCCTGTTGCAATGCCTCTCATAACGTTTGCAAAGTCATTCAAATGGAATTTAAACCCATTATGATTTTGCTCGGGACGTGATAAACCTGTTATCAGACCTTCTTTTAGTTGGCGAGTGGTTATTTCTAAACTGTCAAACTTATTTAATTTGAATTTAGAAGATATAAGTTTCAATAAGTCGTCAGAGTATGCTTGATTGGCTTTTATCCATTGTAATGTTTTTTGCGGCTTACTATTTTTAATCATGATAATAATTGCATTAGTATCAACATTTGGAAAGGGCGTGGCTCTTTCATCAAATGTAACTACACATTCAATGCAAAAATTGTCCGAAATCCATTTCCATAAATTCTTGGCAAATTTTCCCTCGCAGGTGTCCGCTGGCATTATGAAAGCAAGTTTTCCATCCTGCTCTAAAAGATTTAATGCCTGAATTAGAAAATAAATGTGATATCCAGCCCTTCCGTCTATTGAATTTCCTGTTATTGACGTGGCAATGTTTTTGAGAAGCAATTTAGTTTCTTTATCAATCCTGTGATGCCTTATGTAAGGAGGATTTGCAACGATTGCTTTGAATTTTCTATTAGGTGGGTTTTTAATAAAATCCTTATCCTCAACAAAACACTTTTCGTTGTTGTAAAGTTCATCTGATAAAACTTCAGGGTCAACATCTGTTCCAAAAAAGGAAACATTTTGTTTATGCAGCCTTAACAATGCTTCATAAAATGCTCCTCTTCCTGTTGCAGGGTCAAAAACTAAGTCCGTATTTTCTGACACATAAGCAATCATTGCCTCGGCGACCCAGCTCGGTGTCCAAAACTGCCCTTTGTTACGAAGAATTTCTCTTTCGTTCCATTCTGTTGGTAGCCTCTGATGTGATTTCACTTTTCCCATCAGAGTTTGTTTAAAACGTTAATTGCCTCTTCAGCAATAGTTAAAGAACCGCCTTCAAACTTCACATAGGGGAGAATATGTCCGTTTTTGTCCTCTATGAACGCAGGGGTTAATTGTGGTCTTTCACTTGCTATTCCAAGCGGATAGGCATAATGATAGTAATACTTATAGATGGCTTTTTTTGTTGTTGCACCACCTGGTGCTTGAAAAACCTGTTCAGTTGGGGTAATTAGACCTTCCGAAACTAAGCGTTGTGCTTCATCAAAAGAAAGTCCATAAGCTCTGTCAAAGAAAACGTGCCAAACGTGAATTGGGACTTTGTTTTCATCTTGCCATTTGTTAAGTGGAATACGGTCTTCCTCTTTAATAATTACAGTTGGCAGAACCGCAGTTTTTGCAAGGCCTAATTTCCCGCCAAGTCGCTTTTGAGCCTTCATTGGTGTCTTGAAGTCAGGCATTTTTTCAGCTATCCAAAGAGAGTTTTCACATTCAACAGCTATTATAGCCCTTTGAATGAGTGGTTGAAGGTTGTCCTCTGTAATAAATGGTAATTCTTCCTCTCCACCAATGCCAGTAATAAATTCATCAACGAAGGACTTATCGGAAATTTTGAAAACTAAAAGGTCGGGGCGTTTAATGTTTCCAAGCCCTGCTGCTTCCAAGCGTTCAAAATAAAGCTCAAAAGCTCGAACATCATTTGTTGGAGCTGTTCCGCTTGGTCCATAAGGTATTGCATAAAACTTATTGGTATCGTTTGTTGCGTCAATCAAACGCTTTTCGCTCCAAACTCCTTGCGACCATCGCATTAAGAAGTCGCTTCCTCTTAGTTTTCTTGGATTAAGCCAGAAGTCCGTCCAGGTAATTTCCGTTACGCTTCTTAATTCAAGTTCCATATCCTCTGTCGCAACGGATAAGGCTCTTTCAAATGGATGCATTTCTGTCATGTTAATTTAGATTCGAAAGTTAGTTTGTTGTTTTTTGTCAAGTCTTAAAGATGTGAGTTTTTACAAAGCTTCAATATTTTACTGTCACCCTAAAATGACATGTAACACCCCGCTTCACGATATTCCACCCATCTTTTGCGCATATTTCCCTTATATGTTGCCCGGCTTTTCCCCAGACAAGCATCTTCAATATCAATACTTGCAACCTGATATGTAGAATCAATCAGACAAATGTACACATGTGTAATTACAATTCCAAATCATACAAAGGACTTTTCAGTTTTCCTCCCTTTGCAGCTTTGCGAGAAAAAAATGCTCGCAAAGCCGCAAAGAAATATGGTAACCCCCGATCAATATCATCTTGTCTTCTGGCTCCACTCGGAGCGCTGTGGTTTACCTGGTTTTATTTAACCGCAGAGAAAGATTACCTCGCGCAGATTTGGAGTTCGTGCTATGTGAAAACCTGCTTCCCCGGGGTTACGATTCCCTCCCCAGCAAATCCTCCACCACCTGCCGGAGTATTGTTTTCCGTTCTTCCGGTACTGATACGGCGTCGAGGTGCCGGAATGCCTCCCGCTGGAATTGCTGTTTCTCCTCTTCGATGAGGGCGGGTATGCCGTTTCGGTTGTAAATATCCTTGACGGCGGCTATTTTTTTGTCGGGATCTTCCTGTCCGGTGTGCATCCACCTGTTCAGCTCATCCCGGTCCTGCTGACTGCCCACTTCCAGTGTTTTGAGTACGAGCAGGGTCTTTTTGTTCTGCAGGATATCGCCGCCCACCTGCTTGCCGAATTTTTCGGGGTCGCCGTACGTATCCAGCAGGTCGTCCTGGATCTGAAAGGCGATGCCGGCGTTTCTTCCGAACTGATACAGGTGCTGCACATCGGCTTCGTCTGCGCGGGCGCAAAGGGCGCCCATTTCAATCGCGCCGCCCAGCAGTACGGAGGTTTTCAGTTCAATCATGCGGATATATTCAGGGATGCTGACATCGGCACGGGTTTCAAAATTGACATCCAGTTGTTGTCCCTCGCATACCTCCGTGGCCACCCGGTTAAAGGTGTCGAGCAGGCGGGCCACCACATCGGGCTCTCCGGCCTGCGCAAGGAATCTGTAGGCAAAGATGAGCATCACATCCCCGCTGAGAATGCCGGTCACCGTATTCCAGCGCGTGTGAACGGTGGGTTTACCGCGGCGCAGGGGCGCGGCATCCATAATATCGTCGTGTATCAGACTGAAGTTGTGAAACAGTTCGACCGACCAGGAGGCGGGCAGCGCTTTTTCTGTGTCATCGCGAAACAGTTCATAGCCCATCAGCAGGAGCGCCGGACGGATGCGTTTTCCGCCGAGCGTCAGGATATAGCTGCAGGGTTCGTACAGTTCGGAAGGGAACTCCGGGAAACCGTTTCGGGCCTGATACTCCTGGATCAGTCCGAGCAAATTCGGGAGGGTGCGCATGAGTTGTTGATTGACTGACGCCGGTTATGTCCGGCAGACGGGCACAAATATATAAGAGCTTGTTCAGGATTCTCTCACCGAGTCAAAAACGGCTCATTTTTCACCTTTTTTCAGTTGCGTAGCACCAGCTATGCGCCTTCAAAAACGCAAAAACTGACAAAAAATCAGCCTGTTTTTGCCAACGGCAGAGAATCCTGAACAAGCTCTAAGGGTATGGCAACTGGGCTGCCATTCAGAGCCGCTGCCTTACTTTTCTGACCATCTCCTCTTTCCAGCCGGGGAACGTACCGTCGAGGATGCGTTTTCTGGCTTCTTTCACCAGCCACAGGTAAAAAGAGAGGTTTTGCAGGGTAGCGAGCTGCATTCCGAGTATCTCCTCGTTAATAAACAGGTGTCGAAGATAGGCTTTTGAGTGGAGCCGGCTTGTCGGGGCCGGGCTATGGGCATCTATCGCGGAGAAATCGCGTTGCCAGCGCTGGTTTTTAATGTTGATAATTCCCTCGCTGGTGTAAATGAGTCCGTGGCGCGCGTTGCGGGTGGGCATTACGCAGTCGAACATATCTATGCCGCGGGCAATACTCTCGAGAATATTTTCGGGAGTGCCCACCCCCATCAGGTAACGGGGCTTGTCTTTGGGCAGGATATCCGTTACCACTTCCGTCATGGCGTACATTTCCTCGGCTGGTTCGCCCACCGACAGCCCCCCGATGGCATTGCCCTCTCTTTCAAAGGATGCGATTACCTCGGCCGATTTTCTGCGGAGGTCGGGGTAGGTACTGCCCTGTACAATGGGGAAAAGTGTTTGCGAATAGCCGTACAGCGGCGCTGTGTTGTCGAACCGCCCGATGCACCTGGCCAGCCAGCGGTGGGTGAGGCCGAGCGATTTTTCGGCGTACTTGTAGTCGCAGGGGTAAGGAGTACATTCATCGAATGCCATAATAATATCGGCACCGATGACCCGCTGTATATCCATGACATTTTCGGGCGTGAACGTATGCTTTGAACCGTCAATATGGCTTTGAAAGGTAACGCCTTCTTCCTTTATTTTGCGCCGGTGCGCCAGCGAATACACCTGAAATCCACCACTGTCGGTGAGTACGGGGCCCTTCCAGCCGTTGAACTGATGAATACCGCCGGCTTCCCGCAGCACTTCGAGGCCCGGGCGCAGGTACAGGTGGTAAGTATTTCCCAGACAAATCTGCGCCCCGATATCGTCGCGGAGTTCGTGCTGATGAACAGCCTTCACCGTGGCGGCGGTACCCACGGGCATAAAAATGGGCGTCTCGATATCCCCGTGATCGGTCGAGATACGTCCGGCGCGGGCGCGCGAGCCGGGGTCGGTATGTATCAGCGTGAATTGCATAATCAGATATGGCCCCGGTTTCCGGGGTTGAAGTTTGTTCAGGATTCTCTGTCTGTGGCGAAATCCTGAACAAGCTCTTAAAAGTCACTGAAGTTCCCCGGAGAGCAATCTGATGCGCAGCTCTGCGATTTTCAGGTTGTAAAGCACGAGGTCTCTGCGTGCCAGCGATTGTTCCAGCGTGTTCTGTGCGGTTTGCGGTTCGAGTCCGTTGGTAGTACCTACCCGGAACCTTTCGGTGCTTACCGACAGATTTTCGCGGGCAATTTTGAGGTTTTCCTCTTCCAGCGCGAGCAGTTGTCGCTGAATTTCGAGTGCTGCGAACTGGTTGGCCAGCTCTGTTTCCACCAATGAGCGCTGGTTGTCCACGCGCGTTTGCGCCTGCATGGCAGCCACGCGGGCAGTTTCCACCTGGCGCTGAATATTTCCGCCGGAGTAGAGGGGGAGTATCAGTCCGGCACCGACGGTAAAACCGGCCTGCGTGTTATTGAGCAGGAATCCGGCGCCGTTATCGGTGCGCTGGGCGCTGAGCTGGGCATTTCCGGTGACGCGGGGCTTGTTGAGCGTCCGGTTTTCTTCCACCAGAATGGCTGCTATTTCGGCACTTTTCTGAAAAGACAGGAGCGTGGGGTTTTGTGCCAGCACCTTGTCGCGGGTGGAGTTAAAATCGGGAGAGAATATATTTTCGATAGACTGCTGTGTTTCAAACTGCGTGTCTGCGGCTCTGGCGAGCAGTCGGTTCAGGTTGCGTTTGGCTGTTTCGGTAGTATTTTTCTGGAGAATCAGATCGGCTTTCCGCTGGTTGAGGTCAATACGGGCCTGCAGGGCATCCGTTTGCGCGGCGAAACCTGCGGCGAGGCGCGCTTCGGCAATGCGGAGCCGCTCTTCGTTGAGGGCAATGACTTCCTGCAGGGCTTTTTCCTGCATTTTGCTTCTCGTGATGTCATAGTAAGCCACCAGTACATTGGCGGCCGTTGTCTGAACACTGTTTTTCAGGTTCAGCTGACCGAGGGCGTCGGTTTGTTCAAGGCGGTTTTTGGCGATGAACATGCGGCGTCCGTCGAAGACCGTCCAGGCGAGCTGCACCCCGGCATTGGCAGCGTTGAAGGGCGCACCGGAGGATACGAACTCGTTTCCGTTAGCCAGCTTCTGCTGGAATGCGCTGAGTGTGAAATTTTCATTTACCACCAGATTGACATTCGGCAGCATGCCGGCATTTCCTTTTGTGTTGTTCAGGTGTGCTACATCGGCATCACCCTGCGCGATCCGGATATCGTAGTTATTCTCAAGGGCGATGCGGACAGCCTCTTCCGGAGAGAGCAGGGTGCCCTGGGCAGACAAATGTGCGGGGCAGGAGGCCAGCAGCATCAGCAGGAGTGAAAGAAAAACAGATTTCATCTCGCAAAAGTAACAACGGAATCGCAGAATACGTCTTCAAAAACGACAGGCGCAGGATAAATGTCACCCACTGACAGCGTGAATACTGTATTTCTCATCGTGTTGTTAGCTACCTTTGCGCTCCGAAAAGTAAAGCCTTAACCAATTATTCAAATTCATGGAATCACTCCTGAACAAGTACAAGGAGAAAAAGCCCGAAATTGTGTTCGAATGGCACGATGAGGAGACCGGCGCCGAAGGCTGGATTGTTATCAACTCGCTGAGAAACGGAGCTGCCGGAGGGGGTACCCGCATGAGAAAGGGCCTGACCAGGGCAGAGGTGATTTCCCTGGCCAAGGTCATGGAGGTCAAGTTCAGCGTCTGTGGTCCGCCGATTGGCGGTGCCAAAAGCGGTATCAACTTCGACCCGAACCACACCGACAGGCATAAAGTTCTCGAAAAATGGTACAAAGCGGCTCTTCCCATCCTGAAGCACTACTACGGAACGGGCGGCGACCTGAACGTGGATGAAATCAAGGACGTAGTGCCCATTACCGAGGATCTGGGGCTGTGGCATCCGCAGGAAGGAATCGTTCGCGGGCATCTGAAAGCAACCGAGGGCCAGCAAATCAACCTGCTCGGACAGTTGCGCTACGGCTGCACCAAAATAGTGGAAGATGCCGACTACCTGCCCGGGAAAACGGAGGTCCGCTACGCCGTGGCCGACCTGATTACAGGCTACGGAGTGGCCGAATCGGTGAGGCATTACTACGATTTGTACCACCAGTCAACCCCTGCCGGCAAAACGGCCATCATTCAGGGATGGGGCAATGTGGCTTCTGCTGCGGCCTCCTATCTGGCCAAGACGGGCGTAAAGGTGGTAGGAATAATTGACCGCGACGGAGGAATCATTGCTCCGGAGGGGCTGTCGGCAGAAGAGGTGGAAAACCTGTTCAACACGAAAAACGGCAACAGGCTTTCAGCGCCCGGCATGATTCCGTTTGAAGAAGCCAATGCCCGGATATGGAGCCTCGGAGCCGACATATTCATCCCCGGTGCGGCGTCCAAACTCATCACCCGCGAACAGACCGACCAGTTGCTGGCAGGCGGTATCGAGGTGGTTGCCTGCGGAGCCAATGTGCCTTTTGTGGACGATGAAGTATTCTTCGGACCCACGGCCAGCTATGCCGACGGACAAACCGCCCTCATACCCGACTTCATTGCCAACTGCGGGATGGCCCGGGTATTTGCCTATCTGATGCAGCCCGATACGGCCATGACCGACAAGGCTATTTTTGGCGATACATCGGCTACGATACGGCACGCACTCGAAGAAGTGATAAAAATTAGCCCCGAACCCCGAAAAATATCATCATCCGCCTTACTTTTGGCGCTGAAAAAGCTCGGCATATAAATAATTATGCCGAATATTGCGCGATAATTCGGAAAATCAACCTTTCAACAACTGTAGAACGGCACACAATGCGCCCCCAGGCCTGTCCGTTTACAGATAAACATGATTACATTCATCAATTAAAGAATCAACCTTATGATGGTTCGCAACTTAACACTTGCATTACTGTTCACTTCTGCATACGTGGGTCTGCAGGCTCAGAGCGCTGCCGGTTACCGCTCCCTCTCTCCTGCTGCCGACCAGTGGGAACTGGGTGTTGACCTCGGCACGCCGACTATCTCCTCCGGTGAGATTGACGCAAAATTCCCGGGCATCGGCGCAGGCCTGCACGTACGCAAGGCATTCGGACATGCTTTCTCTTTCCGTGCAAGCGCACTTTACGCTTCCATGAAGAACGAAAATGAACGCCCCGACCTCCGCTCCTCCGAGAGCAGCTGGATTTCCGGAAGCGGTCAGGCTGTGGTTACGCTGAACAACCTGCTGTTCCGCAAGCCCAACAGCAAAATCGGCGTCAACGTTTACGCCGGTCTGGGTGTAACCAGGTTCACGACTGATGCGAAGAGCGTTGTTTTCGCTACAGATCCTTCTACAGCGAAAGACGGTTCCGTTGAAGGTACCAACGCTTTCTTCGAGAGCGGTCTGGGTATCGCCTACCGCGTAAATCCGAAGTTCAACATCGGTCTGGAGTACTCTTTCATCAACACCCTGGGTGCTGATGCTGACCTGCTCGATGGCGACGAGGCTGTTACAGCTGCCGGTTCAAGCTACAATGGTCGCGACGTAGTTCGCTGGCCGCACCTGTCGCTGAACTTTAACCTCGGCAAAGACAAGTCGGAGCCACTGTACTGGGTTAACCCGCTGGGTGCTACCGGCGAGGCTATCGCAGCACTGGAGGCTCGTCCGGTTTACGACCCGACTGATACCGACGGCGACGGCATCATTGATGCCATTGACAAAGAAACCAACAGCCCTGCCGGTGCGCGCGTAAACACAAACGGTGTTACGCTCGACAGCGACGGCGACAAGGTTCCTGACTACAAAGACAAAGAGCCCTACTCTCCTCCGGGTTATGCAGTGAATGCTGACGGCGTTGCCCAGGTTCCAAAGGCCATCACAGAAGCTGACGTTAACCGCATCGTTGATGCCAAGATCGCAGCTATCAAGATTCCCGAGCCAAAAACAGACTGGTTCCTGCCCAATGTAAGTTTCTCTGACAACAGCTATGCAGTTCGCAGCAGCGAAGCTGAAAAACTGCACTATGTAGCTACTGTACTGAAAAACAACCCGAACATCAAAGTAGTGGTGGTTGGTCACACAGACGCACGTGGTACTGAAGGTTACAACAACGTACTGTCTTACAACCGCGCCAAATCAGCCATTGATGCACTGGTTTCCCAGCATGGCGTAAGCCGCGATCGCCTGATCCTCAACTGGGCTGGCGAAGGCAACAAACTGGTTTCTTCCAATGATGCCAACAGCATGAACCGCCGCGCGGAATTCCACGTGGCCAAAGGCGAGACTGAAATGGCTCGTCCGGAAGGCAAAGAGGCTGGCAAAGGCAGCTTCAAAGGCAACAAAGACGCAGGTTATTAATTCTGCTCTGCTGTACTGAATACTTACGGGGGCCAGGCGAT
>Ga0172373_10001513_pt1 | contig 37563 bp, 33 predicted proteins | sample Lak10m_2_FD_114546 | JGI IMG/M metagenome (GOLD analysis project Ga0172373, IMG submission 114546) | Freshwater microbial communities from Kabuno Bay, South-Kivu, Congo - kab_092012_10m | ecosystem: Environmental > Aquatic > Freshwater > Lake | place: Democratic Republic of the Congo... | reverse complement strand
TCCGCGCGTGCCGATCGCTATCGTCTTCGGGCGCGATGGACCTCGAGAATCTGCCGGAGCTGGCGAGCGGCTTCGTGACGCTCCTCTTGCTGCCGACGCTGGGCGTGCTCGGCCTCTTGCAGAAGCGCGCGATCCCGGTGCTGGCCTGGACGCTCGGGCTGTGGGCCGTGGCCGGCGGGATCGCGCTCTACACGCACGAGACGCTCGGCTGGAGCGAGAACCGCTTCCTGCGTGGCTGGGTGCTCGGGCTCGGACTCGGCTCGACCTTCCTCGTGATCGCCTACCTGCGCAACCACAAGAAGGTCGCGCCGTGGCTCAAGCTCGTGCTGGCGCTCGTGACCGTGGCGGTCTTCCTGCGCTCGCTGGGTGCGTTCCTGCAGCGCTACGCGTAGCGACTAGGCGAGGTACGGCGCGAGCGCGCGGCGGTTGAACTCGCCGCCCAGATGCTGGCTGAAGCCGAAGAAGCCGCGCCGCCGGTACTCGGCGAAGTAGGCCTTGAGCTCGGCGGTCGTGTGCGCGCCCCCGTTGTCGCCGTACTTCGTCACGAACGGGTTGAAGTCGGGATAGACCGCGAAGGGCGCGGGCCGCTCCCACCGGCCGTGCAGGGTCGTCTTCGTGAAGTTCCCGATCAGGATGTCGTCGAAGATCTGCCACTCGATCACGGTCATCAGCGAGGCGCGCGGCGTCTCGAAGGTGATCCCGAGCGGGTGACGGCGATCGATCTCGATCCGGTTGTCCTTCTTGCCGACGCGGAAGTTGATCCAGCCCAGGAACGTCTTCAGGTGCTCGAAGCGCGCGAAGTAGGCGCGGATCTTCGCGACGTCGCCCGGCTCGAGCTCGTCCGACCAGTTGTCGCCGAACTGCTCGGGCGGGAGCGCCACGTCCGGGCGCGCCTTCGGCCGGATGCCGCGCACGTCCTCCTTCACGAAGTCGTAGCGGCAGAAGATCGGCAGCAACACCTTGTCGCTGCCGCGGAACTTCGTCGCGTAGACCTCGGGCGGCGTCGCGCAGGCGTTGGTCCAGACCGAATCCGCGCGCTGGTACTTGTGCTGCGACGAGAACGGCACGTAGTGCTTGATGCCGAAGGCGCGCAGGATGTTCTCGATCTCGTCGATGAAGGGCTCCTTCTTCATCGCCGGCGGCGGGATGCGCTGCCCGCTCTCGTCGAAGTAGTTGATCATGTCCGCGTCGCCGTAGCCGGTCAGCGCGAGCAGGAAGGTCTCGGAGTACTTCTTGACGGTCTCGAGGACGAACGGGCCGGCGCCGTTGTCGCCCGCGTCGTTCGAGTTGACGAGCAGCCGCCCGCCGAGCTCGACGAGCAAGATCGCATCCTGGCAGATGTCGGCGATCGAGCAGATGCGCAGGCGCGGCGAGAGCTGCGTCCAGACCCCGTCCTTCAGGATGCGCACGCGGTAGCCCTGCTCGGTGAGCTCGCGCGCGATCCGCCCGCCGTAGTGGTCGGGCAGCAGGATCTCCTTGTCCTTCAGCTCGGCCAGCGACTCCTGGCTCAGGTGGTCGGGGTGCCCGTGCGAGATCCACAGGTACTTCGCGGCCTTGACGTGGGCGAGCTGCTCCTCGGGGATCTCGTGCGAGGTCGTCCAGCTACCGAAGTAGGCCGGGCCCTTGATCCAGGGGTCGGTGGCGAGCACCGGTCCCCCGTCGTGGCAGATCAGGCAAGCGTTTCCGATCGTCTCGAAGCCGAGGTCCATGCTCCGAGGATACCCGTCCCGCGCGGCGCTTCCCGTGCGGATTTGGGCGCAGAGCGAGCTACTTCGTCGCCTGCGCGCCGATCCCGAGGCTCGCCGGGCCATTCTTGGCCCAGGCCTCGAGCGGCCGGTTCCACAGACCCGTGAGGATCGTCAGGAACGAGAGCACTGCGATCAGGGTCGTGAGCACCGGCTGGCGCACGACGACGCCGCCTTCCTCGGGCTGGCTCAGGAAGAGCGCCTTCGCCACGCGGAAGTAATAGAAGAGCGAGATGACGCTGTTCAGCGCGGCAATGACGACCAGCCAGCCGAGGCCAGCGTCGACGCCCTCGTAGAAGAGCAAGAGCTTCCCGTAGAACCCGACCGTGGGCGGCAGGCCCGTCAGGCTCACCAGGAACACGACCATCGCGCACGAGACGAGCGGATAGCGCCAGCCGAGGCCCTTCAGGCTGTCGACCTCCTCCGAGCCGGTCACGCCCTCGAAGAACAAGAGGAACCCGAAGGCCCCGAGGTTCATGAAGTAGTACGCGGCCAGGTAGAAGATCGCGGCCGAGAAGCCCGCCTCGCTCATCGCCGCCACGCCGATCAGGACGTAGCCGGCATGCGCGATCGACGAGTAGGCCAGCATGCGCTTCAGGTTCGACTGGCGCAGCGCGGACAGGTTGCCGAGCGTCATCGTCACGGCCGCGAGCAGCGCGAGCAGCATGCCGATTCGGTCGGCGTAGGCCGCGACGGTCGCCTCGACGCCCTCCACCAGGAACAGCGCACCGACGAAGCGCAGCAGCACCGCGAAGCCGGCCGCCTTGGAGGCGACGGCCAGGAAGGTCGTGACCGGCGTGGGCGCGCCCTCGTACACGTCGGGCGTCCAGAAGTGGAACGGGACGACCGAGACCTTGTAGGCGAAACCCGCCAGCACCAGCACGACGGCCACGGCGACCGGCACGGGACTGACCGCGAACTGCGTCGCCAGGCTGACCGACGTGCCGTCGGTCACGGCGCGGCCCATGCGCTCGAGGTCGATCGTGCCGGTGAGGCCGTACAGGAGGCTGATGCCGTACAGCATCACGCCGGCCGACAGGCCGCCGAACACGATGTACTTCAGGGCCGCCTCGGCCGAGCGCTTCGAGCCCTTGTGGAAGCCCGCGAGCGAGTAGCTGGCCAGCGACAAGAGCTCGAGCCCCAGCATCAGGAGCAGGAGGTTGTTCGTGCTGACCATGAAGAAGATGCCGATCGCAGCACCAAGCAACAGGAAGTAGTACTCCCCGATGCCGTGCTTGCGCTCGCGCCGGTCGTGCAGCACGAACAGGGTCACGATCGCGAGCGCGCCGACCGTGAAGAGCTTGAAGAACGTCCCGAAGCGGTCGACCGTCACCATCCCGAAGACGGTGCCGGCCAGGCGTCCGTCGCTGGCCCCGAGGTCGCGCCACTGGCCGATCAGGACCCAGGCCGTGGCCGCGAGGCCCGCCAGAGTCACGTAACCGACCTTGCGCGAGTCGCGGCCGCGCAGCAGGAGGTCCTGCACGAGCACGATCAGCGCCACCGCCGTGAGCAGGAGCTCCGGCAGGACGTGGGGCAGGTACCGCAGGTAGGGGCTGACTTCGCTCACGCTAACCCGTGAAGTTCTTCATCCAGGCGCCGATGGAGACGTTCATCCAGTCGAGCAGGTAGAACGGGAAGATCCCGAGCGCGACGCACAGGAACAGGAACGGCGCCTGGCACAGGACCTCGCGCACGCTCATGTCCTCGTAGTCCTTGTACTTCTCGTTCAGCTTGCCGAGGAACACGCGCTGCATCGCGTAGAGCAGGAAGGCGGCCGTGATCACGATGCCGAGCACCGAGATCAGGACCAGCACCTTGAAGCCCGGCAGCGGCGAGTTGTAGGCCCCCATCAGGGTCATCGCCTCGGAGATGAAGCCCGCCAGACCGGGCAGGCCGAGCGCGGCGAAGAAGCCGAGCGTGGTAAGGGCCCAGTACTTCGGCATCACCTGGCTCAGGCCACCGAAGCCGTTCAGGTCGCGGTGGTGGGCGCGGTCGTAGATCACGCCGACCACGAGGAAGAGCACGGCCGAGGAGGTGCCGTGGTTGAACATCTGCAGCGCGGCGCCGCTCGCCCCCCACTCGGTCATGGCCGCGAGGCCGAGCAGCACGTAGCCCATGTGGCTGACCGAGCTGTAGGCGACCATGCGCTTGAAGTCGGTCTGGCCGAGCGCGACGTAGGCTCCGTAGACGATCGAGATCACGCCGATCACCCCGAGCACGTAGGCGAACTCGTGGAAGGCGCCGGGCGCGATCGGGAAGCAGGCGCGCATCATCCCGTAGCCGCCGAGCTTCAAGAGGATGCCGGCCAGGATGACCGAGATCGGCGTGGGCGCCTCGACGTGCGCGTCGGGCAGCCAGGTGTGGAACGGGACGATCGGCACCTTGATGGCGAAGCCGACGAACAGGAACCAGAAGACCCAGGTCTGGAACTCCATCCCGAGCAGCATCCCGCCCCAGGGCAGGTGCGAGCCGGTCAGCTGGCCCGCCTTCGCCATGGCGGTCATGTCGGGGATCGAGAAGGGCGCCGTGACGCCCGGGATCGAGCCCATGTCGATGCGCAGCGCGACGATCGCGATCAGCATCAGGACCGAGCCGGCCAGCGTGTACAGGAAGAACTTGATCGCCGCGTACTCGCGCCGCGGGCCGCCCCAGATCCCGATCAGGAAGTACATCGGGAGGAGCATCACCTCCCAGAACACGTAGAAGAGGAAGTAGTCCTGCGAGACGAACACCCCGAGGATGCCGACCTCGAGCAGGAGCAAAAGCGCGTAGTAGGCCTTCTGCGACTTCTCGATCCCGAAGCTGGCCGGGACCCCGATGAAGAGCAGCAGGGTCGTCAGCCACACGAGCGCGATCGAGAGGCCGTCGACGCCGACGAAGTACTCGGCCTGGATGCCGTCGATCCACAGCATCCGCTCGACGAGCTGCAGCGACGCGCTCGACGTGTCGAACAGCCCGAAGTAGAGCCACGTCGCGAGCAGGAACGGGATCCCCGTCGCCACCATCGCGAGGGTCTTCACCAGGGCGACGTTCTCGCGCGGCACGAGGAGGATCGCGCACATCCCGAGCAGCGGGAGGAACGTGATCCAGGAAAGGAGGTGCTCGGTCATGGCAGGGAGTTCGAGCGGATCAGGCGAGGAGGAGCCAGGCGGCGGTGAGGAGCGCCCCACCGACGGCGAAGGCGGCGTACTGCTGGATGCGGCCGGTCTGCACGAGGCGGAAGGCCGCGCCGAAGACCTGTGAGGCCAGCGCGACGGCGTTGACCGCGCCGTCGATGAAGGTCTTGTCGAACCAGGCCGACAGGGCGGCGAACGTGCGGTTCAGCCCGCCCACGGTCTTCACGAGCCCGTCGATGACGTTCTCGTCGAACCACTTCTGGACGTGCACCATTCCCCACGTCCCGCGGATGACGGTCGCGTTGACGAACTCGTCGATGTAGTAGCGCTTGCGGACGGTCGTGTAGACGAGGCCGAGGAAGCCCGCGACCTTGGCGGGCACGTCCTTCTTCCACACGTAGAGGACCCAGGCCAGCGCGATGCCGCCGGAGGCGACGAAGAGCGAGATCCCGACGGCCCACAGGTGCGCCACGTGGTGCAGGTGCTCGTGGTGCTCGAGCTCGTGCCCGGTCAGCGTCGGCGAGACCCACTCGGCGATCTCCTTGCCGTACAGGTTGACCGGTGTGACGAGCCACTCGAACCAGGGGTGGCCGTTGATCGGCGAGCCGAGATCCAGGAGCCAGAAGTGCCCGCCGAAGACCCCCAGGAAGGCGAGGATCAGGAGCGCGACGGTCATCACCGCCGGCGACTCGTGCGGTTCGTGGGCGTGAGGTTCGCCGTGGCCGTGCTCGGCGTGGGCCTCGGCATGCACGACGTGCGCCTCGTGCTTCTTGGCCGGCGTGTGCTTGGCGTGGCCGTGGTCCGCGTGACCGTGGTCGTGGTGGCCACCGTGGTCGTGCGCGCCGTGTCCGTGGGCCTCGGCATGCGCGGGCGCGTGTCCGTGCCCGTGGTCGTCGTGACCGCCGTGGTGCGCGTCACCGTGGGCATCCCCGTGCGCGGCGTGCTCGTTCGGGTCCGGCCCCTCGCAGCCCTCGGCGGCCAGCAGGGCCGAGTAGCGGTGCTCCTTCTGGTTGCCGCGGTACTCCCCGAAGAACGTCAGGAAGATCAGGCGGAACATGTAGAAGGACGTCAGCGCCGCGGCGAGCGGCAGCGCGATCGTCGCGTACAGCGACCAGCCGTCGAAGGTGTGCGCGTCCAGGAGCTTCAGGACGCCGGCCTGGATGATCTTGTCCTTCGAGTAGAAGCCCGAGAACAGCGGGATGCCGGCGATCGCGAGCGTGCACACGAGCATGCACGCGAAGGTGATCGGCATCTTCTTCCGCAGCCCGCCCATCAGGCGCATGTCCTGCACGTGGTGGCAGCCGTGGATCACCGAGCCGGCCGAGAGGAACAGGCAGGCCTTGAAGAAGGCGTGCGTGGTCATGTGGAACATGCCCGGCATCAGCCCGCCGAGACCGACCGACGCCACCATGAAGCCGAGCTGCGAGATCGTCGAGTAGGCCAGCACCGCCTTCAGGTCCCAGCAGGTCGTGCCGATCGTGGCCGCGAAGAGCGCGGTCGTGGCCCCCACCGTCGTCACCACCGACAGGACCGTCGGCGAGAGCAGCGGGTACATGCGCCCGAGCAGGAACACGCCGGCCGCGACCATCGTGGCCGCGTGGATCATGGCCGACACCGGCGTCGGGCCGGCCATCGCGTCCGGCAGCCAGATGTGCAGGCCGAACTGGGCCGACTTGCCGACCGTGCCGCCGAAGACGCACAGGCCCGCGATCGTCAGCCAGACCGGGAACTCGCCGCCGTTCGCGGCCACGGTGGCCTTGGCGGCCGCCCACAGCTCGGTGAAGCGCAGAGTGTGGTACTGGTCCCACAGGATGAAGATCCCGATGAAGAGCAGGCAGTCGCCGATGCGCGTCGTCAGGAAGGCCTTCTTGCAGGCCCAGGTCGCCCAGCGGTGGAAGAAGGGCTGGCCCGGGTCGTGGGAGAAGTGCCCGATGAGCAGGTAGCTCATCGCGCCCATCAGCTCCCAGAAGATGAACAGCACGAGCAGGTTGTCGGCCAGCACGAGGCCGAGCATCGCGAACGTGAAGAGCGAGATGTTCGCGAAGAAGATCGGGTAGCGCTTGTCCCCGTGCATGTACCCCTGGCTGAAGAGGTGCACGCAGAAGCTCACGATCCCGACCACGGCCAGCATGGCCGCGCCGAGCGGATCGTAGAGGATGCCCATCACGATGTTCTGGCTCGCGGGCACCGTGCCGGGCGTGTAGAGCCAGCCGAACTCCCAGCCGATCTCGGAGGAGTGGTGGAAGAAGGGCTGGCCGTGGTGCGTGGTGACGATGGCCTTCAGGCCGAGGTACACCGTGATGCACATCACGACGAACATGCCCGCCGTCAGGAGCTTGTCGCCGTGGGGCAGCTTCCGGCGCAGGAAGATCTGCAGCACGTACCCGACCAGCGGGATCAGCGGCACCGCGAGGAGCAGCTTGAAGTCGAGGGCCGGGTTGAACTCCATGGGGTGGCTAGAAACCGCTCGTCAGCTGGAGGAAGAGGAGCACGTACAGGACGACCGCGACGGCCATGAGCCAGAAGCTGCGCCGACGGCGGCGCTCCTCGGCCAGGCGCGCCCGCTCGAGTTCGGAGACGCGGCGCTCGAGCGCGAGCAACCACTCGCGCGTCGGGTCGGCACCGGAAGGCATCGGCTCCACGTCGCCATCACTCGCGCAGGAGGTCGGCCTCGCCCGGCTTGACCGAGTCGAAGAGGTAGAAGACGTTGAGCACGATCGCCAGCGCCACGGCCGCCTCGGCCGCTGCCAGGATGATCGTGAAGACGGCGAACATCTGCCCGTCGAGCTGCATCGAGCCGAAGCGGTTGAAGGCCACGAAGTTGATGTTCGCGGCGTTCAGGATCATCTCGATCCCCATCAGGATGTAGATGACGTTGCGGCGCGAGAGGATCGCGATCAGGCCGAGCGCGAAGAGCGCGGCCGAGACTGCCACGTAGGCTCCGAGGCCCATCAGGCGCCCTCCTTCTCGGGTTCGAGGTCGGCGCGCTTGCGACGCGCCACGTAGACCGCGGCGACCAGCGCCACGGTCAGGATCACGGCCGCCAGCTCGAAGGCGATGACGTACTGCTCGGCGGCCAGGAAGCCCACACCGATGCGCTCGGCCGAGCCGTGCGGACCCTCGGCGCGGCCGTCGAGCGGCGCACCGCGCTTGAACCACTGCGCAGTGCGGGCCACCTCGAACGCGAGCCACAGCACGCCGCCACCGACGAAGGCCGTGGCCACCGCCACGCGCGAGAGCTTGCGCTCGCCGAGGTCGGGCGGCGTCAGCATCACGGCGAAGAGCAACAGGGCCAGGATCCCGCCCACGTAGATCAGGATCTGCGCCATGGCCAGGAAGTCGGCCTCGAGCAGCACGAACAGCCCGGCGATGCCGGTGAAGGTCGACATCAGCGCGAAGGCCGAGCGCACGACCGAACGCTCCCACACGCACACGATGCCGCCGCCGATCGTCATCACGGCGAAGAGCGCGAAGGCGAGCCCCTCGCCCCCCGCCGCCGCGAGGCCGACGCCGAACGCGAGCAGCGTGAGCAGCCCGAGCGCGCCGTAGAAGATCCGCTGCAGGAGTTCCTGCTTCACGCCTTGGCCTCGCCTCCGCCGCCGGCGGCTTCCTTGCCTTCCTTGGCGGCCTGCGCCGCGACCTTGGCGGCTTCCTTGGCGGCCTTGGCGGCCTCCTTGGCCTTCTTCTTCTCCTCGGCCTCGACCATGCGCTGCTTCGCGTCACGCGACATGCCGCGGTAGCTGAGCAGGTCGTGCACGAACTCGCTGCGGTCGTAGCTGACGAACGCGAACTCCGTGCCCATGTGGATGCAATCCTTGGGGCAGGGATACACGCACAGCTCGCAGAACATGCACTTCTGGTAGTCGAGCGTGAACGAGATCCACTCGAGCTCCTTGCCGTGCCGCACCGCATCCATCTCGATGCAGTCGATCGGGCAGGCGCGCGCGCAGGCCAGGCACTCGATGCACTTCTCCTGCTCGAGGTAGTGGATCCCGCGGTAGCGGTTCGGGATCGGCAGACGCTCGTCCGGGTACTGCACCGTGATCGGCTTCTGGAGCAGGTACTTGCCCGTGATCTTCATGCCGACCAGCGTGGTCACCAGCGTGTCGACCACGTTCTTGACGTACTTCACCGCCGCGCTCATCCATTCCTCCAGGGCAGGATCGGAGCCACGAAGACCTCCCACAGCGAGCCACCGAGCACGCACGCGAGGGCGAGCGGCGTCAGGTACTTGTAGCCGAGCGTCATCACCTGATCGATGCGCACGCGCGGCAGCGTCCAGCGCAGCCACATCATCAGGAACACCCCGGCGAAGCCCTTCAGGATCAGCGTCAGGCCGGCCGCACAGTGGTACAGCACGTGGCCGTCGCCGAAGACCTTGGCCGCGCCCCAGGTGAGCGGGCTCTCGAAGCCGCCGAAGAAGAAGAACGCGCCGACGACCGAGTAGAGGTACATCGCCGCGTACTCCTCCATGAAAAAGAAGCTCCAGCGGATGCCGGAGTACTCCGTCATGAAGCCGGCCACGAGCTCGGACTCGGCCTCGGGCAGGTCGAAGGGCGCGCGCTTCGTCTCCGCGAGGATCGCGATGAAGAACAGCACGAAGCACGGCAGCATGAACGGGTTCACCCAGGGCCAGATGTACCAGTCCATCCCGAACATGCCGGCCTGCCCGCGGCTGACCTCGAGCAGGTTGAACGAGCCCGCCACCATGATCGGGACGAGCAGCGAGATGCCGAGCGGGATCTCGTAGGCCACGACCTGCGCCGCCTCGCGCATCGCGCCGTACAGCGACCACTTCGAGTTCGAGCTCCAGCCCGCCATGACGACCCCGATCGTGGTGGTCGAGGTCATGGCCAGGATGAAGAAGATCCCGAGGTCGAGGTCGGCGAAGAAGAAGCCCGGCGCGAGCGGATAGGCGGCCAGCGCGGCCAGCACGCTCGCCAGCACGATCGCCGGAGCGACCACGTACATGACGCGATCGGCCCCGACCGGCACGAGGTCCTCCTTCAGCAGGAGCTTCACCCCGTCGGCCAGCGGCTGCAGCCAGCCGTGCCAGCCGGCCCGCATCGGGCCGTAGCGGCACTGGATGTGACCGGAGACCTTGCGCTCGAGCCAGGTCGAGAACATGGCGATGACCGACACGAGCGCGATCGTGATGCCGACCGCGATGCCGACCGCCGTCAGCGGCACGGCCCAGGCCGGCACGAACTCGGGCTTCACCCCGGCCAGGAAGTCGTTGATCGCGTTCGTGCCCGACTGCGGGGCCGCGGAGAGCACTTCGGTGAACATCAGCGGTCCGTCTCCCCGACGACGATGTCCGTCGAGCCGATGATGGCGACCGCGTCGGCGATCAGGGTGCCGGGCATGAGCTCCTCGACGACCGCGAGGTTGGTGAAGGACGGGCCGCGCACGCGGCAGCGCACGGCGACCTTGCCGCCGTCCGAGACCACGTAGTGGCCGAGCTCGCCGCGCGGATTCTCGATCCCGACGTAGGCCTCACCGGCCGGCACGCGCAGGGTCTTCGGGATGTCGGCGATCACCGGCCCGGGTGCGATCGAGTCGAGGCACCAGCGCACGATCTTGATCGACTCCATCATCTCCATCACGCGCACGTAGGCGCGGTCCCAGCAGTCGCCGAGCGCGCCACGCTCGCCCTTCCCGAGCGGGATCGAGAAGGCGCCGGCCTTCCAGATCTCGGCGTAGAGCTCGTAGGGCATGTCGCGCCGCAGGTCCCAGTCGATGCCGCTGCCGCGCACCATCGGGCCCGACAGGCCGAAGTCGAGCGCCATGGCCGGCGAGATCACGCCGATGTTGGCCGTGCGCTGCACGAAGATGTGGTTCACCATCAGGAGGTCGACGTACTCCTGCCACTTCTCCTCGAACACGTCGCAGAAGCGCTCGACCTCGCTGAGCCAGCCCGGGGGCGCGTCGTTGAAGACGCCGCCGATGCGGATGTAGCTGTAGGTCAGGCGCGCGCCGCAGATCTTCTCGAAGAGCGCCATCATCCACTCGCGCTCCCGGAACATGTACAGGAACGGCGTGAAGGCGCCGATGTCGAGCCCGTACGTGCCGAAGGCGATCAGGTGCGAGCCGATGCGGTTCAGCTCGGCGCAGATCGTGCGGATCATCAGCGCGCGGCGCGGGATCTCGATCCCCATGAGCTTCTCGACGGCGAGCGAGTAGCCCAGGTTGTTGTTCATCGCCGCCAGGTAGTCGTAGCGGTCCGTGTACGGCAGGTACTGGAGCCACTCGACGTTCTCGCCGATCTTCTCGGCGCAGCGGTGCAGGTAGCCGAGGTGCGGCTGGGCGCCGGTGCAGATCTCGCCGTCGGCGCGCATCAGGATGCGCATCACCCCGTGCGTGGCGGGGTGCTGCGGGCCCATGTTGACCTCCATGTCCTGCGTGCGGACATCGAGCATGAACTCGCGCTCGGTCGTGGCGGTGCTCTCGGCCATGGTCACTTGCAGGAGATCCCGTGGTACTCGTCCGGGAAGACGTAGTCCTTGCGCAGGGGCGTGCCGATCCAGTCCTCGGGCAGGAGGATGTGGCGCGGATCCGGATGCCCCGTGAAGGTGATCCCGAACATCTCGCCGCACTCGCGCTCGTGCCACTGCGCGGCGCGGTGCACCGGCACGCTCGAGGGCATGCTCGCGGCCGCCTTCGGCAGCGTGCACTTGACCATCAGGCGATGCCGGAAGGCGAGCGAGAGCAGCTGCACGACGACGTGCAGGTTCGGATCGTCCTTCGACGGGTCGGTCGCGGTCAGGTCGATCAGGCACTCGAAGCGCAGGCGCTCGTCGTCGCGGCACAGCTCGAGGAAGCGCGGCAGCGCCTGCGCCTCGACCCACAAGAACGGGTCGCCCGCGCGCCCCTTGTCCTTCTTGTCGGCCGGATCGGCGGCGCGCGGCTCGTCGGAGCCGACGAGGCCAGGCGCCTGGCGCGCCTTCAGACGATCGAGGATGCCGCGGAAGTCCATGGGCCTAGGCCGTGCGCGCGGGGCGGCGGATGACGGACGACTGCTGGATCTTCTCCTGCAGCTTCATGAGGCCCTCGAGCAACGCCTCGGGGCGCGGCGGGCAACCGGCCACGTACACGTCGACGGGCACCACGCGGTCGACGCCCTTCACGACCGTGTAGCCGTACTTGTAGTAGGGCCCGCCGCCGGTCGCGCACGCGCCCATCGCGATCACGTACTTCGGCGAGGGCATCTGGTCGTAGAGGCGCTTGATGCGCTCGGCCATCTTGAAGTTGACCGTACCCGCCACGATCATCAGGTCGGCCTGACGCGGAGAGGCGCGGAAGGCGCCGGCGCCGAAGCGGTCGATGTCGTGGTGCGCACAGCCCACGGCCATCATCTCGATCGCGCAGCAGGCCAGGCCGAACGTCATCGGCCACACGCTCTGCAGCCGACACCAGTTGATCAGCCAATCCACCTTGGTGGTCAGCACGTTCTCTTCGAACTGTTGCTCGAGCAGTCCCATGGGATCAGGCAGCTTCCTCGTCGGTGTCGGGCGCGGGCTTGGGTGCGTTCGCCTTGGCGGCTTCCTGCGCGGCCTGGATGTCCTTGACCAGCGGCAGGTTGACCTTGGCGCGTAGCTCGGGCGGCTGGTAGGTCGAGCGGTTGTACGAGAGGACCCAGTCGAGGTCGCCCTTGGCCCACACGTAGGCGAGGCCGAGGAACAGGATGACCACGAACAGGAAGCCCTCGACCAGCACGAACACGCCGATGCCCGAACCTTGCGCGGCGCCCGTGTCGGCTACGGCGTCCTTCAGGACCAGCGCCCACGGGAACAGGAAGGCGATCTCGACCGCGAAGATCACGTAGACCAGCGCGACCGTGTAGTAGCGGATGTCGAACTGGATCCAGGCGTCGCCGATCGCCTCCTCGCCGCACTCGTAGGTCTCGAGGCCGACGTCGGTCTTGCGCTTCGGCCGCAGGATCGAGGCGAGGATCAGGTTCGCGAAGACGAACACGAACCCCACCGCGGCGAAGACGAGGGCGTTGAGGTAGTCGAAGTACATCCGGTCCGCAGGGTCGGGAAGGCCGAGATTTCAGCGCCTGGCGGCGCGCGAAGGAAGCGTCAGGGCGGCTGGGGTGTGGACGCGCTCGACCGGAGACCGGAGGCGCAGGGGGGCGGACAGGATAGCGGGCGCCGACGAGAATCCCACCACCCTCTGCAACCCGGGCGTGCGCCGCGCGTCCTTCTGGACATGGAAGTAGAGTCCCCGGCACGGGTGGCGGCGGAGGCGCAGCGTCCCGCTCCAGCCCCCACGCACCCGCTCGGAGGCCCGAGCGGGCGCGCGCTCCTGGCGGCCGGACTGCTGACCGGCGGCCTGTGGCTCGTGACGGCCCGCCTGGCGCCCGAGCCGGGCGAAGCCCTCGCGCTCCGCTGGCTGCGCGTCGCGGCCGCGCACCCGTGGCGCACGATGGGGGCTATCTTCCTCCTTACAACAGCTCTTCATCCCAGAAGAAGGGGAGCCGAACCCGTAGAAAGCCGCAATTTCTCCCGCCCACACGAAGCCCGACCGTACAAGCGGGCGCTTTCAGGCTAAGATAGGAGGCTTCTGAAAAGCCCCTCGATGCGCTATTCCAGGAGCCTGCAGAGGCCACGGACCCGTTTCTCCACCACTCGAACATGATCGCACAGCTCCAAGAGGAGATCGTCCAGGGCCCCGCCGCCCATCCGCGCTTGGGCCGCATCCTGGTGGTGCGCCCCACGGTCCAGACCCTGCGCGCGGGTCGTTTCCCCACGCAGGCGATCATCGTGACGGCCGTGGCGCGCAAGCTGATCGAGCTGGTGCGCGCTGCGGACAAGATCCAGGGTCTGGTGATCGAGGGCGGCATCGACGGCCCGACCAAGCACCCCGAGTTCAGCCCGATCTGCGACAACGTGCGCGCGCTGCTCGACAAGCACTTCCCGAAGGCGCAGATGTGCCTGGTGTGCGACGCGACGCCGCTCGACAACCCGAACCTGCGCCACGCCCTGACCTTCTTCGATCAGACGATCCTGCGCCTGGATGCGGGCACGCAGAAGACCTGGGCGGCCCTGACAGGCGCCAACCCGAAGGACTTCAAGGAGGTCGTCGAGAGCCTCGGGCGCCTCGGACCCGAGCGCCTGATCCTGCACACGCGCTTCGTGCGAGGTGAGGTCGACAACTCCAGCGACAGCGAGGTCCGGGCGTGGCTCAAGCACGTGACCGAGATCCGCCCGCTCGGGATCCACATCACCACGGCGGCCAAGGCGCGCGGCAAGAAGGAGCTGCCGGTGACGAAGACCCGCATGAGCGAGATCGCCGAGCTCGTGACCACCAAGACCGGTATCCCGGTCGAGGTCCTGAACGCCGGCTAGCCGGGTGATCCCAGGCTTCGCGACCCATGTCGCTCGAACGTGTGGGACGGGACGCCGGGCCCGCGGCGGAACGGGCCGGCGGCCACCCACGGGTCGTTCTGCGTGAGCTGAACCACCGCTTCGGCGAGCGTCAGGCGCTGACCGACCTGTCCCTGGAGGTCCGCTCAGGCGAAGTTTTCGGCCTGCTCGGGCCGAACGGCGCGGGCAAGACCACCACCCTGCGGATCCTCACCGGACTGCTGGAACCGACCTCGGGCACGGTCGAGCTGGACGGTGTGGACCTGCGCCGGACCCCCATCGAAGCCAAGAGGAAGTTCGGTTACGTACCCGATGGAGCGCCTTTGTACTCCAATCTGACCCCCTTCGAGCACCTCCAGCTCGTCGGGCGCCTGCACGGGCTCGGGGAGGCCGAGATCCGCGCCGAGGGCAGCCGTCTCCTGTCCGCCCTCGAGCTCGAGGCGCGTGCCGGCGACCCGGTGGGCAGCTTCTCGCGCGGGATGCGCCAGAAGGTCGCCATTGCCTGTGCCGTGCTCCCCCGTCCGCCGCTGCTGGTCCTCGACGAGCCCATGACGGGCCTCGACACCGGCAGCACCCAGATGCTGAAGGCCCTGTTACGGGCCTGGGCCGACCGCGGCGGAGCGGTGCTCTACACCTCGCACCAGCTCGAGGTCGTCGAGCGGGTGTGTGACCGGATGGCCGTCCTGGCCCAGGGCCGGCTGGTGGCCGAGGGCGACCTGCCGAGCCTGCGCGCGCGGGCCGGCGGAGGCGGCACCCTGGACGAGATCTTCCGCAGCCTGACCCAGGGCGAGGATCCGGAGTGGCAAGCCGCGAAGATCCTGGGAAGTCCGTAGGCCTGAAAGCCCCAGTCGGAGCGCATTCAGGCGCCCGCCTGCATCCCCCCGTCTCGGCCCGGCGCGGTCCAGCAGCCCGCTGAACAGTCCCGGGGGCGGCTAGCGCCCGGTCGGTCGCTGGATCGGCAGCGGCTGTCCGCTCTCGTCCACGGCCACCATCGTGGCCTCGGCCTCGGTCACGAAGCTCGCCCCGTCGCCGGAGAAGCGCCGCTCGGCCCAGACACAGATCTTCACCCGGATCGAGGTGCGCCCGATGCGCACCGTCTCGGTGAAGAAGGACACGAGATCGCCGACGTGCACCGGGGCGCGGAAGACGACCTGGTCCATGGCCACGGTGACCAGGCGCCCGGAGTGGTGCCGGTGCCCTTCGACCGCGGCCGCGAGGTCGATCTCGGACAGGATCACGCCTCCGAAGATCGTGCCGAAGGCGTTCGTGTCGCGCGGCATCATCACGCGCCGGATCGAGGGGATGCGCTCGGCCGGGAAGACGTGGAGTTCGGGCTCGGGCGGAGGGGGCTTCGTGCTCATGTGGAAAGGGCGCGCTGGGCGTGGGCGAGCACCGCGGACTCGACCCGGGGCGTCTGGCCGCGGAAGAAGTGATCGGCCCCGGGGAGTTCTACCCGCTCGAGCCCCGCCGGCGGGCGCGGCAAGGCCCGGTCCAGGTCGGCCGCGGTGCCGAACTCGTCCTCGCCCCCCAGCAGGATCAGGCCCGGCACCGGCAGGGTCGCCAGGGCGGCGGCGCTGTACTTTCGACACGGGAAGGCGATCAGGAAGACGCGCTCGACCCCCACGTCGCGCTGGGCGAGCTCGGCCACGACGCGCGAGCCGAAGGAGTACCCGGCCGCCCACAGGGGCAGCCCGGGGTGCTGCTCCTGCAGCCAGCGGGCGGCGGCGGCGGCATCCTCGACCTCGGCCGTGCCGTCGTGGACGCCCTCCGAGCCCTCGACCCCGCGGAAGTTGAGGCGCAGGGTCACGAAGCCGAGCGAGCGCAGGGCGCGGGCCGTGCGCACCACGATCGTGTTGCGCAGCGAGCCCCCGTGCAGCGGGTGCGGATGGCACACCAGCGCCACCCCGCGCGGCGGCGAGGTCGGCTCTTCGACCTCGGCCACGAGGCGTCCGACGGGGCCTGCGAGCGCGAGTTCCAAGCGCGCGAGGCTAGCGCCCGGGCGCTCCGAATCCCAGCGACGTAGGCCTCGACGTAGGATGGTGCCGCCCGCCCGAGGCCTCGCTTGCGACCGCGCTTCTCCTGGTTTGCGCCCTGGCTCCTCGCCGCCTGTCAGGCCGAGGACCCTGCGCCGGCGCCACTCAACGTCCTGCTCGTCACGCTCGACACGGCCCGCGCGGACGTGCTCGACGGCGGTCCGGCGAGCCGCGCCCTGGCGCCGCGCATCGCCGCCCTGGCCGCGGCGGGCCTGCGCTTTCCGAACAGCTACACCGTCGCGCCCCTGACGCTGCCCGCGCATGCCTCGCTGATGAGCGGGCTCTACCCGCCGCGCCACGGCCTGCGCGACAACGGCCAGGCGGCGCTCGGCCCCGCCGTCGAGACCCTGGCCGAGCGCCTGAACACGGCGGGCTTCGCCACCGCGGCCTTCGTCTCGAGCGTGGTCCTCGACCGCGGCTTCGGGCTCGACCAGGGTTTCGAGCGCTACGACCAGCCCGAGCTCGACCCGAGCGAGCGCCACGCGCACGCCGAGCGCGCCGCCTCCGCCACCGTGGCCGCGGCGCGCGCCTGGCTGGAGTCGCGCACCGACGAGCGCCCGTTCTTCCTGTGGGTGCACCTCTACGACGCCCACGTCCCCTACCTGCCCGCGCCCGAGCACCTGGCCCGCGCGGGAGGCGATCCGTACCGCGGCGAGGTCGCGGCCCTGGATGACGCCGTCGGCGCGCTGCTGGATGGGCTCGAGGAGGAGGCGCTGACCGAGCGCACGCTCGTGGTCCTGACGGCCGACCACGGCGAGAGCCTGGGCGAGCACGGCGAGCCGACCCACGGCGCGCTGTGCTACGAGGCCACCATGCGCATCCCGCTCGTGCTGCGCTTCCCGGGCGAGCAGCCGCTGCCGGCCCGGGTGCCCTTCGCGAGCCTCGTCGACCTCGTGCCGACGCTGCTCGGCCGCCTCGGGCTCGAGCCTCCGCCCGGCCTCGACGGCTTCGACCTCTTCGCGGCCGATTTTCCGCACCAGCGCGGGCTCTACCTCGAGAGCCTCTCCGGGCACTTCCACTACGGCTGGAGCCCGCTCGTCGGCTGGCTCGACCCGCGCGGCAAGTACCTGCACAGCAGCCAGCCCGAGTTCTACCTGCCGCTGCAGGATCCGCTCGAGCGCCAGGACCTCGTGCATTCCCACGGCCACGAGGCCAAGCTCGCGCGGCGCGCGCTCGCCGCCCATCTGTCGCGCGCGCCCGTGCCCGTGGCGGAGGCCGAGGACTCGGCCGCCTTGAATGAGGCGCTCTCGGCCCTCGGCTACGCGCGCGGCAGCGAGGAGAGCGTTCCGCCCCTGCTCGAGCCGAGCCCGCGCCCGGCGCCGCGCGAGCGCGCCCACGAGCTCGCGCCGCTCCTGCGCACGCATGCCTTGCTCGAGGCCGGGCGCGCGGCCGAGGCCGTGCGCACGCTCGAGCGGCTCGCGCGCGAGAATCCGCGCCACGAGCTGGCCCTCGATCTGCTGGCCCAGGCACACCTGCAGCTCGGCGACTTCGCGCGCGCCGAGGAGAGCCTGCGCACGCGCCTCGAGCTCTCCGAGGTGGCCGACGCGCGCCTGAACCTCGGGCTGTGCCTGCTCGAGCGCGGGCGTCCCGCGGAGGCCCTGGCCGAGCTCGAGCGCGCGCAGACGCTCGCTCCGCGCAGCCCCGAGGTGGCACGCGAGCTCGAGCGCCTGCGGGCCAGGCTCGGCCGCTGAACCCGCTCCGCGCGGGATCTGGTAAAAGAGTCGGCTGCCCACGTCATGACGAACAGCGCCCCGCTCCCCCCGGCCTCCGACCCGGCGCCCGCGGCCGGACTTCCGCGCGCCGAGCTCGTGGCCGAGCTCGAGCGTCTGGCCGCAGACCACCGCAACCTGGCCGACATCCCGCACGAGCTGCGCAAGCGCCTGCTGGCCGCCTGCGGACGGATCTCGACCCCGACCCAGAGCGAGCGCCGCACGCTGGTGCGCGCGCTGCGCCGGCGCACGAGTCGCGAACGGCGCGAGCGCGACCTCGAGGCCCTGCTGCAGGCCAGCCTGCGGCGCACGCGTGTCGAGAACAAGGTCGACCATCCCGAGCTCCCGCGGCACGCCCTGCCCGAGCGCGACGTTCCACGCCCCGCGCCGCCCGAGCCCGCGCGCACGCTCGCCGTGGTCGAGCTCGAGAAGCCGCGCGCCTGCTACGTGTGCAAGGCGCCCTACACGCGCGTGCACTTCTTCTACGACTCGATGTGCGCGGCCTGCGGCGATCTGAACCACCGGAAGCGCACCGAGCTCGCCGACCTGCGCGGGCGCGTCGCGCTGGTCACCGGCGGACGCGTCAAGATCGGCCAGGAGATCGTGAAGAAGCTGCTCGCCAGTGGCGCGCGCGTGATCGTCACCACGCGCTTCGCGGCCGACGCCGCACGCCGTTACGCGGCCCTGCCGGGCTTCGACGCCTTCCGCGACCGGCTCGAGATCCACGGCCTCGACCTGCGCCACACGCCGAGCGTCGAGCGCTTCTGCCACGCGCTCGTGACGCGCACCGAGCGCCTCGACTTCCTGATCAACAACGCCTGCCAGACCGTGCGCCGTCCGGCGGCCTTCTACGCGCACATGCTCGAGCTCGAGCGGCGCGCCTGGACCGACCTCGCGGCCCCCGAGCGCGCGCTGCTCGGCGCGCCGGAGGCCGGTCCGCAGGGCGGCGCGGCGGGCGTACCGGCCGTGCTGCCCGACCACGCCTTCGCGGCCGAGCTCTCGCAGCTCGTCGTCGCGCCCGAGGACGCCCAGCACGACCGCACGCTCTTCCCCGAGCACGCCTACGACGTCGACGGCCAGCAGATCGACCTGCGCAAGGTCAACTCCTGGCGCCTGCGTCTGCACGAGGTGGCGACGCCCGAGCTGCTCGAGGTGCAGCTCGTCAACGCGGTCGCGCCCTTCGTGCTCAACGCGCGCCTGAAGCCGCTGATGGAGCGCGTGCCGACGCGTGACAAGCACATCGTCAACGTCTCGGCCGTCGAGGGCCAGTTCGGGCGCGGCACGAAGACCGACAAGCACCCGCACACGAACATGGCCAAGGCCGCGCTCAACATGATGACGCGCACCTCGGCCCCCGATTACCTGCGCGCGGGCATCCACATGAACAGCGTGGACACGGGCTGGGTGACCGACGAGGACCCGGCCGAGCACGCACTGCGCAAGGAGCGCGAGGGCTTCCAGCCGCCGCTCGACGCGCTCGACGGCGCGGCGCGCGTGTGCGATCCGATCCTCGACGGCCACAACACGGGCCGCCACGTGTACGGGCTGTTCCTGAAGGACTACGCGCCCACGGCCTGGTGAGCGGCCGCGCGGCGCGCCCCGGCTTCAAGTCGGCTTCAAGACGGCTCAGTACACGATCGTGAAGCCGCCGCCCTTGCGCGGCAGCACCGCGGGCGGATACGGGCTCGGCAGTTCCTCGGCACTGCCCCAGCCGGCCGGCGCGCGCCCCTCCTTGAGCCACACCTGCCAGCCGAGGCGCGGGGCCGCCTTGCGGTCCTCGCGCGGGCGCTCCAGCCAGGCCACGAGCACGTTGCTGCCGCTGGTGGCCGCGGCCGCACTCGAGCGCCAGTAGAGCTGCTCGTCGTCGCGCGGCGACGAGGGCACCTCGATCTTGCCGAGCTGACGGCGGATCGCGGCCCAGTACACGAGCCCCTCGCCCTCCCAGCACACGACGGTCGTGTCGTCCTGCTGGACGAGCGAGCTGAACGTGCGCGGATCGGTCTTGCGCTTCCAGGCGTTCACCAGCGACGGCTTGAACTCGAGCCCGCCATCGTCGGAGGCCAGGAGGCGCATGTCGCGCGAGGTCGACTCGTCCTCCTCGCGCACGTCGTAGGAGCAGCGGTAGAGCACGTAGAGCATCCCCATCACCTCGTCGACGTGGGCATCGATCACGCTACCCACGGAGACGTCGTGCTTGCGCGCGCCGATCGGTACCGGCTCCGAGAAGGCTCCCTCGCCCGTGCGCTTCCGCAGGTAGATGCGCCGCAGGGGCGCGCCTTCCTCGGCTGCGACCGCCTCGCGCGCGCCATAGAACACGAAGACCGCCCCGGAACCGTCGACGGCCACGGCCGCGTTCACCGAGAGCTCCTCGGGCGCGCCGAGCTCGAGCGGCGTCTCGAAACCGCCCTCCGCGCGCTCGTGCGTGTACAGGACCGTGGGCTGCGCGCCGGCCCGGATCCAGGTCACGTGCGCGCGGCCATCCGGCCCGAGCTCGAGCGTGCCCGAGTGGTGGCCCTCGAAGCTCGCGACCGTGCCAGGCTCGGGGTTGACGCGCAGCGCCGGAGCGAAGCTCTGCCCGTCGTCGCCCGTGCGCGTCAGGAAGAGATCGACCCCCGGCCCCTCGCCGCGCGCGAAGAGCAGCGCGGGCGGATGCTCGCCGCGCAGCGCCAGGCGCGGCTCGTGACCGCCCTCGGGCACGCGCACGTAGTGCACGTAGTCGGCCGGCAGCGGAACGGCGGGAACGTACTTCTCCTTCGGCTTGTCCGGATCCCGCCGCGGGGGGCGCTTCTGGGCCTTCGGGCCGTCGGGACCGTCCTGCGGAGCAAGGGTCAGGAGCAGCGCGGCGGCAGCGAAAAGGAGGTTCATCGCGGGGGTTACGGCGAAGCGCAGGAGCGGTGAGCGGGAAAGACCCGGGCTCCTTTCGGTCTGCGCCAGGGTAGCACTGCACCCCGCGGCACGCGGGGGCTCCGCCGCTACACTGGCGCGTTCCATGGCGACCCCCCTCGATCCCGCCACTCCTCCCGCCGCCGCGCCGCAGTCCTGGATCCTCGACGTCGACGCCCGCAACTTCGAGCGCGAGATCCTGCAGCGCTCGCTCGAGGTCCCGGTGGTGGTCGACTTCTGGGCGACCTGGTGCGGCCCCTGCAAGACGCTCGGGCCCGAGCTCGAGAAGCGCGCCCGCGAGGGCCAGGGACGCTTCGTCCTGGCCAAGGTCGACATCGACCGCAACCCCGAGCTGGCCCAGGTCTTCCGCGTGCAGGCCGTGCCGACCGTGCTCGCGATCGTGCAGGGACGCTTGCTGGACGGTTTCCAGGGCGCGCTGCCGCCCGAGGAGCTGGATCAGTTCCTGGAGCGCGTCGCGCCCTCGAGCGCGGGCCCCTCGCGCACCGACCTGCGCGTCGAGCGCGCGCTCTTGACGGCCGAGGACGGCGAGCTCGAGCAGGCCACCGGACTGCTGCGCGAGATCCTGCGCGACGAACCCGAGCACCGCGGCGCGCGCTTCGGCCTGATCGACGTGCTGATCCGCGCGCGCAAGGGCGACGAAGCGCGCATGTTGCTGGGTGAGCTCGCCGACGACGGCCCCGACGCCGAGCGCAAGCGCGCGCTGCTGGCCGAGCTCGATTTCGCGGACTCGGCCGGCGACCAGACCGAGCTCGAGGCGGCCCTGGCGGCGGACTCCGCCGACCACGCGACGCGCATCCGCCTGGCGCGCGTGCGCATCGCGGCCAAGGACCACGCGGCCGGGCTCGAGCACCTCCTGACCGTCGTGCGCGAGGATGCGGGCGAGCACCGCGCCGAGGCCAAGCGCACGATGCTCGAGGTCTTCGCCATCCTCGGGCTCGAGGACAAGCTCGCGAACGAGTACCGCTTCAAGCTCTCGCTGGAGCTGTTCGTCTGAAGGGTCGTGAGCACAGCGGCGCCGTGAAGGCCTCGCGCCGGACGCCGCGGCGCGGGCTCCAGGCCGGCGCCGGCCCGGGGCGCGCGCGGTGATCCGACGCCTGCGCCACCTCCTGGCCGCCCGGCTCTGCATGCTGCGGCGCGGCGACCTGCCGCTTCCGGCGCTGGTGTTCCTGGCGGTGCTGGCCAGCGCCCTGGCCGGCCTGGTGCGCGAGGCCCTGCCGCCCTTCCCCTACGCGCTCTTCGCGCTCGCCCTGGGCGCGCTCGGGCTCGCCTTCCCGCTGCTCTCCGAGCTCGGCGCGCTCCTGCGGCGCGACGAGGGCGGCGAGTGGATCGCGGCCCTGCCGGCCACGGCGGGCGAGCTGCGGCTGGCGCGCACGCTGCACCTCCTGGCCGCGCTGACGGGGCTCGTCCTGGCCTGGTTCGTGCCCTTCGCCTGCCTCGCCCCGGTGGAGCTCGGCGCGGGACGCTGGGCCCTGCCGCTGGCCGGACTCGGGCTCGCCGTGCTGCTCGCCGCGGGACTGGTGTGGGCGCAGGAGCTCCTGCTGGAGCGCGCCAGCGGCCTGCTCGTGCTGCTCGAGACGGCCCTCGTGGTCGGGGCGGTCGTGGGCCTGCTGCAACTGCTCGGACGCCTGCCGGAGCTGGCCCGCCTCACGCCGGACACCCCCGCCCTGGCCGGACTACCGCCGACCTGGTTCGCCGCGGCCCTGACCGGAGCCGGGCCCGGGCCGGCCCTGTGCGCCGCGGGCGTCGGGCTCCTGGCCCTGTGGGCGGTGCCGCCCGCAGCGCAGCGCGCGGCACGCCGCGCCTCCTGGCTCGAGCGCGCGCTCGGTCCGTTGCGCTCCCTGGCCTGCAGGCACTGGGTGCGGCGCGACGAGCGCGCGAGCTTCGAGCTCGTCTTCGCCGCCCTGCCGCGCGAGCGCGAGGTCGCGCTGCGCACCTACCCGATGCTCGGCATCCCGCTCGCCTTCCTGCTGGTCGGCCTGCGCTCCGGGGCCGACGCGGCCTGGCGCGGCGACCTCCTGGCGCTGCTCTTCTTCACCACCGGCATCTACCTGCCGCTGCTCCTGACCCACGTCCCCCTGAGCGAATCGGCCGGCGCGAGCTGGCTCCTGCGCCTGGCGCCGGCACCGCGGGGCGCGCTCGTGAACGGCGCCATCAAGGCCCTCTTCGTGCGCTGGATCCTGCCGCTCTACCTCGGCCTCGCGGTCCTGGGCCTGGTCCTCGGCGAGGGCGCTCTGGTCGGTCGGCTGCTCCCGCTCGCGCTGGCCCTGGTGCTGCTCGAGCTGCGCCTGCTCTACGGGCGGCTGGTGCGCGAGCTGCCGCTCTCGACCGCGCCCGAGGAGCTCCGCGCCGAGGTCGACTGGGCCGGACTCGTGTCCGGACTGGCCGTCGGGGCGACGCTCCTGGCGGTCCTCGCGCGGCGCTTCCTGCCGCTCGAACTGGCCCTGGGGCTGGCCCTGGCCCTGGTCGGGCTGGAGCTCGTGCTCGACCGCGGGCTACGGCGACGCCTGGGGTGAGCGGGGTGTAGCCGGGCTCCGCTGGATGGCTAGCCTGGGGCCGGCCTGTGCCCGGGTTTCCGACCCGAAACGCCCCCGGGAAACGCGGGAAAATGGCCGGAACTGCCGGGACCCGATAGGGTATTCACGGGCACACCCCTCTGGAGACAAGAACCACCATGCGTAGCGGGAAGAACCTTCTCGGCCTCGTCGCCGCCGGAATCCTGGCCTCCCTGACCGGGGCCCAGACGCCGCGCCTGCTCGTGCAGGACGGCAGCACCATCATCGGGATGGGCCAGCTGACGCAGATCACCTACGTGCAGGTCATCGATACGGGCACCTGGACGGCCTTCATCGATACGGACTTCACCGATACGACCCGCGACGGCGCGATCCTGCGCAGCGGCTTCGTGACCCTGCGCGAGGGCTCGCCGCTCTTTTCGCCCTCGGGGGCGACCCTGGACGACTTCGACTCCGTGAACCTGTCGCCCGCGGGCCACCTCGCGATGTGCCTGCGCGTGATCTCCGGAGGCACGCGCGAGGCGCTGTACTGGAACACGGTGCCGATCGCCCTGAAGGACACGATCCTGAACTCCCCGCTGGTCGGCGCGAACACCGACTGGGAGACCTTCGACATCTGCAAGATCAACGGGGCCAACGAGGTCTACGTGATCGGGGACGTGGCCAACCCGGCCGTCGCCGGCGCGCGCGAGGCCACCTTGTGCAAGTTCACGATGGACCCGATCGGGAACATCCTCGCGACCGAGGTGCTGTTCACGAAGGGGCAGTTCATCGACGTCCTGGAGACCACGGTCAGCGACCTGCCGATCACCGAGCACGCGCTCGCGGTCAACGATCGCGGGGACTACCTGACGCTCGTGCAGGGCACCGGCGCCGTCAACGCCTTCCTGATCAACGGCACGGTCGACATCGCCCGCGAGGGCGGTCCGTCGCCGATCCCCGGGCGCCTGTGGCGTCCGAGTGGTGGCCTGACGAACCAGCCGCGCCTGTGGCTCAACAAGAAGGGCGAGTACCTCTTCGTGGGCGCCCTGGAGGGCACGGGTGGCACCTACCTCGTCGTCAAGAACGGCCAGAAGTTCGCCCAGTCGGGCGACATCTACCCGGACTTCTCGGCTAACCCGCTGATCAACGGCTCGGCCGCGCCCGTGATCCTCACCAACAACGGCGACGTCTTCTGGCGCGCCGATAGCTCGCTCAACAGCGACGACGCCTTCCTGCGCAACTACAAGCCGATCATCCAGTCGAATCGCACCGTCTTCAACGGCGACCTCGTGGTCGCGGTCGAGCAGACCGACAACGCCTTCTCGGTCAGCCCGAACGGACGCTTCTTCGCGGGGCGCGTCGACCTGCAGCTCGGCGGCGAGGCCGCACTCTTCGTGGACTTCGGTCTGGTCGAGGAGATCCCGGGCTGCGCCGGCAACGAGGCGACGCTCGCGGTCACCGACGGTCTGGCCCTGCCGGGCAACTCGATGACCTTCGCAATGGACCTCGGGCAATCGCTGGGCGCCCTGCCGATCCTGATCTTCTCGACGCGCCAGAGCATCCCGGGCTCCGAGTGCGGGGTGCCGACGGTCTACGGCGAGCTCCTGATCTCGAACGGCCATCGCGTCGGACGCGCGATCCTGCCGACCTGGAACCTCACGCCGAGCACGGTCACCCTGAACGTCCCGCCCGATCCCGCGCTCGTCAACCAGACCTTCTACGCTCAGGGCCTGTTCCGCGATCTCTCCGGTTCGAGCGCCCCGGACTTCTCGCTGACGAACGGGCTCCGGCTCGTGATCGGCGCCCCCTGACCCCGTTCCCGGTGTCGCCTCCGACGGGCCCGCGAGGGCCCGTCCTCGTTTCCGGTGGCCGCCCACTCCGAACAAGCCCAGGCCCTGCCGCCCGCCGAGCTGCGCAGCCTGGCGCGGGCGATCCGCGCCTCGCCGCTCTTCACCACGAACACGCTGAACCGCGACTTCGTGGGCACGCGCGGCTTCTCGGTCGTCTTCCGGCGCAGCGAGCTCGCGCGCGTCACGCGTGAGTTCCCCGCCTTCCGCTCCTACCTCGAGCGCGCCCTGCGCCCGGACGCCAACGCCTTCTACCTGAACCCGCTCGAGCTCGCGCACGGCTCGCGCGTCGATCCGCACATCGACCGCAGCCTGCGTTCCTACCTGGCCGAGGTGCTGCCGCCGCTGTGCGTGAGCGTGCTCTACGTCGAGGTCCCGCCCGGGATGCAGGGCGGCGCACTCGTGCTCGCGCGCGGCAAGAAACCCCTGGCGCGCGTGCGGCCGGCGAGCGGCACCCTGGTCGTCTTCGAGGGCGACCTGACGCACTCGATCGAGCGCGTCGACACGCCCGGCAAGCGCCTCAGCCTGGTGTGCGAGCAGTACGAGCTCGAACCCGACGAGCTCGAGCACGTGCCGGCCTACGCGCTCGAGTCGCGCGCGCGCTACTGACGCAGGCTCTCGAGCTCTTCCCAGCGCGCGTACAGGCGCGCCAGCTCCTCGGCCTTCGTGCGCCGTTCGCGCTGGAGCTCGAGCGCGCGCGGCTGCGCGCCCGCGTAGGCGCCCGGATCCGAGAGCGCGGCATCCAGCGCGGCCAGGGCGGCCTCCTCGCTGCCGATGCGCGCCTCGAGCTCGACGAGCTCCTTCTCCTGCCAGTTCGAGAGGCGCTTCGTCTTCGCCGCCGGGCGCGCCGGAACCGCCGCGGCCGTCCGCCGCGCGCGCTCCGCCGACTCGGCCGCGCGCCGCTGCTCGCGCTCCTCGGCCAGGGTCGCGATCAGCCCCGAGAGATCGCCGTGGTGCACGCGCGAGCCGCCTTCACCGTCGAGGTACAGGAGGCGCGTGGCCACGCGATCGAGGAACCAGCGGTCGTGGCTGACGATCACGACCGTGCCCGGGAAGACGCACAGCGATTCCTCCAGCGCGCGCAGCGCGGCGAGATCGAGGTCGTTGGTCGGCTCGTCGAGCACGAGCAGGTTCCCGCCGCGCGTCACGAGGCGCGCCAGCTCGAGTCGTCCGCGCTCGCCACCCGACAGGTCGCGCACGCGCGCGCGCTGCTGGCGGATCCCGAGCCCGAAGCGCTCCAGGAAACCCTCGACGCGCACGCTGCGCCCGCCGAAGGAGACGACCTCGCTCTTGCCGGCCAGGGCCTCGCTCACGCTCTGGTCGAGCTCGATGCGCGAGCGCAGCTGGTCCACGGCCGCGATCTCGACCGTCGAGCCGGCCTCGCGCGTGCCCGTGTCGGGCGCCAGCTCGCCCGTCAGGATGCGCAACAGCGTCGTCTTGCCGGCGCCGTTCGGGCCGACGATGCCGAGACGCTCGCCCGGCCCGAGCTCGAGGTCGAGCTTCGGCACGACGACGCGCTCACCGTAGCGCTTCGAGACGCCCTTCAGCGTCACGACGCGCGTCCCGAGCCGCGGCCCGGCCGGGATCGAGACCTCGAGGTCGTCAGGCAGCGGCGCCGGCTCGGCCGCGACGAGCTCGCCGTGGCGGCGGATGCGCGCCTTGGCCTTGGTCGTGCGCGCCGGCGGCCCGCGCCGCATCCAGGCCGTCTCGCGCCGCAGCAGGTTCAGGCGCGTGTTCTCGGCGCGCGCCTCGGAGGCGAGCCGCGCCGCGCGTTGCTCGAGGTAATCGCCGTAACCGCCCACGTAGGAGAAGAGCCGCGCGCGGTCGAGCTCGACGATGCGGTCGCAGATGCGCTCCAGGAAGTAGCGGTCGTGCGTGACGAGCAGGAGCGGTGTCTTCGTCTCGAGGAACCAGTCCTCGAGCCAGTCGATCGCGAAGGCGTCGAGGTGGTTCGTGGGCTCGTCCAGCAGCAAGAGCTCGGGCGCGCTGCACAGGAGCCGCGCCAGCGCCACGCGCCGGCGCTCGCCGCCCGAGAGGCGCCCGCACTCGGCCTCGAACTCGGTGAAGCCCAGGCCCTGCAGGGTGGATTCGATGCGGTGCTCGACGTCGTGCCCGCCGAGGGTCTCGAGCTCGGCCTCCAGGCGCTCCTGGCGCGCGAGCAGGCGAGAGAGCTCGGGTTCGACCGCGTGCGCGAGCCGCGCGTGCACGTCGTCGAGCTCCTTCAGCACGCGCTCGCGCCCGGCGAAGCCCTGGCGCACGGCAGCCCGCGCGGAGAGCGCGGGATCGACGAACGGCTCCTGCTCGAGGTACCCGAGGCGCAGCGCGCGGCGCAGCGTGCGCGTGCCCTCGTCGGGCGTCTCGGCCGCGACCAGCATGCGCAGCAGCGTCGACTTGCCGCCGCCGTTCGGCCCCACCAGACCGACGCGCTCGCCCTCGTCCAGGGTGAGGTCGACCTGCTCGAGGATCGTGCGGCCGTCGTAGGTCTTCGAGACGCCTTCGAGTGCGAGCAGGGCCACGCTCAGCCGCCTTCCCGCGCCAGGAACGCCCGCAGATCGGCCGGCAGCTCGCTCACGACCTCGCGGCGCGCGCCGCCGCTCGGCGCGAACCACGCGAGCCGGTGGTTGTGCAGCGCCTGGCGCTCGAGTTCCAGCGCGGCCAGGTCCTCGACCGCGAGCTCGCGCCGCGCGCCCTTGAGGAAGAGCTCCTCGTCGCCGCCGTACAGCTTGTCACCCACCAGCGGGTGCCCGAGGGCCGCGAGGTGCACGCGGATCTGGTGCTGGCGCCCGGTGCGCGGCCGGCAGGCGAGCAACGACACGCGCCCGTGCCGCTCCAGCACGCGCCACTCGGTCGAGGCCTCGGCCCCGTCACTGCGCACGGTGATCTTCATGCGGATCGTGCTCGCAAGGGCCGGGCCGAGCGGTAGGTCGATCGTACCCGCATCCGCCTCCGGCGACCCGCGCACGATCGCCAGGTACTCCTTCTCGATCGTGTGGCGCTCGAACTGCTTGCGGATCTGACGGTGCGCGCGCGCGCCCTTGGCGAGCAGCACGATCCCGCTCGTCTCCTTGTCGATGCGGTGACACAGGCGCACCGGCACGGGCAGCTCGGCGCCCTCGGAGTAGCGCGCGTGGACCTCCTGGATCAGCGTGCCGGTCATGTGCCGGCCACTCGGGTGCACCGGCTGGCCGGCCGGCTTCTCGACCGCCAGCACGTCCTCGTCCTCGTACAGCACCACCAGGTTGGCCGGATCGGCGATCTTGTCAGGCAGGCGCAGCTCGGGCGGGATCACGACCACGACCCTCGCGCCATGGCGCAGCAGGCGCGCCGCGCGGCGTTCGACCTCGGCCGCCCGTCCCGTCGGGCGCAGGTCGGGTCCGGCCGGCGCGACCAGGACGAAGCCGTCGGCGACGAGCTTCTGGATCGAAGCCCGAGAGCGCCACGCAAGGCGCAACTTCAGGAAGGCGTCGAGCCGGATCGACAACCCCTCGGGCGGGAGATGGAAGTCCCCTGAACGCACCTCCAGCTCGACCTCCGAGAGGGAGCGGGCCAGGTTGCGATCGCGCGGAAAGACCCCCATGCGTGGCCGGGGCGAGCGCCGCGCTCGCTCGTGGGTTCCTAGCTGCGGTTGAGCATCCAGCGGGCGCGCCGCGCCGCCTTGATGATCGTGCGCAGGCGCTCGCGCTTCTCGCGCCGCCGCTTGTCGGAGCGCTTCTCGTGCCAGGTGCTCGCCTTGGCGAGCCGGAAGACGCCGCCGTAGTTGCACTGGCGCTTGAAACGGCGCAGCGCGGCTTCCAGCGACTCGTTGGATCGGACCTCGACCTTGATGGACATGCGTTGCGGAACCGGACGAAGAAAAAGGGCGTGCCAGTATCCGCCGCCGAGGCTCCAGGGCAAGCTCCCAGGCCGATTTCCTCCCGTGCCCCCCACCCCTCCCCGCCCCGGCGGCCCCCCCGCCCACGCCCCCGCGACCCTGACAGGCTCGATCGAGGGGGTCACCTACCAGAACCCGGACAACGGCTACACGGTGCTGCGCGTCGAGCTCGAGAAGGGCAGCGCCCCCCCCGGCGAGCTGTTCGGGGCGGCCGGCGTGCGCGAGCGGGTGGTGTACGCGGTCGGGCGGGCCGCCGAGCTCGAGGTCGGGGCGCGCGTGGCCCTGGAAGGCGAGTGGGCCAGCCACCCGAAGCATGGCCCCCAGTTCCAGTTCCGCGCCCTGCACCCCCTGCCGCCGCTCGGACGCCAGGGAGTCGTGCGCTACCTCGCCTCCAAGAACTTCCGGGGCGTCGGGCCCAAGCTGGCCGAGCGCATCGTCGACGAGCTCGGCTCCGAGGCCCTGGAACGGATCGACAAGGACCCGGAGATCCTGCGGCGCGTGCGCGGGCTGAAGCGCGAGGTGCGCGAGGAGCTGGCGACGGCCCTGAAGGCCCGGCGCGGCGAGCGCGAGCTGGCGGCCTTCCTCTACGGGCTCGAGCTCAACGCGGCCCAGGTGCTGGAGGCGGCGCGCACCCTGGGCGACGGCGGCGAGGCGCGCGTGCGCGCGAACCCCTGGCTGCTGGCGCGCAGCGTGAAGGGCATCGGTTTCACCAGCGCGGACCGCGCGGCGCAGAAGCTCGGCCTGCCGGCCGACGGCCCCGAGCGACGCCGGGCGGCGCTGGCCTTCGCGCTCGAGGAGGCCGCAGGCGAGGGCCACTCGTGCCTGCCGCTGGAGGCCCTGGCCGCGCGCGCCGGGACGTTGCTCGGCGCCGCGCTCGAGCCCGAGGCCGCCCGCGCGGAGGTCGAGGCCCTGGCCGCCGAGCGCGCCGTGCTGCTCGAGCGCGAGCTCGTGCCCGCCACGACGCTGGCCTACACGCCGGTGCTCGCGACCTGCGAGGAAGCCCTGGCGCGCAACCTCGCCGCCCTGCTGGGGCAGGGCCGCATGCGGCCCCTGGCCGACGAGGCGCGCCTCGCGACCGAGGAGCGCCGCGCGCGCCTCGCGCTGCACCCGTCGCAGCGCGCGGCGGTGCTCGGCTGCCTGGCCGCGCCGGTCGCGCTGCTGACCGGCGGCCCGGGTGTCGGCAAGACCACGATCGTGAAGCTCGTGGTCGAGCTGGCCGAGCGCGCCGGCCTCTCGGTCGTGCTCGCCTCGCCTACCGGGCGCGCGGCGAAGCGCCTCTCGGAGGCCACCGGCCGGCCGGCCAGCACGGTGCACCGCCTGCTCGGCTGGAACCCCGTCGAGCACGCCTTCGAGCACCACGACCGGCACCCGCTGGCGGCCGAGCTCGTGGTGGTCGACGAGATCTCGATGCTCGACGTGGTGCTCGCGCACCACCTGCTGAAGGCGATCCAGCCGCCCGCGCGGCTCCTGCTCGTCGGCGACCCCGACCAGCTGCCCTCGGTCTCGGCCGGCAACGTGCTGGCCGACCTCCTGCGCTCGGCGCGCGTGCCGGTCTTCCGCCTGGCGCACGTCTTCCGCCAGGAGGCGACCAGCCTGATCGTCGAGAACGCGCACCGCCTCCTGGGTGGCGAGCCGCCGCGTCTGCCGGCCCGCGACGAGGCGGGCGACTTCTTCTTCTTCCCGGCCGAGGGCGAGGAGGCCGCCGCCGAGCGGCTGCTCGAGGTCGTCACCGAGCGCATCCCGCGCCGCTTCGGCCTCGACTGGGTCCACGACGTGCAGGTCCTCGCGCCGATGTACCGCGGCGCCTGCGGTGTCGACCGCCTGAACGAGCGCCTGCGCGAGGCGCTCGGCTCGGGCGGCGCCCAGCTCGCCTGGAAGGAGCGCGTCTGGCGCGTGGGCGACCGCGTGATCCAGACCCGCAACGACTACGAGAAGGAGGTCTTCAACGGCGACATGGGGCGCGTCGTGCGCGTCGAGCCGGACAAGCTGCGCCTGACCGTGCGCTACCCCGAGCGCGAGGTCGAGTACGAGTCGGGCTCGCTCGGCGACCTCTCGTGCGCCTTCGCGATCACCGTGCACCGCTCGCAGGGTGGCGAGTTCCCGGCCGTGGTCGTGCCGCTCGTGACCCAGCACTGGCCGATGCTGCAGCGCAACCTGCTCTACACCGCGATCACGCGCGCGCGGAAGCTCGTCGTGCTGGTCGGCCAGCCGCGCGCACTCGAGCGCGCCGTGCAGAACGCCGAGCAGAGCCAGCGTGTCAGCGCCCTGGCCGAGCGCCTGCAGCGGCGCGTGCCCGGGTAGACGTCAGGACAGCCCGCGCGACAGCTCGCGCTTCAGCCACACGCGCGCCATGGCCCACTCGTCGGCCACGAGACGCGGCTTGACGCCCAGGACCTCGGCCGCCTCCTCGCTGGTGAGCCCGCCGAAGAAGCGCAGCTCGACGATCTTCGCCTGACGCTCGTCGAGCGCGTGCAGCTTCTTCAGGGCCGCATCGAGGTCGATCAGGTCGAGCGCCGGGCCGTCGCCCAGCACGGCCTCGTCGTGCAGGCTGACGCGCTCGAGGTCGCCGCCGCGCTTCTGGGCCCCGCGCCGGCGCGCGCGGTCGACGAGCTCGTTGCGGATCACGGCCGCGGCCACGGCCACGAACTCGACGCGCTGGAGCCCGGCGTACTCGCTGGCCTTCGAGAGCTTGAGGTAGCACTCGTGCACGAGGTCGGTCGCGTCGAGCGACATGCCGCGCGCGCGCCCGATGGCGCGCTCGGCGAGCTCGCGCAGGGTCGAATACATCTCGGCCACCAGCTCGTCCATCGAGCGCGGCGGACGGACCTCGCCGTGCTGCGTCACCGGCCCGCCTCCGTCGTGGACGCGGCGCGCAGCTCCGCGAGGCGCAGGCGCAGCTCGGGCAGCTTGCCGCGCGGTCCGCGCAGCGCTTCCAGGCCTTCGACGGTCTCGTCCAGCACGGCCAGAGCGTACTCCTTCTCCTCCTCGGACTCGATTGCGCCGACCTCCTCGGCCCGCGCCAGCCAGGCCGGCGCCGCCTCGCGCAGCAGCTCGAGCTCGTCCAGGCGACTGAGCTGCAGCTCGGCCCGCGCCAGCCAGTCCTCCAGAGCCGGAATCGAGTAGCCCTGCTCGCCCATGCGCTCGGCCTGCACCTGCAGCGCGATCACGAGGTCGCGCGTGCGCTGGCGCGCGGCGAGCTCGCGGTAGAAATCGCGCGCCACGGCCATGCGCTGCACCTCGCGTCCGCGCTGGATCAGGACCAGCGAGCCGTACTGCCCGGCGCTCAGCACGAAGAACAGCGCGAGCGCGGTGGCCGCCAGCAACCGGTGACGCCGCACGAGCTTCCAGGCCACGTACAGGGACGTCGGTCGGCGCGCGCGGATCGGGCGGTGCTCGAGGAAGAGGCGCAGGTCCTCGGCCAGCTCCGCGGCGCTGGCGTAGCGCCGCTCGGGCTCCTTCGCGAGCGCCTTGCCGAGGATCGTGTCGAGGTCGCCGCGCAGCTCGCGCCGGATCGCCCCGGCGGCGATCGGCTCGTCCTCGCGCACGCGGCGCACGGCCTCGTGCAGCGGCACGTGCTCGGTCGCGATCGGCAGGCGCCCGGTCAGGAGCTCGTAGAGGATCACGCCGAGCGAGTACACGTCGGCGCGCGGCGAGACCTCGAAGCGCCCCGAGGCCTGCTCGGGACTCATGTAGGCCAGCGTGCCGACGAGCTGCCCGGTCTTCGTGGCGCGCGAGCCCTCGCCCAGCGGGCGTGCCACGCCGAAGTCGAGCACGCGCGGCTCGCCGCGCGCGTCGACGAACACGTTGGTCGGCTTCAGGTCGCGGTGCACGATCCCGCGCCCGTGGGCGTAGTGCACGGCCTCGGCCACCTGGCTGACGAGCCGCAGGCGCGCGGTGAGGTCGAGCGCACGCTCGGCCGCGTACTCGGTCAAGGGGCGTCCCTCGACGAACTCCATCGCGAAGAACGGCCGCCGCCCGGTCTCGGTCTCGGTCCAGCCGGCCTCGTAGACGCGCGCGATGCCGGGATGCACGAGGCGCCCGAGCAGCTCGGCCTCCTGCTCGAAGCGCGCGACCTGCGCGTCGGAGGCCGTGTCGAGGCGCAGCAGCTTCAGCGCCACCGCGCGGCGCGGCGAGTCCTGCTCGGCGAGGTACACGACGCCCATCCCGCCGAAGCCCAGCGGTTTCAAGATGCGGTAGGCGCCGATGCGTTCGGGCTGCGAGAGCGGCACGGGTGTAGGCGCGCCCCCTGCGAGGGTGGCCGGCCGACTCATGAACTCGCCCAGCGTCCCTTCCTCGTCCAGCAGGGCCTCGACCTCCGCGCGCAACACGCGATCGGCACCGCACTCGCGCTCGAGCAACGCCGTGCGCTCGCCCGGCGGCAGCGCGCGCGCCTCGAGGAACAGGCGCTTGATGTTCTGGTAGGCCTGGCTCACGTCCCACCCTCGGCCACGCCGCAGGCGGGACTTGATCGTAGCCCTCAGCTCAGAAAAGGCACGGCGATCCCGCCCAGGACCACCAGCAGGAGGGCCACGAACCCCGCCACCGCGTACAGGGCCAGGGTGATCCAGCCCAGGATCAGGCCCGCGCGTCCGATCCCCGTGCGCTCGCCCCAGCCGAACACGATCGCGCCGATCGGCCCGATGCAGGGCGCCAGCTGGAGCAGGCCGAGGATGCCCAGCACGAGCGCGGCGATGGCCTTGCCGCTGGGTTCGTTGCTACCGGGGGAGCTCATGGCGTCGGCCGCAGGATAGGCGGCCGAGGCGCGACTACGAAGCCCCGCGCTGCGGATTCTCTCGCGCGCGCTTCAGCGCAACGGCGTGCGGGTGAGCTCGAGCACGAGCCCCGACTCGCCGCGCTCGGAGCCCTGCCCGAAGCGCGCCGGCCGACCGTCCTGCAGGCGCAGGCGCTCGTCGAAGCGCAGGGCGCGCGTCTCGACGCGCTCGATCGGCCGCGGGCCCGCGCCGCCGGGCTCGACCGTCTCGACCGGCCCGGCGATCTGCCCCAGGCCGCGCGCCTCGGCCAGATCGCCCTCCAGCAGGAAGGAGAGCGCCAGCCCCTCGAACACCGAGTTGAGGCTCGGATCGTGCACCATCGCGTTCTGGGCCACCTCGACGCTGTAGTCGGCCAGCACCGTGCGTCCGCGCGCGACCAGCAACGCAGCCGTGGTGCCCTCGAGCAGCGGCAGGCGCGCGCGCACGCGGCGCGCACCGTCGGCGCGCAGCTCCAGATTCGCCTCGACCAGCGCCGTGCGCGGCCGCAGGCTCTTCACCAGCCGCTCGAGCTGCTGGGCCGCGTCGCGGTCCCAGGCCGGATCGGTCACGATCAGGATCCACGGCCCGAACGGGCGCCAGATCGAGAAGCGCGCCTTGAGCCACTCGACCAGGAAGTCCGAGGCGCCGAAATCGAGCGCGGCGCGCAGGTGCGGTTGCTCGCCCGGTGCCCGCTGGCCGTCCTCGTAGTCGAGCTCGGTCGTGAAGCGCGCCGGGCGGAACAGGCCGGTGTCGAGCGCGATCAGGCTGCGATTCGTGCCGGGAATCGGGCGCGTCACGTAGCTCGCGAGCGAGCTCGCCACGCGCCGCAGGACGACCACCTCGCGCACGCTGCTGCCCCCGAGCGCGCCCTCGAGCGTCAGCACGAGCGCCTTGCCGTCCGGCAGGAACGTGTCACAGGCAAACCCGCTCTGCGCCACCACGGGCGACTCGAGAAGCGTCGGTCCGGGCAGCGTGATCGGCGGCGCCTCGGCCTGGGTCATCGTGCCCGAGGCCTCGTACTCGCGCACCTCGAGCCCGAGCGGCGTGGCGCCGACCTGCAGCACCGACAGGGCCGCCCCGCCCGGCAGGGCGAGGGCCCGCAGTGCGAGGCGCACGCCGGTGCGCACCTCGGTCATGATCGGATCGAAGGCCACGATGCCGGCTGCGATCTCCACGTCGTAGTCGCCGAGGTAGGTCTGCGTACGCCAGTCGTCGACCACCGCCGTGCGTCCGGCCGTGAGCTGCAGCGTGGTCGTGCGCTGCTGTGCTCCGGAGCCCGCCAGGCTCGTGACGAGACGCTGGGCCTCCTCCTCGGTGAGGAGCGCCGCGGTCGTCAGCTCGCTCGCGCCCACGGCCAGGCGCAGGACGTCGACGCGCACGCTCAGCGTGCCGGCCAGGGCCTGCTCGAGCCCGTCCAGGATCGCGCGCACCTGCTGCTGCAGCGGCGGCGGCGCGAGCACGGTCAGACCGTCGCCCTCGACCAGCATCTCGCGGCCCTCGCGGCGCAGCTCGTCGCCCAGGATCTGGCTCAGGAGGTCGAGCAGCTCGAACGACTGCAGTCCGGTGTAACGCTCGCCCGGAATCCACTCGGACTCCACCTCGCGGTCGAGCACGGGCGCAAACACGAGCGACTGGTTCCAGGTGCTGCCCTCGTCCCAGTGCGGCAGGATGCGGCGCAGATCGTAGGTGACGAGTGCCGTGTCCTCGCCCTGCGGAGCGAGGGACGAGGCTGCGAGAGCGAGCGAGGCGAGCGCGTAGAGGATCATGAATCGAGGCGATCGGCGACGGGCGGTGCGGACTCGGACAGCGCGCCCTCCAGGGCGCGCGCGACGCGATGGAGACGCACGGCGGCGCCGCCGCGTGCTCCGGATTCCAGGGATTCCAGCGCGCGACGCAGGCTGGCGGGCGAGGCCGCCGCCAGCCAGGCGCGCACCCCGTCGGGCCCGAGCTGCGCGTGCAGCGCGAGGGCGACGGCGGCCGCCAGCCGGCGCTCGAGGCGCGGGCCTGCCGGCAGGGCCGCGGCGAGCTCGCGCGCATCCTCGGCGCTCCCGAGCTCGAGCAGGCCGAGGGCTGCCCACTCGCGGTCCTCGGGCGCGAGCCGCGGCGAGGCGCACAGCGGCACGAGCGCGGCCCCGGCCGCCGGATGGGCGTCCTCGAGCACGAGCGTCAACCACTCGTGCAGCTCCAGCGGCTCGCCGCGCGCGACCAGCGCCTGCGAAAAAGCCGCTGCCCGCCCGGCCTCGCGCTCGAGCAGCGCGCTCAGCGTCGCACACAGCTCCTCGCGCGGCACGCGCCCGCCGCGCGCCAGCCGCAGCAGCGCCTCGAGCGGCGGCGTGCCCGGATAGGCCGCGAGCACCGCGAGCGCATCGGGACGCTCGCGGTGGCTGGCGCAGCGCTCCTCGAGCCAGGGCAGCGCCTCGTAGGGCAGCAACGCCAGCACGGCCTGGAAGTGCAGCGCCTCGGGCCCACGCACGCGCTCGAGCGCACGCACCAGGGCCGGACCGGCGCCGCTCACCCGCGGAAGACGCGCGAGCAGCGCCGAGACTTCGCCCGGCGTGCGCGTCTCCAGCGCCAGTGCGAGCAGGCTCTCGACCGCCGCGGGTCCGGTCGTCGTCAAGGCGTCGAGCAGGGTCGCGCGCGAGGGTTGCGCCTGCGGGCCGGCCGCGCGCGCCGCGCGCGCGAGGATCGCGCTGGCGCGCTCGCCGCCGAGACGGCACAGCACGGGCAGCGCGCCGGCCGCGAGCGCGGGCTCGCCCAGGGCGCGTTCCAGCACCGCGAAGGAGACCGGACCGAGCCCTTCGAGGGCCGCGAAGGCCGACGGCGCGAGCTCCGCGCGCGCCAGGGCGCGCTCCAGCGTCGGCAGCGCGTTCGCATCCGCCAGCGCACCGAGGCCGCGCAGCGCGGCCTCGGCCGTGGCGAGGTCCGGGCGCTCGACCAGGCCCTCGACGAAGCGCCGCAGAGGCCAGCCGGCGCGGGCCGGCTCGCGCAGGCGCTCCTGGAAGCGCTCCAGGGCGGCGGGAGCGGGCTCGGCGACGCCGAAGTTCTCCAGCAGGGCCGCGCGCACGGCGATCTCGACCTCGCCCTCGGCCCAGGATGCGGCGAGCGGCTCCGGAGGCGCGGAGGGCGGTGTGACCGGCGGGCGCGGCGCCAGGGCGCGCGCGAGGAGCACGACAAGAAGCGCTGCGACGGCCAGCAGCGGCACGAGGAAGCGCCGCCCGCGCGGCGCGGACGGGAGCCGCACGGGCGCGCCCTCGCCGCGCTCGAGGCGCGCGAAGACCGTGCGCACGGCGGCCTCGACGTCGGCCCGCACGGGCACGGGATCGCCGGGGCCCTCGAGCAGCTCCTGCAGCTTGCGTGCGCGCGCGGCCCGCTGCGCGCAGGCCGCGCAGCCCGCGAGGTGCGCCTCGAGCCGCAGCCGCGCCTCGAGCGAGAGCTCGCGCTCGAGCGCCGAATCAAGGGCCGCGCGGGCCTCGCGGCAACGCATCACGGTGCCTCCTTGCGCGCACGCGAGCGCTCCGGCGCCCCCAGCACGCGCGCGAGCAGGAGCTCGAGCGCGCGGCGCGCCTTCATCACGCGCGTACGCGCCGTGGCCGGCGTGACACCGGTCAGGGCGCCGATCTCCTCGTACTCGAGCCCCTCGCGCGTGCGCAGCAGCAGGGCCGTGCGCAGCGGCACGCTCAGCCGCGCGAGGGCCGCAGCCACCGCCCGCGCGAGCTCGCGCCGC
>Ga0172373_10001511_pt1 | contig 37572 bp, 24 predicted proteins | sample Lak10m_2_FD_114546 | JGI IMG/M metagenome (GOLD analysis project Ga0172373, IMG submission 114546) | Freshwater microbial communities from Kabuno Bay, South-Kivu, Congo - kab_092012_10m | ecosystem: Environmental > Aquatic > Freshwater > Lake | place: Democratic Republic of the Congo... | reverse complement strand
TCGTACGATAAACTTTCGAAGTCATCGCAAACTCCAGCTCGGCTGACTCATTGCTCTCCGGAAAAAATACCGGCGACGTCCAGACACGCGCCCCCTGCGGAAAAGCCGACATCAGCCAGCCAGAAATCAACGGCGATCGAGGCTGCTCAGAACACTCCACCAGTGACTCAGAAGGCTTGGAACCCGTGCCGTCCTGAACCACGAAGGCCCGCGAGGATTCCTGCCACACACCGCTTCGCTGTATTCGTAACCCATCTGCGGACGTGCGCTGCAGACTCCAGCGAAACAGACGGCCGTCCTCCGACTCCTCCGTCGTCAGTTTGGCACGCACTGAAAGATCGGCTCCCAGTCGCCTCAGTCGCAGCACCGTTTCCCGCTCAAACCTGCGCAGACGACCAGAAACAGGATCCTCAAACTGCCCCAATACCACCAGCTCGTGACCGGCTGGCTGCCCGTCGAATTCAATGCGGTACCAATGGTCGTCCGCCTGCAGCAAATTCGCATCCGACAGAAACAGCCTGCAAAACAACAGCAGCCCGCTCATCAGCAGTCGCGAACTTCTGGCACACAATACACACATCAATCCCTGCTCCAGTTCTCGCTGCTGTTCACTATGACGATTTGATCGGTCATGCAGATTATATCGCCCCAAACCGACCCGCGAACAGCCAGGAACCAAACAGCACAGTGCAAAAAACCGCCGCAAACTACGAATTCAACAGATTTCCCCAAAAGCCCCCGCACACCCGACAACCAGGTGCTAGGCTCCAGAAAGTCATCTCAGCGTCCCACTCACACGGCATTCCGTGAGCACCGATCCTATGGGTTTTCTGCAGAACTTCCTCAAAACCGGATACCGCGACGGATCACCGTCCAGCGATGTCAGCAGCTTTCGTCAGCTTACTGAAGAGCAGCTTGAACAGCACATGCGCATCTCGCAGTACGGCGACTTCACACTGACCGATGCCATCCGTCCGGCTTACAGCCTCGAAATCGTGCCCAAAACCGGTTACCGCCACGAATGTTACAGTGATGAAGAAACCGGCGCACAAATCCCCGTGCTGATGGCGTCTGTCAGCAAAGAACGACTCTTCGATGTGTTCATGTCTTTGCTGGAACCGCTCGGATCCGTCGTTGACGTGGTCCTCGAAACCAGTCACGAACGTGCTCCCGGTCAACACTCAGACCTCTACCGCGAACAAATCGATATGCCGGTCCTGCAAAGCATCCTCTACGACTATGAGGAATTGCTGCTCAACGACGGTTGCTGCGGACTGGCTGTGCTCAACCCGGCACTCCCCCTCGAAGTACAGCTCGATGAACACAAACTGCTGTTCGTTTACGGTCGTCAAAATCGCCGCTGCGAAATGGCATTGAAACAGTCCCGGATTCCATTGATCGAGGACATGCGAGTCATCACAGAAGCCGAACACGTGCACAGTTCCAGCAATGAAATGCATGATCGCTTCCTGGAACTTTGCTGTCGACTTGGCATCGATATCTGACAGATCTCTATATGAATAAGGTTGCCAGACAATCAACTGCAAACCTGCGACACTGGTTCCCGCTGGCAGTCGCCTGCCTGCTGCAGGCCGGCTGTCTGGCGCTGCATCACCAGGCCGGCGGTACGGAAACATTCAAACCGGTCTCCAGCGAACATTCTGCGACCGAAACAAAGCTCTCACCACCTCGGTTCGATGAACCGCCCGCTGCCGATCCGCAGCCACTCAGGTTCGCCATGCAGGCTCCGGCCGCCCTTCAATGGAAAAACTGCGCACGATCCGCCGGAGGAAGACCATTCCAGTACTGCACAGTCGGTGACGGGACATTCCGTACAATTGTCGTCGGCAGCACAAATGGAAACGATCCCGCAGCACTGGAACTTACCGAGAAACTGGCAACACATCTGCACGACAACAGCCTGATCTACGGTGGTTTCCAGGCTCTTGTGATCCGGACCCTCAATCCTGACGGGGCTGCGGAAAATCAGTCGGTCAACTCAAAAGGCCAAAATGTCAATCGACAGTTCCAGGCCATTCCCAGTGACCGCAGCTTGAAATCCCCGGAAGCCGAACTGCTGATGCGGCTCATTGAGAACGAACGCCCCCATCGCATCCTGCATATTCGCACAGTCGATAATCCCGCCGGAGTCCTCGGAAGCGACACACACTCGGCAACGCTGACCTCCCGAGTCAGTCGATCACTGGGCTTTACCCGCTTTCTGTATCCACAGGATATTGTCCCCGGTACGCTTGAACATTTTTGCTCACGCGGCGAACTGTGCCAGGTGATTACTTTTGCATTTCCACGCAACATGTCGTCCACCGATGCCTGGAACCGCTACCAGGAAAGTTTGCTCAATCTGGTTCAAACAGACGGACAGAACGTGTCCCAGAGCAAATCAAACACCCCGGCACGCTGAACACCGCAGCACACAACAAAAAGAGGCCGGCGGAAAACCGCCGGCCTCAGCATATTCATCAGTTCTGCTGCGCTACCCTGACAACGCATGCACCACTGATAATCCTTCCTTCACGCCTGACACAACTGAGCTTTCCGCAACTCAGTAAGGCTTCGGCAGTGGAGTCGGATGCGGTTCTTTGCACTTCTCCGTAGGAGCTGCTGGTTCTTCAGCATGAGGTTCCTCAGCCGCTGGTTCCTCAGCTTCTGGTTCCTCAGCCGCCGGTTCCTCAGCTTCTGGTTCCTCAGCTTCTGGTTCCTCAGCGTAAGGTCCCTCAGTTGCTGGTTCCTCAGCCGCCGGTTCCTCAGCGTAAGGTCCCTCAGTTGCTGGTTCCTCAGCCGCTGGTTCCTCAGCTTCTGGTTCCTCAGCCGCTGGTTCGCCATATGCTGGCTTTCCAGAATTCGCTGACCCCTGTCCTTCGTTCCCGACAGGTTCTTCAGCGACGGCAGCCTCTTCGTAAGCCACTTCTTCCAGTACCGCCTCTTCAGTTTCTGCTGCTTCCTCAGTCATCGCCTCTTCAGCAGCGATTTCTTCAGCGGCCGCAGCTTCAGCCTCAAGGTCTTCCGGAGTCAGGTAGAGAGGAATCTTGGGGCCTTTATCCTCAAAATTCTTCGGACCTTTCTTCAGCGGCTCTTTGGAACCCTTCTTGCCGACCTTTGGGTTACCATCGTTCGGGTCATTCGGGTCATTTCCGTAGCCATCTCCATCAGTATCCGGATCGTTCTCATAGTCAACGCCCGGCTTGTCCGGATTTTCCGGCTTACCGTCTGAAGATTTGGGTGGCTCTGGTGCAGGAATCTTCTCGAGATCCAGACCATTGGTCAGGTTCTCTTCGAAGGTCTTCAGAGCATCGCCGCCATCACGCCCCGTTTCTGGTAAAACAACCAGCGAGTCGAGGGCATTGTCCCACTCAACACTCTCATGGCCATTCACCAAAAACAGTTCAGGATGGTCAAACGGAGCCTTCTGGTACTTCACACGCTGATCGGTCAGGTGCTCGAGAAACTCAACCAGGTTCGCGATCCCAAGATGATGCCCGTGCAGCGAAGGAATTCCGCTGACGTCAGTATCCAGATCTTTCAGGTTCGCATGCTCAAAGTCAGCACCTCGAACATAGAACTGAACGACTTCCGTCAGGTTCTTCATGCTGCCCGTATGCATGTACGGACCAGTCAGCTCGACGTTGCGAAGTGTCGGAGTCTTGAAGGCACCGTCCACTGCCACGCGATCGCTGGAGGTCACCACGTTCTTCGGATCGGGGTTCGCCCCGCCCTGCTCCTGACGACTGTATGACAGCGGTCCAAACAGCGGATGAGCAGCACCAACACCGAGATCTTCGGTCGTCGGACGCACACCGATGTTATAGAAGCCTTCGTCATAGAACGCCAGGCCGCGAGCCATCGGCATGTAGTGAATGCCACCGTCTGTCGACAGTTGCCCACGAGTCATGCTGACAGTTGCTCCGGCAAACTCAGGACCATGATGGCAGGTGATGCACTTGCCCTCATTCATGAAGATCCGGAAACCCTTCTTCGCATTCTCAGAAAGAGCACTCTTGTCGCCCTTTGCGTATGCGTCGAACGGAGTCTGGTCAGATACCAGAGTCGATTCATACATCATGATCGCCAGTCCCCAGAACAGGGAGAAGTTGGCTTCCATGTGGGTGTAACCGCCATCTGTAATCTTTCCGCCAGCCCACCACTCACGGTTGAACGACTCGCGAATCAGCTTTGCATAGCTGGCCACTTCTTCGTTCAAACCACGACCGTCGGAATCACGATAGATCCCAAGAACACTGTCGTCTTCATGCACCTTCTGAAGTGCCAGCGGCTGCAGCGACAGAAGCTTACGCCCCAATTCCCTGAAGTCGCGACCATCAGCGCTCATCTCAACTGCACTCAAAACCGGACCAACGGCCTGAGATGCCAAAGCGGCATTGTCGAGACGAATCTGCACCTTCTCAAGCAGTACGCCATTAACCAGACGATAGACGCGAGCGTCCTTGTCCAGGTCGCCGAACGGATTCACCCCGTTGAAGTACCGATTTGCACGACCGTCCCAGAACAGGCGGTCATGAAACACGGCGTTGATCGTCGAAGGAGCATTCCGGCCAGTCACCTGGCGAGCATTGCTGCCCTTAATATTGAAGACCAGGTCAGCGATCTTCTTGCACTTGTCAACCGGGTTGCCCACAACGATCGAGATGAAACTCTGGTTGATGACACCCTGTGATCCGAAGACCAGCATGGAGTCACTGATGACCGGGTTCCTGCTGTCGCCATCAGCTGAACTGCTGCCAGGTCGAGTCGGATCCTTGAAACGATGGAACGGGAAGTCCGCAGGCTTCAGTTCCTGATTCGCTCCCTTGAACGACTGTGCTGCCGCAATTCCCAGCTTCAGGCTGGCCGCTGACTGGTGACCGAACGTGCTGCCCGGAGCACCGGGGTGCAGCTGGTTCTTCGTGCGAATGTCCGCACCGGCATTGTAGTGACAGGATGCACATGCCGTGCGACCATCACTGCCCGCCTGCATGTCCCAAAACAGAGCCTTACCAAGAGCAATCGCTTTTTCTTTGTCTTTAATGAAGTCTGCCAGGTTCTCCGGCAGCGGAACATTAATGGACTCCAGTGGTCCCGGAGCCAGTGCTTCCTTCAGCACGCGAACATTCGCCACCACAGGACCGTCCGGAATACCGGCGGTTTCTGAAGCAAAACGAATGCCGGTGAGAGGACGCACCGCAGTAAAGACCAGATCGTGCTCTTCCCACCGCATGTTGCTCTTCGACCAGCGGCTGGGACGCTTTACGGTGAAGACCTTCTTCTCGCTGCCAAAGTACACGGCCAAAGTACGAGCCTTCGAGGGGAAGGTCGACCAGTTGCCAGACATCAGGAAGCGAACATGATAGCGGAATCCAGGCACTGTCTCGATCGACTGAAACAGAGAACCCGAACGATTTCCGTTCAAATCCACTGCGTTGCCGCGATCGTATGGCACCTTGAAATCGTTGACATGCAGAGCCACATTGCCAACGTCCACTGACCAGCGACCAACCTTCCCAGGGGCCGCTACAAGATTCACAGGAGCTGTCAGATCAGATTCGTCAAAGAACCCATCTACCAGCACATTACGCAGCCAAACCGGATCCGGCTCCGGCTCACCCATTGCTGCCACTTCGGGAGACATCCGAGGCAAACCCAGACGGGCAGCCTTGGATTCGACTCCGACATCAGCAACATTAGGCTCTGCTTCGGCAACCGCCGGTGCTTCAAGTGCGAATACCAGCTCTTCAGCCGGATCCACACCTGCTTTGCCGCCGTCCTGCCCTGCAGCAAGGCCGGACGTCGCCATAACAGCAGCAGCAAGAGCCAAAGGCGAACTCACGCGAGACAGCCAGGACCGCCATCGCGTTACACGTACAGCGAGACAACTGGTATCTGCCAGCGCTGTACTAAGCCCTCCGTGCAACCCGCCTGCACCCTCCTGTGGGGCAGACTTCTTACGTTTTTCTACAACCATACTGTTACCGTCTCTGGTGCCAAGGGGAACAACTCACCATCAGACAAAAAACGACACCGTCCGGCTTTCGTTTTCCGGTTACGACCCCCGCCTCTGACCACCGCCTCTGACATCTCCCTTCTGCATCATTCCCGATGCAGAAATGCCAGCACGAAAGCGAAACAGGAGTACCCAAACTTGCAAGCTTCTTGATTGACACACTGGTCTCCTGCAGCACCGCACTCCGCGATGCGCACAATGTGTCCGCAGATCCCTGTTCCGCAAACGACGGGCCGTAAAGCAAAAATGACGGTACGGGCCCGCTCCAGGTGACGAATGTTACGGCAGGAACGATTAAAGGAGCCTCAAAACCGCTACAACCTCTGCAGGCGTCACAATCAAAACAGCCAATTCGAGCACTGATCGGCTGGTGATGCAGTCTGGCACGATCCTGAAGGTCACTCTGTTAATGTTGGTTTGCGCCCGATGTTCAAAGACATTGATGGGAATCACCACCACAACAAAAAAGGCCGCTGGCATTGCCAGCGGCCACATTCACCCACGTTGCCTGAAACAACACGTCATTCCTGCCAGTAGCCCGGTCGTTTCAAGGTATCGACGGTCGGAGACTTAACAGCCGAAACCGGCGGCTGCGGACGGTAGTCCCCCGGGATCAGCTCCGCAGGTGGTATGTCGTTCACCGGACGAGGCACGTACTTCCGGTCGGAATACCCTCCATCCCCCGCCCGCCACTGCATCCCGCGTTCAAGAGTCTGCTCGAAAGTCCACAGACCTTCACCTCCCTCCCGACCATTAGCCGGTATCACGATCAGCTGATCCAGCGCCTCTTCATAACACTCCTCCGCATGACCATTGGGAATTACCAGTTGAGGATGATCAAACGGAGCCTTCTGTTTCCGCACCCGCTCGTCTGTCAGATGCTCAAGGAATTCCACCAGTGCATCCACCTTGAATTCCCTGCCGTGCATGCCCTCGATGGGACGAATGTCGGGCGCCAGATCCTGACGATTCTGATCCGGAAAATCTCCGCCCCGTACGTAGAACTCCACCACTTCCCGCAGAGATTTCATGCCCCCGTTGTGCATGTATGGTCCGGTCAGTGAGATATTTCTCAGCGTCGGCGTCTTAAATGCTCCGTTCACAGCCAGCCGCTGGTCCCTCGACACAACCACCTTCGGCTCAGGATTCCGCCCCAGCTGCTCCTGGCGACTGTATGACAAAGGGCCAAACAGCGGATGTGCCGCCCCAACGCCGATATCTTCAAACGTCGGACGAACTCCAATGTTGTAAAATCCACCGTCGTAAACCGCGATACCGGCAGACATCTGCATTTTCTCTACAATACCGTCATTCGACAGCACTCCCCGCAGCTCACTCACGGTGGCACCAGCAAATTCCGGCCCGCTGTGACAGTTGATGCAGCGCCCCTCGTTCATGAAGATCTTCAGACCTTCCTTCGCCAAAGGTGACAGGGCCGCTCGATCTCCCGCCGCCCAGCGATCATAAGGGGCCTGATCAGAGACCAGAGTCGATTCATACATCATGATCGCCAGTCCCCAGTACAGTGAGAAATTGGCTTCCATGTGCGTGAAACCTTCTGGTGTCAGCCGACGGCCTGACCACCACTCCGGCTTAAATGCTTCCCGAATCAATTGCGAATAGCTGGTCTTCTTGCTGCACAGCCCATGCCCCGAAGCATCACAGAAACAACCCAGTACACTGTCGTCAGGGGCCACCTTCTGCAGCGCCAAAGGACGCAGCGGCAAAAGCTTTCTGGCCAGCTCCGAAAATCGACGCCCGTCCCACGACATCTCAACCGGACTGATCGCCGGACCTGTCGCCTGTGATGCCAAAGCCGCATTATCAATCCGGATCGACACCTTCTTCATCGAGCCGCCAGCGTCCGCGCAGTACACGCTGGCATCCGGGTCCAGGTCACCAAACGGATTCACACCGTTAAAATACCGGCTCGCTCGACCATCCCAGAACAGTCGGTCGAAATAGACCGCATTGATTGTGGTTGGCGAGTTCCTGCCGGTCACCTGTCGCACATTCACACCGTGCATGCTGAACACTGGGTTCAGAACCGGTCTTCCAAGATCAGCAGACTTCCCCCGCAGCAAAGCAATGAAATCCTCCGTCAAAACTCCCTGCGAACCAGCAATCTCGCGAGTATCTCGCAGAACCGGATTACCCTTCGACGGTTGTCCCTGCCGGTCCGCCGGTGCCAGAGGCTGCAAGACCTTGTGAAACGGAAAATCATCCGCTTTCAACGTCTTGTTCGCTCCGCGAAACTTACCCACCGCCGCCGTAAACAACGCGGCACTCTGCGGATACTGCGGTCCAAAATTGCTGCCCGGAGCGCCCGGATGAACAGAATTCTTCAGCCGCAGATCAGCACCCGCATGCCAGTGACAGGTGGCACACGCCGTGCGACCATCTGAGCCGACCTGCATGTCCCAAAACAAGGCTTTCCCCAGGGCAATCGCTCGCTCACGACTGGCAATATACTTGTCCAGATCCGCCGGCACCGGTACCGGAATACTGCTAAGTGGCCCCGGAGGTCCCTCTGGTGCATACAAAGACACAGCCGCAATCAGCGGGCCGTCAGCCGTGCGAGACGTCTCTGAGGTAAATCGCAGGGCCGACTGTGCCCCCGAAGCCAGCAACTCTGCCGTATACCATTGCCAGCCAGCAGACGACCGTGACCAGTCCGCAGGCTTCGCAATCGAAAACGTCATCCGCTGCTTTCCCAGACGCACCGTAACCACTCGCGGACGACTGTCGCCGACACCCCATTTCCCGGCAGCCAGGAACTTCACCGTGTAAAGCAGGCCCGGTTGAACCGTAACCAACTGATAAATCGATCCCGACCGAGTACCATTCAGATCAATGACTTTCCCCTTGTGGCCGGACGGACTGTATTCCCCCACATGGACATCCACATCCCCCAGATCCACCTGCCATTCGCCAATCTTCTTCTGTGTCCGTACCAGCGTGGTCTGAGCATACTCGGGTGCGGAAAATATCCCGTCACGCACCAGATCCAGAGGCTCCGGCCCGCCATTCGCCTCCGGCACCGCCAGTTCTTCAGCCACCGGAAAATCCGCCAGACCAATCGGTTCCTGAGCCTGCACGAAATCGATACCTGCTGCCAGTACCCCGAACCCGCACCCCAACAGGCCCGCCAAAACTCGCGGTACCCCGACCCGTCGTGTGAGCCCTGAACTCACAAACAAGGATTGCAGTATTTTCACGTCTTCACCTCTGTAGTAGATGCCAAATGGAAACGCCCCTCTGAGGCTCCTCTACAGCGAAATGTGGTCCGAACGAATCAGTGTTCCCCCCCGCAACACGACCACCGCAATCATCAAACACACCCGCAAATCCCACACAGTCAGAACACCAGCTGCTCCTCAAAGTCAGGCGGCATTCGCCCACTGACACTCTGCCGCTCCGGCCTGCCAGCCCGGTGAACAGCACATGCCATGCAGAGAATCCCGCATACCGCCGGCAGGACAGTTAACCCGTTTCGATCACTTCACAGCACACCCGGCTGCCCAACGGCCAACGTCAAAGACTTCAATCAAATCCTGACACCTGAGATCAACACCCTTACAAAAACGCAACATTTTTTTTCACCACCACTGAAATGTTGTGCTCTGTAAACATCCTCACCCTCTGCGTGTCAGACAGAATTGACATTCTGTTAAAGCTCGCGACCACGGGTCTGAATGCTCTTCCCGCCCGACCGCTGTGCTCGGGAAACGTCACACTGGCCCAGTTCAAACGGATTGTTCAACTTCAGTGAAAACCCCCGAGTCCAACAATTTTTCTTAAATCAACGGTCCGATTGTGACGATCAGCGAATCTGAGTGGGTTTTCCCTTAGCAGTCCCGATCGGACAGAACCGGCAGAATCTGCCGAAACTTCCGCTGCAGTCGCGACTGCTGCAGACACCTTCAGGCCGGCCACCAAGTGACACCAAGACTACCACAAATTCAAGTGCCGCTGATTCTGGTGCTCCTGTTCACCCAGACTCTGTCAGCTCAGGATGGAACTCCCCGACCGACTCAGGTCCGTACACCTCAGCGGGCCGGACACAGCCTGCTGCCCGCTTCTGCTCGTCAGAACACCACACGATTCCCCGTTCGCACGGCCGCATATGAACGACTGGCCAGTCAGTCGGGAGAAATTTCCGAACCCATCACCCCGCTGGGTGGCCCCGTAGCCGTTCGCAGCGGGACTGCCCGCTACAGCCAAAACGCACTACCGCCGGACGCCGGCGTGGACCGCTCACAACAACCACAAGCCATCGATGCACATCGCTGGGAATTCAATTTCCAGAACTCACCCTGGCTGGCCGTACTTCGCGCCTACGCCTCGGAATTTGGCTTCACACTGCACCTGTCAGCCCCCACAGACGGCCTGTTCTCGTTCTACGAAGAACGTCTGCTGGATGCCACCGAATCACTCGATATCCTGAATGATGCCCTGCTCGCATCCGGCCGAATCCTGATTCGTGACCAGCAGCGGCTGACACTCGTCAGCGCTACCGCCGAAATTCCCGGCAACATGATCCCCTTTGTGTCAATCCATCATCTCGATTCCCTGGGACGCAACGAGCTGGCCACCGTCGCCATTCCGCTTCGCGGGCCGGATTCTACTCAGGCACTGGAAGAAATCGCACAGCTGCAAAGCACACTGGGCCAGGTTCGAGTCCTGACCAGTTCCGGCCGCGTGGTCGTTACCGACACCGGCAGCTATCTGCGACGCATGCGCGACCTGCTGCTGGGCTCAGGAATTGCCGCCGGTGATCAGCAGGCACATGTCTATCAGCTGCGGCACGCCCGTGCGGAAGATGTGGCCAAAGCCATCACAGACTTCCTGTCCAGTTCCAGTGGCGGTGCGGCCGACGCCGGCGGCGCTATCGTCACCGGAGGAACTCCAATGGGTCAGCGAGTTGTCGCTGAGAAAACCACCAACAGCCTGCTGGTTCGTGGCACCAGCGAAGAGCTTTCCACCATCGAACGACTTGTGGCTGAACTGGACCGCGCACCACGTGAGGTGCTGGTGCAGGCTCTGCTGGTCGAAGTCGAACTCGGGAATGTGAATGAACTGGGAGTAGAACTGGGATTTCAGGATTCCGTACTGTTCGATCGCAGCGTGGTCGACAAGCTCGTCACCATTAATCAGACCACTACCGCCCCCAACGGCACCCAGACAACCAATCAGCAGATCATCTCACAAACCGCAGCCCCGGGGTTCAACTTCATGAGCCAGCCACCGGGGAATAACGTAGCTGCACAGCCCGGTCGAATTGCACCTCAGGGTCTTTCGACCTTCGGTATGGGTCGAGTCAATGGTGACCTTGGGTTCGGCGGGCTGGTACTTTCCGCCGGTTCCGAATCTGTCAATATTCTGCTGCGAGCCCTCGATGCTAATTTCAACATCGAAGTTCTTAGTCGACCTCAGGTGCGTTCCGTCGAAAACCACGAGGCACTGATTCAGATCGGACAGCAGGTGCCGATTGTGGATGGAGTTTCACTGACTCCCGTTGGCAGCGCCAACCCCAACATCCGCCAGGACAAAGCCGGAATCATCCTGAAAGTCACGCCCCGCATCAGCCCTGATGGCCGAGTCCAGCTGGATGTGGAGGCAGAGAAAAGCGCATTCAATCTGACTCCCGGATCCGGTGTCCCCATCTTCACCGATGCCACAAACGGCAACGTGATTGAAGCTCCCATCAAAGACATCACCACCGCCACCACCACTGTCAGCGTGCAGTCAGGAAATACCATCGTGCTCGGAGGCATGATCACAAACGATCAAAGCATGGCCACTCGAAAACTGCCGTGGCTCGGTGATCTGCCGGTCATCGGACGACTGTTCCGTTACGACTACAACAGACTCAAACGCAAGGAACTGCTGGTCTTTCTGACCCCGGTGGTACTCGAAAATGATCGGCACGCGGATCAGTTGCGACAGCTGGAACTGGACAAAATTCGCCTGCCGGCAGAGGCCTGGAATATCTACAACCCGCTCGCCAGCCCCGCCGAAAGCGGAGATATTATCCCCCCGCCGGTACCCGCCGACTCGGATCTGCTTCCGCCGCCGCAGTCGTCCGTCGGCAGCCAGGAATCCTCCGTTCGACTGGCAGGCAGTACAGCAGTCTGGTCCGGACAGGGGCGACCACAAAACGCAGCCCCGGCATCACTGCAGCAGCCCGTCGCTCCTCACCCGGAACAGCTGCAGCCCGAAGCCAATCTCACAGATGTGGCCGCACCCGCACCCCGCACACGCTGGGAACAGTCCGTCAACTATCGACCACCACAGAATCAGATGGATGGCAGCTTTCCGCCCGAACCTTCCAGCGGAGCAGCAGCGCCCCTGCGATTCCAGCGATCACTGCGCAAACCCGCCGCCTCCCCACAACCAACACACACCCACGCAAATCAGCAGCAAATCAGTCCGGAACTGGCGCGGCGAGTTTCCCTGCAGCGAAATCGCTAAATCACCCAGCGACGAATTGCGCAACCCGTCGAATTCGCACCACGCAACGTTGCCGAAAAACCACCGGTGTTGCTCCCGGACAGCATCAGACTCACAGCGCTGATCCACCGCAAGGACGCTGCACAGCCGATTAAAGCCAGCAGCAGGAACAACTTGCAGCCGACCATCCGCTTTTGCTGCTTTTCCGGCACAGCATCTGCATCGAGTCTGTTGACGGGAACATTCCCGCCGACCGCTTCGCTGCGCACCAGCATGCCCCACGGCTCGCGGTGACTGCTGCCAGAAACATCCGCCAGCCTGGAACTCCAAACCGTGATCGCGCCTGCTCCCGCCACTGATAACCTGCAGACCGTCAGACAACTGGCCGCACGATTCGGCATGACCTGCATCGATCTCGAACAGCATACCGTGGACCTGCAGCTCCTGCAGCAGTTTCCCGTTCAGGATCTGTTCCGGGAAAATGTTCTGCCGCTCAGTCGGAATGGCAATCGAGCCGTAGTGGCGGTCGCCGACCCACTGAATCTGACGGCCCTCCAGGAACTCACCGTTCGCACCGGTCTGTACCTCGATCCGGTGGTCGCTGCACACGATCAGATTCAGCGACTGCTAAAAAATGCACTGGGACTCGGTGGCGGCACAGTGCAGGAACTGATGGCGATGTCGAAGGAAGAAATCGACACGCTGCAGGCCGCCGCCGGTGACGAAATCGGCGATGCATCCCAGGCTTCGTCCGTCGTCAAACTGGTCAATGAACTGCTGCTGGAAGCCATCGAACAAAAAGCCAGTGACATCCACATCGAACCCGAAGAAAGCGATCTGCAGATACGCTTTCGCGTGGACGGAATGCTCCAGATTCAGCCCATGCCAGCCGAAATCCAGCGGTTTCGCGCCGCCATCGTCAGCCGACTCAAGATCATGTCGCGGATGAACATCGCCGAAAAACGGCTCCCCCAGGACGGACGCATCCGCCTCACTGTCCGCGGCCGAGAAGTCGACATCCGAGTTTCCGTGATCCCCATGCTGCATGGCGAAGGCGTCGTCATGCGACTCCTTGACAAATCCCGTAATTCTCTCAGCCTGCAGGCCGTACGCTTTCCGCCCGAACTGCTGCCGCACTGGCAAAAACTGATTCGTCGTCCCCACGGTCTGATCCTCGTCACAGGCCCTACAGGCAGCGGCAAAACCACAACTCTGTACAGCTCGCTCTGCGAGATTCGCCGACCCGACCTGAAAATCATCACGATCGAAGACCCGGTCGAATACAACCTGCAGCAAATCAGCCAGATTCAGGTTCAGTCACAGATCGGACTCAATTTCGCCGCCGGACTCCGCAGCATCCTCAGACATGACCCGGATGTGGTGCTGATCGGAGAAATCCGCGATCCGGAAACTGCCACCAGCGCCATTCAGGCATCACTCACCGGACACCTCGTCTTCAGCACCATTCACACCAACGACGCCGCCAGCACCTTCACACGACTCATTGACATGGGTGTCGAACCGTATCTGGTGGCCAGCACACTGCAGGGCGTCCTCGCACAACGACTGGTACGAAAACTCTGCACTCACTGCCGCACTGCATACACACCGGATCCAGCTCAAATTCCAGAAGACTGTCGACTGCCCGCTGGCCAAAAACTGTGGCAGGCCAATGGCTGCCGCGAATGTCGCGGTTCCGGCTACAACGGACGCATCGCTATCTTTGAACTGCTGATGACAACCAGTCGCATTCGCAGCCTCTGCATGCAGCAGGCCGATGCTGCCGAAATCCAAAACGAGGCGATTCGTCAGGGAATGCAGTCGCTGCGGCAAAATGGGTGGCAGCGAGTCCTTACGGGTGAAACGTCGCTGGATGAACTGATTCGCGTCTGTCCGCTGGAAAACTCCAACGACTGAATCTCATTGCAAACCCAGCACATCCGCTGACATGACCGGCAAATCATCAAGCTGACGCAGGTGCGGCGTTTGCCGGGCTGCATCCAAAGTAAAGCGGATAACCGCCACCGGCTGCTGACCAATAATCTGCCCCACCGCAAAGCCGCTGAACACATCACCCCCGGATGTGATCAGGGGAGCGATTGCTCGCAGCTCGCCCATCGTCAACACACCCCGACTCAGCAGCCAGGCAATCGAACCATCTTCTGCTGTCAGACCCTTTTGATTGCGCGGCTGAAGCGCACGTATCGATCGGGCTGCCGATTCCGAAATGCCCGGAATTGTCGCCAGCACCTCCGCTGGTGCACAGTTGACATTGATGCGTCCACGAATCACCGGGTCAGCCGTCAATGCAAAGAACCTCTCAAACTCCGGCAGCATTCTGCTGACTGTCGCTGGATCTGACGGCCACGGTGAACGCAGCAGACGATCCTCACCACTGACCGTCGCTCGCACCTCGCCACCAAATAAATCCACCAGCGAACGGAAACTGAAAACCGGACGCCCCGTCAGCAGCAATCCGCCACGACTGGTACTGGAATCCTGACCGCCCTGAGTCTTGTTCAGACCCAGCTGAGCATTCAGACGCGCCTCCGCCTGCTCCAGACGCTCCAGACGACGCGTCTCCATGTCCTCACCCTCGTCCGGGCGCAGATCGTCCAGCCAGTTGATGCCGTTCAATCGCCCGGCCACCACAAACAACGCCGCCTCAGACCCAAATCGTGTCTGCAGGCGGTCATACAGACCTGCCAGATCATTGTCGTTGATTTGTATGCAGCCGGTCCGGTCCGCACCCGAGGATTCCGCACTGACAAGCGTCAGCATGGAATACAGCCCACCCTGCAGCACCCCGTCCCGATTGTCGGCAGGAACCGTCAGTGAACCGTCATTCTCCTCAGGATCCAGCACACCGTTCGCATTCCGGTCTTCACCATACAGCAGCTCGGCCGTCATCCCGCGTACCTGCAGCAACTCGTGCAGATCCTGAAAAATACCGTTTCGCGGCAGACGCGGCGGCGACTGCGACAAATACCACGATGCCTCCGCGCCAAACTCCGACGGATCGTTGTCCTCGTCCATCCAGTCCAGAATCGCATCGGCCAAAGGCTGAGTCACCCCGGGCAATGCCAGCAAACGGTTACGCGACTGCTGACGGCGAGATAACTGCAGCGGCAGAGTGGCCAGATTCAGCCGCGATGACTCGTTCACCAGACCCGCCTGACGTTGTGCACCCGCTGCCGGCAACGCCTGCAGCAGCAGCACACGAGCACTCTGGCCGTCATCCAGCAATAAATCCAGCTGCGGAGCAGTCCGTCCGGCTGATCGCTGCCTGACTGCAGCCGTCGCCAGCTCAATAGCCGACTCCGCCAGCCGACGACGACGCACCTGCTGCAGCGTTTCACCGGCAGCGGTCGCCTCCAGCACCATCAAATGCGAAAAAGAATAAACAGCAAACGACAGTAATGCGGTCACCACCAGCACCAGCAACAGAATAAAACCACCCCGTGAAGAGTCAGCAGCCGATTTTTGCCTCGCCTTGCGCATGTCAGTGGTCCCCCGCCGGCAGACGAATCTCCAGGACTTCCTCCACCGCCGCATGTCGCCAGGTCAAACGACATTCCACCAGCCTCGGCAACCGCTGCTCCGCTTCACTGTTCCAGCGATCGTACCACCGCGAACCATCGAAATAACGGAACACACATCGCTGAATCTCTGCACTCACCTGCACCGGCCGCAGCGATTCAGAAGTCCCGGTACCCCGCTCGAAAAATAATCGCTCGCCACGAATCAGCCCGAGCAAACCACCCGTATCCGGTACCGCCACCGGCTGCGGCTGACCATTCCGCGTCGCCAGCGGTGCCGAAAATGCACGACCATTCCACCAGATCACATGATGCAATTGCGCCCCCGACACGCCGCTCTCACCAAAACGCTCGTTGCCGCCCCGAACCAGCACCGCCAGCCACTCACGCTCACCCACCAGACTGGCTGGATGCCGCGCCACGGCATCATCCGGAATCAGCAGCGAACGAGAAAAATCCAGCACCTGCTCAGAAATGTCCGTTTCGTCCACCATCAGACTGCGAGCCAAAAAGGACTGGGCACCCGATGGCTTCCGCGGAGCTTCTGTGGGAGGCAGTAGCCGCCGCAGATCCGTCGACAAATCCTCCAGCACTCCGCGTCGCTTCGTCGCATCCAGAGAATTCTGCTGCGACAGCCCCCGATAACGATAGAACATCGACAGCGAGGTCCCCACTGCGCCCATCAGCACCACCGTGAGTGCCAGCGAGACCAGCAGTTCCAGCAGTGTAAATGCTGCACGGCCAGCAGGGCAAAAAAAATGTCCCGGCAGTTTCATCGCCCGCCTCCCGACTGCATCGACCCGGCAGCCGAAGTTACCGACATGCCAGCAGCGGCCTGACCTGAAACCGCTACCAGCCTGAACAGACGACAGCGACTGAGCACCGGCTGGGTTTCCTGATAGACCTCGATCCGCAGTTCCAGCAAATCAGGAACTGATGAACTGCGGATCTCAGCAGACCAGCGCCAGCCAGCAGCGTTCTCAATCTGCTGGTTCTGAACCGCCTGAAAAGGCAGCAGCCCCGCCAGCATCCGGTCCATTTGAGTCTGACAGTGAATCGCGGCGTCAGACAGCAACTGACAACGCAAAGCCGCTCTCACACCGCTCGCTGACTGCTGTGCCAGAACCGCCAGGGCCATCGCCAGGATTGCCGTACCCAGAACAACCTCCAGCAGCGAAAGCCCCGCCCGCAACACCACAAAGCGGCAGTGCGCCGGACGAACCGGTACCAGGACAGACGGAGCCAGAAATTTATGCATGGATCGGCAGGCAACAGACGGACTAAGCCAAATCCCCGGAGACACTGCAGAAATCTTAGCTTTTCAGGGGAAACGTACGTCGCAGCATTCGCAATTCGGCAAAGGAAACGTGGTGACAAAAAGCAACCACAAGGAAAAAACGGCTCAGCGAAGCAACCGCCTGACTGCTGCCACCAAAATTCGAACCGTCGAGAAACGCACTTGGCGCTTCGTCAGCACCCGTCGTCAAGAACATGAAACAGGAGCTCCAACAGACGAAGAACGTTCACTTAACACAAAATCGTCCACGGGAAAATCCCGCCACAAATCAGCTGGAAACCGGGAATTATCCCGACAATCGCACCTCACACATCGGCAAAACAAATACTAAATATCGGTTTATACACCCTTCGCTTCCGTGATGTTTTTTCGGCACAAAGCCTGCCCCTGTGCACTGTCGAAGGCTCGCGCCATTCCCTTCTTTACATGAATCAGGCATCAAGATGTCGCACCAAAAACCGTCCGCAGGCAGCCGCCGTAAATCTCTCCAGACCATGGGACTGATTGCTGCCACAGCATCAGGCGTCGTCTCAGCCGTGCAGCAGGCTCCCCCCCGTCCTGCCCCCAGCGTCCCTAAACCGCCCCGCACCACAGCATCGGTGCCCAAACGAACGCCCGCTCCGCGACCGCCAGCACCGCGCCCCGCCCCAAATCCGCCTCCTCGAGTGCCGGCCCCCCCGCAGCCACCAGCCGATGTTGTCCCGTTCCCTTTCACCCCGTTCACTGTACCGCTGGCCATCCCGGCCGATTTGCAGCCAGTTTCCGTAGGCACTCCGCCGTGGGAACCGGGCGCTGTCTTTCACGGGATCGCTCCGGAATTCTTCGATCGGCGAGTCGCTGAACGTCCGGACCTGCGATTCTTTGAAAATCGCCCCACCAAATTTTATGAATTGCGGCTGCAGAAGTCCGTCCATGAAATCATTCCGGGGGTGAAAACTCCGATCTACGGTTACAACGGCACCTATCCGGGCCCAACTCTGCGATTCCGGATCGGTGAACCGGCCGTCGTCCGCGTGACGAACGAACTGCCGATTGAAACTTCTCTGCACCTTCACGGCGGACACACTCCGGCACATTCGGACGGACACCCGGCCTTCTATGTACTGCCAGGCCGGGCTCGTGACTATTTCTACCCCAACACAGTACCCTTCATGAACGGAGCCCCGGACTTCAGTGAAAGTCCCTCCACCACCTGGTACCACGACCACGCGATGGACATCACTGCGGGCAGTGTGTGGAAAGGGTTGTGCGGCTTCGCCCCCGTAACGGATGCTCTGGAGGACGATCTGATTGCCAGAAATGTCTTGCCAGCAAAGGCATATGACATACCGCTCTGCCTCCAGGATCGACGACTCAACCCCGATGGGACTCTGTTCTATGATCACTTCGACCATAACGGCACCCTGGGCAACATCTGGGTCGTTAATGGAAATGCCCAGCCTTTCCTGAAGGTACAACGCCGGAAGTATCGTTTCCGGATTCTGAATGGCTGCAACGCTCGATTTCTCGAAGTGCAGCTCAGCACGGGTCAGCCCTTTACCCGACTGGGAAAGGACTCGTGGCTGTACCCGCAGGCAATCGAGCAGTTCACGATGATGCTCAGCTCAGGCCAGCGCGCAGACGTCGTAGTGGACTTTACAGACGCCCCCAATGAAGTTTTCCTGCAAAACATCCTGGCGCAGAACGACGGCCGCAAGCCCGAAGGTTCACTGGACAATCCCGGGCGACTGGATGTCCCCGTGCCATTCCTGAAGTTCATAGTCGAGGGCGAGCGTCAGCCGGATAATGCCTCCGTGACCGTCGGAACTCCGCTGCGACCGCACCATCCGACCTTGCCCTCGGAAGCTGTCATTACGCGTACTTTCGAATTCCATCGGCGCAACGGTGCGTGGCAGATCAACCAGCAGTTCTACAACCCGCATCTTGCAAATGCGACGCCCACCCTGGGTACAGTGGAACGCTGGATCTGCCGCAACGGCAGCGGAGGCTGGTGGCATCCGATCCACATACATCTCGAATCACACCAGATCGTCAGCTACAACGGCCGACAGCCCGCCCTGCACGATCGATTCAAAAGCGACCTGCACATCCTTGACGGCAACAGTGAAGTCCAGCTGCTGATGCGTTTCCGAACGTTCAAAGGTCCCTTCGTATTCCACTGCCACAATGTGGAACATGAAGATATGCGGATGATGTTTACATTCGATCCGCGGCTCACGCGAACGGTTTCCCCGCAACCGATTCAGGCCAGTTACCCCTGATTTTTCCTGCATTTTCCGCTCCCGGCACGCCCGAATCCGCCTGAACTGGCGGACTCGGACGCACCAACTTGTTCTACGTGCTTTTCATTTGCGTGAAACATCTTGTCTACGCCCCTGAACTCCCCCCAAACATCAGTTTCATATCGCTTTATCCGGATTTGCATGGCTGTGGCTGAAGTACCAGCGCTTAGGATTATCCGGGCCAACTTACAACATCCAAATCGGTGCAATCGTTATAACCGGATCACCAGCCTGCCACAGACGCAGTTTTGAGGATAATCGATGGCGGTGTCCAGAATTGGCGCACTTCTCGCCCAGCAGGCCGCTGTCGTTTTTTCTCGCAATCATTTTGTTCTTTGCGCCGCAGCCAGTTTGCTGCCTGTGCTCAAAGGCAATCACCGGAGCAGTCTCACCATGAGTTCCCGCAAGGCTGAATCCCGTCGTTCCGCACTGCAGAAGTCTGCTGCCATCGTTGCTGCAGGTACCGCTGCATACGCGGCGTCTGCTCCTCCCAAACCCGCCCCTGCTCCACCGTCTGTCCCCAAACCTGCACGCCCCACAGGCAGTTCCGTCCCCAAACCGGCAACAAATCCCCGGCCCGTCAACCCGACACCAACTCCAGCCCCCGTCGCCACACCGGGGCAAACTGCAGCCGGTCCTTTCAAGTACACCCCGTTTCAATTGCCGGTGCCGATCCCAACGGAACTTCAGCCCGTCGGAATTGGCAGCTCACCGTACCAGCCCGGCGACTGCTTCCACGGTATTGCTCCCGAATACTACGACCGACGCACCGCTGATGCATCGCGCCAGCATTGGTATGAACGCGGACCGGAAAAGTACTATGAAGTCCGCATGCAGCAGTCTGTTCATGAATTCATCCCTGGTGTAAAAACTCCAATCTTTTCCTACGACGGCTTCTACCCGGGTCGGACCATCCGGTCACGCGTCGGTCAGCCGATCGTCGTTCGCTACTGGAATGATCTTCCCGTCGAAACCTCAATCCACCTGCACGGCGCCCACACCCCGTCTCACTCTGACGGATCGCCGCACTTCTTTGTGCTGCCCGGTCGGGCTCGCGACTACTTCTATCCGCTGTCAGTCCCGATGCTGAACGGCCAGCCAGACTTTTCAGAAAGTCCGTCCACGATGTGGTACCATGACCACGGCCTGGACATTACAGACCACAACGTCTGGCGGGCCATGTGCGGATTCTGCATCACCATCGATGACATCGAGCAGGCTTTGATTGACAGCAATGTACTGCCAGCCGAGCAGTACGACATTCCGCTGTGCATTCAGGATCGCAGCCTGAATCCCGACGGAACCCTCGCATTCAATCCGCTCGACAACAACGGGCATCTGGGCAACATCTGGCTCGTGAATGGTATTGCTCAGCCGTTTTTAAAGGTTGAACGTCGCAAGTACCGCTTTCGCATCCTCAATGGCTGCAACTCGCGGTTTCTTGAATTCCAGCTCAGCGATGGCAAACCCTTTATGCAAATTGGCAAAGATACATGGCTGATGCCAAAGCCGATTGAAGAACCCACGATGCTGATGAGCCCGGCCAACCGCACCGATATCATTATCGACTTCACTGACGCTCCACCAGAAGTCTACCTGCAGAACATACTGTCCCAGGACAGCGGACGCGGACCAAACGGAACATTCACTCAACGTGCTCACCTGGCATCGCCAGTTCCGTTCATGAAGTTCATCGTCGAAGGCACGCCGCAGGCAAACAGCGCAACCATCGACCTGAATTCAACGCTGCGACACCATGAGAAAATTAATCCGTCCGAAGTCACTGCGGTACGCACTTTTGATTTCCACCGCCGCAATGGTGCGTGGCAGATTAATCAGCAGTTCTATGACCCTTCACGAGCCGATGCAACACCAACGATCGGTTCTGTTGAGAAATGGATTCTGAGAAACAACAGCGGTGGCTGGTGGCATCCTATCCATATCCATCTTGAATCTCACCAGTTAATCAGCTTCAACGGCGGACCGCCACCCGCTGCCTTTGCCTTCAAGAATGACACCACCTACCTGACAGGAAATGGCGTTGCTGAACTGCTGATGCGATTCCGGACATTCAAAGGGCCCTTCGTCTTTCATTGCCACAACAATGCTCACGAGGACATGCGAATGATGTGCAACATGGACCCACGTGTGACACCCACCCAGTCACCCGTTCAAATTCAGGCCAGTTTCCCCTGAAGTCAGGATTTCCAGCACCGTCAGCAGGCAGTCGCCTGCTGACGGTGCTCCATTTGGCTCCACATGAATAATCAGACCCACCACGTCAGCAATTGCAGGCAGTATCATGAAACTTCGCCTTGAACTTCTCGTAATTTGCACAATCCTCGCTTCCGGTGTCGTCGTGGCCACCTTTGGCAAGGCGACTCCTCGCGCCAATGCCGCCAGGATGACAGCGTGGCTGGATCGCTCGCCGGCCGCCGCAAAAATGCAGTACCAGCAGCTGCGAAAACGAGCCACCGAACTGGAAACTGAAGCAATTCCGGAATTCCAGGGAACTCGGGTTTCAGACAAATTCCCCGATGCCACTCTGGTTAATCAGGACGGTCAGTCTTTCAACTTCCGCGATGATCTTGTGCATGACAAAATCACCTGCTTTGCCATGTTCTATACTCGCTGCACCGGATCCTGCCCCGGCACCATCTCCAAAATGCTGAAGATCCGCGAATCGCTCACCAGTCAGTTCGGTCGTGATCAGATCCATTTCGTCTGTATCACACTGGATCCCGAAAACGATTCGCCCGCCGTTCTGAAACAGTACGCACAGTCCGTCAGCGGCCTCGCAGACCCGGAACTGGCCGACATCCACTTCTGCACCGGAAATCCGGCAGATGTTGAACTCGTCCGCCGCGCCCTCGGAATGTATGACCTCGACCCCGAGGTTGACGCAGATCGCTCTCAGCATGCTGCCATGATCGTTATGGGCAATGACCGCTACAATCGCTGGGCCTCCGCTCCCTCCGGTCTGCCGGTCGAGGAAATCCACGAAACCTGCCTCAGAATCGCAGGCACGACCGAACGTCAGAGATTCGGGCTGCGACTGGCTCTGGACAGCGGCTTTAAGGACGATGCACTGGCTGACATGGAAGATGCTCCCAAAGGTTTCGCGATCGCTGCCAAAGCAACCTCCGCCACCGACTCCTGCTGCAGCCAAAAAGATTCCTCCACCGCGTGCTGTGACAACAAACAGCAGAAAAAACCTTGCTGCACAGACACGTCCCGTCCCGCAGACAGCAATTCTGCTGTTGCTCAGTGACATCACAACCGTTGCCAAAAATCAACACTCTCCCCCCGCGAGATGCTGCAGAAATGCAGCATCTCGCTTCATTTCCCAGGTTCCCGTATTTCCGCCTCCGGAAACCCCGATTTGCACTTTGCCTTCCTCCATCCGCAGGGAAGATTAAACCGTCTTGCAAACTCGTGGAAAGTTCTTCGGCGGTCCTGTCATGCCTCAGTTTCGCTATCTTGCGGTCAACTCCGCCGGTGCTCGCCTGCCGGGCACCGTGCAGGCAGCCAGCCGCGCAGAAGCTCTGCAGGCTCTGGCCAGTCGTAACCTCACCCCGCTGACTCTCGCCGAACAACGCTCCCTGCAGCTCAGACGACAAAGAATCTCACCCTCAGCCCTCGCGGCCTCCTTCGGACTCCTGTCAGATCAGCTGGAAACCGGCGTTCCACTGCTCCGCGCTTTGCAAGTACTCTCCCAGCAGTCTGCCGATCAGGTCTTGCGCAGCACCCTCGTGGCCGTCGCTGCCGAGATTGCCGACGGATCATCTCTCGCCACTGCAATGGCTGCTCGACCCGAACTGTTCTCAACCCTCGATGTCAGTATGATTCAGGCCGGTGAAGAAGGCGGATTCCTCGAAGAATCCCTGCGACGCCTGGCCGCTGTTCGTGAACGACAAGAGGAAATTCGCAGCCGGATCATCAGTGCTTCGGCCTATCCGCTGCTGCTCGCTGCCGTTGCCTCGATCGTCGTCACGGGCATGCTGATCTTTTTCGTCCCGCAGTTCGAACCTCTGTTCGCTTCACTTCGCGAAGCCGGTCGACTGCCGTGGCCCACCACAGCACTGCTGAAACTCAGTGATTTCCTGAAAACCTGGACGCTGCCCATTGTCGCTCTCCTGATCGCTGCGGCCATCACACTGCGATCCCGCGGTCTGCTCAGCAAACTGACTCGCCCGCGCGATCGCCTGCTGATGAACCTGAAGGCCGTTGGACCAGTCGTTCGCTCGGTTGCCATCGCACGCTTTTGCCGAGTCCTGGGCTCACTGCTTCAAAACGGTGTGCCGATGATTCGCTCACTGGCCATCGCCGGACAGGCTGCCGGTAACCAGATCCTCAGGGAATCCATCGCTGCCGCTTCAGACAGTATCTGCTCCGGTCGCAATCTTTCAGGTCCGCTGGCCGCCAGCGGCTGCTTTCCCCCGGATGTCCTTGAAATGCTGTCTGTGGGCGAGCAGTCCAATCGACTGCCGGCAGTCTTGCTGAAGCTTGCAGACAAACTTGAAGCCCGCGCCCAGCAGAGACTCGACGTACTGCTCAGACTGCTGGAACCAGCTCTCATGCTGGTGATGGCTGTTGTTGTCGGCTTTATGGTCATCGCCCTGCTGATGCCTGTCTTCGAAGGAAGTGGGCTCGCCTGAATCTCTCAGCCTCTGTTCGTCATCACGGAAACTGCCATGCACAGTCACTACATCAAACAAACAAGGCTCCGGTCTTCAAACACCGCCCGTAACGGCTTCACTCTGATGGAAGTCCTGCTGGTATTGGGTATCCTCGGAATCATCATGGCCATGGTCGTACCGCGAATCCTTGGTCGCCAGAAAGGGGCCTATGAAGACGTGGCTCGTGCCAGCCTCAGCGGGCTGGCCGACGCCCTCAAACTCTATGCCCTCGATCACGCCGGAGACTTTCCCACTTCAGCCCAGGGACTGCAGGTGCTGATGCGCAGACCCTCGGGCAAGGACCCCGCATGGAAGGGCCCTTACCTCGAAAAAGAACCCCTCGATCCGTGGGGCACCGCAATCGCCTATCGTTTCCCAGGAACTCGCAATCCCGACTCCTTCGATGTCAGTTCGGCCGGCCCCGATCGAATCCACGGTAATCAGGACGATATTGGAAACTGGCAGAAATGAAACAAAGCCGGCAGAACAGCGCTCCGCCTGCAGCAGACCAGGGCTTCAGCCTGATGGAACTGCTGCTGGTTCTTGCGCTGCTGACAGTGCTGGCTGCCCTGACTGTTCCGGCACTTCACAGCTGGCAGCAAAGACTGACACTCGAGCGAGCAGCCACCGCACTCCAGCACCAGATCACTGAAACTCGGCTCCGCAGTATTCAGTCAGGAGAACGCTGGTTGCTGGTGCTGTCGCTGCCGGAAAAAACCAGCCGCCAGCTGCGCCCCGATCGACCTTTGTATCGTCCGGAAATACTGCAGCTTCCAAAGACAATCAGCCTGAAAGCCGAGCCTGAAAAAGGCCAGCCCACAACTGATGCTCACATGATCCGACTGATGTTTCGCCCGGATGGAACCTGTTCGGCCACATCCCTGCTTCTCAACGATACCCGCGGCAATTCCCTGTCACTGTCAATCGACCGCCTGACAGGTTCTGTCCGCATCACTGCTCCAAAACCAGGTAAAGTCTGACTTTCGCATCTTGCCAGTTATTCAGGAATCGTATTATGACCCAACCTGGCCTCCTGAAAATGCTCCGCACAGACCGTGGCAAGGGTGCCGCCGGCACTTTCACAGTCGCAGACTGGACAACCTCCGGCATCGTCTTTTCCGTCGTGCAGCGTAATGATGAAAAAAATCATTTGCTGCAGTCCCATTTTGAACCGTGGCCCGCGGAGTTCGACCCGTTTGCTTCGGCTCAGGACACTGCCGCTTTTCTGCGTAGTCTGCAGCAGCAACATGACTGGATTGGTCGACCTGCCGCAATCTCGATCCCGCGACAGCTCGCCGCACTTCGACTTCTGCAGGTTCCCTCAGCAGCTGCCGCAGACCTTGCCAGTACAATCTCGCTGCAGCTTGAAATTCGACAGCAGTCCGCTGAACCCCAGTCGTGGGATTTTCTGCCGCATCCTGACAACGACACCGAAACGCTGCATGTCACAGTGCTCCTCGTTCCCGCTCGCATCACCACGATCATCGCCGAAATCGCCACACTGGCAGGCTGGAAAAAGCCGCTGCTGACCCCGGCAGACCTGTTTGTCGGCGGAACCTCAATGGCACCCACAGAATTCCGCATCTCGCTGCAGATGAACCGCTCCAAACTGGAAGTTGTTGTTTTCCGAGGCGGGTTACCGGCTGCATCAATGGCCACCGGAACTCACTTCGCCCGCGATACAGACAGCCTCGGATCCATCGCTCTGTCACTGATGCAGCGTGTCGTCGAGACACTGCCGGAAGCCTGGCGCTGCGGCAGCGGCGAGATTCCACTCGCTGTGTCCGGCTCACACGCAGGCCCACTGGCAGAACTCCTGCAGTCTCACGGCGTAACCGTGCTGCCAGGACCATTCGATGAACGCAGCCCGCGAGCCTTCGCACTCGTCGAATCCCTCCTGCAGCCAAAGTCTCACTGCAATCTGCAAAAATCTCGGTCTGCACCTCCCGCTTTCACCGCCCGACATCGCGGCAGTATCCGCATTGCCGCAGCCGTCGCCGCGTTGCTGGTCACCGGAACATGGCTGCTGCTCAGCCGCAGTAATGAACTGTACCGACAGCTGGCACAACAGCAGGACCGACTGCGCGCACAACAAGAACTCATCAGCCGCGGCCAGCCTGCCCTGCAGCAATTCGAACGCCTGACAAACTGGAACCAGCAGTCTCTTAATGCAGCCGCCGAAATTCGCAACCTGGCTTTGATGATTCCAGCTCGCAACCAAATGCTGCTGACACGCCTGCAGCTTGAGAATATCTCCGATGCCTCCGAACGAGTGCTGCGGGTGGAAGGACTGGCCAGCGACCCACAGGCCGTCCAGCAACTCAACACCGCCATACTCGCCGATCAAGGCCACTATGCGCTGCACCCCAGCGGTATTGGACCGGCCCCCGCCGGAAGTCTCCTGCCAATCCAGTTCACTATCGAATCTCAGATCCTGCAGACACAGCCTGACGAAGACACTGATGACACAACCGCCGACTCATCAGCCGAACAGGAGCAATGACATGCTGAACTCACCACGCGAAAGAAAACTCGCAATCATTGCCGCGATCTGCCTGCTTTCAGCCCTCGGCTGGGAATCCTGCAGCGCACTGCTGCTGCAACCCCTCAACGGACTCGAGCAGGAACTGCAGGCTGCCACAAAAGCCGTTGAAAACAGCAGCTTCGAAGAACTGCGAATCATGCACGCCGTCAGACAACTGCGACAGCTGCGTTCCAGCAGCCTGCCGGCTGACCCCGGCAAGGCCGCAGCCGTCTACCAGGCATGGCTGATCCAGCAGCTGGAAGCCGCAGGACTGCAGACTCCGTCGGTCAGCCCCGTTCAGGCTATTCCCGATGAGGCTCTGGGACACCGCCTGCCATTCTCTGTCGAGTGCACAGGAACAGCAGCCTCCATCGCTGACTTCATTGATCGGTTTTCCAGCACGCCATTGCTGCACCGCATGACCAGCCTGCAAGTCACCAGCATCAGCATGGGCGTTGATGACTCTCTGCAGATGGCCGTCAGCATCGAAGCCATCACACTGCCCGATGCTCCCGCAATCGACAGCATCCCGGAAAACACCGAACCTTCCGACCCGACTGCCACACTGCTGGCAGCACTCAGCGATAATAATATCTTCACCGGACAAATAGCCGAGATTATTCCTGATCCACCGATTGTCACCGAGCCCGCCATTCCCGTCGAACCCGTTGCCAGCACTGAAATTCCCGACCCCGAAATGCCCGCCCCCGCAGAAACCGCACCGACCCGGCAACCTCGCAGCCTGACCGCCGCAGAAGCCTGTCGCTTCACCGGCTCAATTCTCAGTGGCAAACAAAGACGTGCCTGGTTCGTTGATCTGCGAACCGGAGATATCTATTGGGCAGGACGCAACCAGTTGCTGGCAATTCCCGATCTGCCACTGAAAATTCTTGCCGTCAGCCAGGATACAGTCGTCGTGGAATATTGTGCCGACCCCAAAATTATTCCACTCGGTGACTCCATCGTCACACCGTCTGTACTGCCCGACGACCTTGCAGCACTGGCACAGCCACCTGCACCGCGCTCTTCGCGAAGTTCTCAAGGACAAACTGAAAATACAGAACTGCAGCCTGATACAGGCAGCTATGACTTCACACCAGCCCCGGATCAGTTTTCGACTCCCGCTGCTGGTCCTGACAGTCAACGTTCTGCACGATCGGCCACAGGCGGTGCATCGGCAGAACGCCCTGTCCCCGCGGCATTGCCCCGTCCTTCCACTTCGGTACTTAAATAATTGTCCACAGGAATTTCAGCCCTGTCCGCTCCCGCTGCTTTCCATCCCTGGCACTCACGAAGACACTGCATCACAGACCAGCCCGGAATGTGCTGCAAAACCAGCCAGGATTTGCTGTGGAGTGCCAGTCATGTCCGTCCAGTCGGAATCCAGTTCACAACCAACCGCCACCGCTGACGCACCAACCATCACGTTCCGTGTCACCGGAATGACCTGTGCCGGCTGTGCTGCCGGCCTCCAGAAAACCCTCGCTGCCGACGCGCAGATTGAAAACGCAACTGTCAGCATCGTCTCCGGCCTCGCTCGCATCCGTACCCGACTGTCAGCTGCCGAAGTCATTGAACGTATTCAGCAGCGCGGCTTCGATGCCGCTTTGCAACTTAACAGCCAGCCAGCCTCGGCCATTGAACAGCAGCAGCGCTCTGCCGAAAGACTTTGGAAACGCCGGGCTGTCGCAGGACTGTCCCTCTGGGTGCCTCTGGAACTGCTCCACTGGTCTGCCACCGCACTGCACTGGCATCCGCAATGGATGTCGCTGCTCATGGCAGCGGGATCCGGACTGGTCCTGCTGGTCGCCGGTCCGGGCTTCCTAAAATCCGCGTGGCAGGCTCTGCTCAATCGCACCGCCAATATGGATACTCTTATTGCACTGGGAGCGGGCACGGCCTGGCTTTCGTCCGCACTGATCCTCGGCCTGAATCTGCCTCAGCCCACCTGGTTCAGCGAAGCCGCCGGTCTGCTGGCTATTGTCAGTCTCGGACACTGGCTCGAAGCCACTGTCACCAGCCATGCTGGCTCTGCCGTCCGTGATCTGCTCAGCATGCAGCCTGAAACTGTCACTGCAGTTTCAGCCGACGGTACAGAAAACACAGTACCACTGGCTGCAGTAATGCCAGGCCAGAGAATCCGTATTCGCCCAGGAGATCGCGTTCCGGTCGATGGCACAATTCTGGAAGGCCTGTCAGATCTGGATGAATCAATTATCACCGGCGAATCATTGCCCGTACTGAGACGCCCCGGTGAATCAGTCGTCGCCGGTGCCGTTAACTCCACAGGACAACTGCTGATCGCTGCGACTGTGCCCGGCTCGGAAACAACGATTTCCCGCATTGCCCAGCTTGTCGAGCAGGCACAATCCGGACGAGCACCAATTCAGCGACTGGCAGACCTGACAGCCGGCATTTTTGTCCCGGCAGTACTGATCTTTGCTCTGCTTACATTGATCGCCTGGATGCTTGCCGGCGACCTTGCCGGCGGACTTGCTGCTGCCGTCTCAGTGCTGATCATCTCCTGCCCCTGCGCACTGGGCCTCGCTACTCCCATCGCCATCATGGCCGGTACCGGAGCCGCCAGTCGCCGCGGAATTCTGATCCGCTCCGCAGAATCACTGGAACGAGCCGGCAGGACCAGCGACATCATTTTCGACAAGACCGGAACGCTGACTGTCGGCCGTCCCGAACTGATCCGGCTGCAGGTACTGCCAGGGTTCGAACAACAGGATGTGCTCAGCATGGCGGCCGCCGTGGAAGTTCTTAGCGAACATCCCGCAGCCCATGCAGTGGTGCAGGCCGCCCGCAGACAGGGCCTGACATGGTCCCCGGCAGCCCACTTTCAGGCCATTCCCGGAATTGGCGCTGAAGGTCGCGTCAATGGAGTCTCTGTTCGTATCGAGCGCGATGCACAGGCCTCTGCACGAGTCCTGATAAATGGTATTCCAGCCGCCCTCATTGAACTGCAGGATACACTGCGGCCCGATGCTGCGGCTGCTGTAGCAGCGCTGCAGGAAATGGGAATTCGTGTTCAGATGCTCTCGGGGGACAGACCCCGTTCGGCTGCAGCAATCGCTGCAGCCGCCGGAATCAAAAAGACAGACGTGACGGCCGATGCGACCCCTGAGCAAAAACTCAGAATCCTCCGCAACAGCCCGCCTTATACCGTCATGGCGGGTGATGGCCTGAACGATGCCGCCGCTCTGACAGCCGCTCCCGTTGGAATTGCAGTTGCCTGCGGTACCGGAGCTGCGCTGCAGGCCGCCTCAGTCGTCGTGCCAGGCAATCGACTGCTGGCAATTCCAGATTTCCTGCAAATTGCCCGCGAGACACTCACTGTTATTCGACAGAATCTGTTTCTGGCCTTCTTTTACAACGGCCTTGCCATTCCACTGGCTGCTCTGGGAATTCTGGGCCAGCGAGGCCCCCTGATTGCTGCCGTCGCGATGGCACTCAGCGACCTCGCTGTTGTCGGAAATGCCCTCCGACTGAAACGGCGACTGGACAAACGACCTATGCGCTGAACGCTTCTTGCAGCATCTGCAGGCTTCGCGGAATCGCTGTCCTTGGATCGTCCTTGCCCTCAAACTCCAAAGAGACATATCCGCCAAATCGATGCCGCTGCAGCATCGCTGCAATCCGCCGATAATCCAGGTCCAGCGAATACCACAGCCCGCCTCCGTAGTAGGTCTTGGCCTGCACCAGCACCGCATCATCAGCCATCAGCTCCAGCCGATCATAGGGATCCTCCAAAAAATTGCCCGTATCAAGCGTGGTCTTCAGCCAGGGCGAATTGATCGCTTTGACAATCTTCATGACGCCTTCCGGAGTCCGCCCCAGCCCCCAGTGATTCTCCAGCCCCAGTGTGACGCCACAGCGTTCCGCCGCCGCAAGACACTGCGTCAGCCCTTCAATGACCCAGTCAAAACCCTGCTGTTCCGTGTAGCCAGGCAGCACCGGCTCAATTCCTCGATTCTTCATCAGTTCATCAAAACTTCCACTGGTTCCCCAGCGGCCCGTATTGACACGCATGGTCGGAATTCCCATGGCATATGACAGCTCAATACAGTGAATCGTATGCTCGGTGTTTTTCCGCCGCGTCTCCGCATCCGGAGAAACCCAGCCCTGATGCGTGGAAAAACCGCACAGGTCCAGACCGTTGATAAAAGCCCGCTGTTTGATTTTTTGCAGCGTGGCATTGCTTTCATCTGTCATCTGCCTGTGCAGGATCTCGACGCCGTCAAAACCCCACTCGGCTGCCAGATCCAGACACTGAAAAATGTCTCGCAGGTCTTCTCGATTGAACTGCCAGAACGAGTAGGTGGACACAGCAAATCGTGTCCGTTTTGTGCTGGCGGGGGCAACCGTGCCGCCGACGGCGACCTGCGGAACCAGCCCCGAAGTACACCCGACTGCCAGCGCATTTGCCAGCACAGCACGGCGGGTGCGGAACACGGCGGGATCAACGATCGAGGCGGGCAAGGTCATGGCAGATTCCTGCTCTGGAATGTTGCAAAAGTTTCGTACCGAAGAATAGCAGCCGGAAGCCGGACTGAAAATCCACGTCACCGGTCTGAACAGCCTGTCAGATCGCCGGACGCCGATTTTTCCGCAGCTTTGGGCGAATTCCAGCGGGTGTGCAGGGCTCCCCCTGAGAATCACACGCACCGTTCTTTGTCATTCCGGGCCCCTCAGCGTACAATCCGGGTTGATTCGCGCCGCAAGCAGGGAAGACATGCAGCGCCTGGTCCTGTCCTCCGCCGCTAAACTCCGAATTCAACCATTTATGGCCAAAAAATCCTCAAAAAAGAAGACTGCCGCTGCCGGCTCTGAGGATTGGCTCGAGCAGCGGACACAGGAAATCGGCGGACTGCTGTTTGCCGAGGTCAGTCGGCATTCCACCTCGGTGTTTCAGGCCCGCTGGTGGGAAGATCGCCTGCTGAACTGGGCCATGGGCGACGAAGCGGTGAAACTGCAAATGTTTCGCTTTGTCGACGTCCTGCCAATGCTCCGCGATCACATCTCCATCGCACGGCATCTCGAAGAATACTTCGAAGAAGTGCGGGATCGACTGCCCTGGGCCATGCGGCTGGGACTCGATCTCTCCTCCGGAAACACAATTCTCAGCCGAGCCCTCGCCTACAACGCCCGCATCAACGCGGCCCGCATGGCACGCCGCTTTATCGCCGGCAGCAATGTCCCGGAAGTGCTCCGCTGTGTACGCGGCATGAGAACCTCCGGCAAAGCTTTTACGCTGGACCTGCTGGGCGAAGCCACAATCAGCAATGCAGACGCTGATCGCTATCAGCAGTCGTATCTGCAACTGATCGAAGGCATGTCGGCTGAGGTCAGTTCATGGCCTGATGATCCGCAAATCGACTGCGACGAACACGGCCATATCCCGCGTCTTAACGTCAGCCTGAAACTGTCGGCTCTGGACAGCCAGTTTGCCCCCGTCGATGCTGAAGGTTCATTTCGTCGAGTGTCTGCTCGACTGCGACCGATCCTGCGCGCCGCCCGGCAACACCACGCCTTCGTGCACTTCGACATGGAGCAGAACGATTACCGACTGCTCACACGCGACATCTTTCAGCGAGTGCTGATGGAGCCCGAGTTTCGTGATTTTGCCGACTGCGGGATCGTCGTACAGGCCTACCTGCAGTCTGCCGACGACGATCTGCAAAACCTGCTCGACTGGACACGCAACCGCGGCACGCCCATCACTGTCCGGCTGGTTAAAGGCGCCTACTGGGACTTCGAAAATATAGTCGCCAGGTACCGCGGCTGGCCAGTGCCGGTGTTTCGCCGCAAATGGCAGTCGGATGACTGCTTCGAAAGACTCACGGCCGTACTGCTGCACAATCGGCAATGGCTGCGACCGGCTCTGGCCAGCCACAATCTCCGCAGCCTCGCTCACGGACTGGCTCTGGCAGAACAATTGCAGGTCCCGCCGCAGGCACTCGAAATTCAAATGCTCTACGGCATGTGTGACCAGCAGGCCCAGCTGTTCCAAAAACGCGGGCATCGCGTCCGCATCTATACCCCCTTCGGAGAACTCATTCCGGGGATGGCTTATCTGGTCCGCAGGCTGCTTGAAAACACATCCAACGAATCTTTTCTACGCCAGAGTTTCACCGAGAGTATTTCCGTCGAGAGCCTGCTCATGAAGCCATCCAGCCACGCCGCAGCCGAACCTCCTGTTGTCGATCCGCCCCAGACCGGATTCGCCAACGAACCGCTCAGCGACTTCTCCAGACCGGAAATCCGCGAAGCGATGCAAGAGGCTTTGTCGTGGGTACGCGATCACCTGGGCGCAACCTACCCCCTCGTCATCGATGGAAAACTGTGTGACACCCGCGCCACTCTGATTTCTCGCAACCCCTCCAAAACCTCCGAAATCATCGGCAAAGTCTCCTCCGCCAGCCAGGACCAGACCACGGAAGCCATCGCTGCGGCACGCCGCGCATTTGAACCCTGGTCACGTGTGCCTGTACAGTCGCGAGTGGAATACGCGGGCCTGATTGCCGCGGAAATGCGCGAACGAAGGTTTGAACTGGCGGCCTGGATCATACTGGAAACCGGCAAACCATGGCAGGAAGCAGATGCAGACGTCGCGGAAGCCATCGACTTCTGCAACTACTACGCACACGAGGCACAGCGGCTTGCAGAGCCTCGTCGCTGCGATTTCCCCGGTGAAGAAAACAGCTGCATCTACCGCCCCCGCGGTGTTTGTGCCGTCATCTCACCCTGGAATTTTCCACTGGCCATCCTGACCGGAATGACGCTGGCGGCGATCGTCACCGGCAACACCGTGATCATGAAACCGGCCGAACAGTCGTCCGTCGTTGCTGCCAAACTTATGGAAATTGTCCGCAACTGCGGCATCCCGGCCGGGGTTGTCAACTTCCTGCCCGGAATCGGTGAAGACATTGGACCTGTACTGACAAGACACCCTGACGTGGACCTCGTGGCCTTCACAGGTTCTCAGTCTGTCGGACTGGAAATCAACCACGCTGCCGCTGAAACACTCGCCGGACAGCGCAACGTTCGCCGTGTCATCGCGGAAATGGGCGGCAAGAATGCTATCATCATCGACGACGATGCTGACCTCGATGAAGCTGTCGCAGGCGTCGTTCGCAGCGCCTTCGGATACTCCGGACAAAAATGTTCTGCCTGTTCCCGAGTGATTGTGCTGGAATCCGTTTATGAACCCTTCCTGAAGCGACTGACCGAAGCTGTCAAAAGTCTGCAGATTGGACCTGCAGAAGACCCCGGCACTCGCATCGGTCCTGTCATTGACAACGAATCACGCGATCGACTGCTCGAGTTCATCCGCAAGATAGATCCCGAGCACGGTGGCCAGCTGGTACTGGCTGTGGATCCAGGAACTCTTAGCCGCCAGGGCAGCTTCATCGGACCGCACATCTTCACAAATGTTGACCCGGCCACTCCCCTGGCACAGCAGGAACTGTTCGGCCCGATTCTGGCAATCATTCGAGTTCGCACACTCGACGACGCTATCACTGTGGCCAATGGTACCCGCTACGCCCTGACGGCCGGTGTCTACAGCCGCAGCCCGGTAACACTGCGACGGGTTCGAACAGAACTGCAGGCGGGGAACCTGTACATCAACCGCGAAATCACCGGGGCACTCGTGCAGCGACATCCCTTCGGCGGCTACCGCATGTCGGGCATCGGCAGCAAAGCCGGTGGCCCGGATTACCTGCTCCAGTTTGTAATTCCGGTGAGTATCTCCGAGAATACAATGCGGCGAGGATTTGCGCCAACAACAGAAAATCACAGCTGACGGTCCACGTACAATACGCACGATCAATGCTCAGTCTTGCAGGCCTGAATCCTTCGCAGCGCGAAGCCGTCACCACACTGCAGGGACCACTGCTGGTCCTCGCTGGTGCTGGTACCGGTAAAACTCGCGTGATCACCTTTCGCATGGCGAATCTGATCGCCCATGGCATCAGACCCGACCGCATTCTGTCAGTCACCTTCACAAATAAAGCAGCCCGCGAAATGCGCGAACGGGCTCTCCAGCTGATCGGAAAAAAAGTCTCACTGCGCCCCGAAGTCTCGACATTCCATGCCTGGTGCGTACGAGTTCTCCGGGAAGAAATCGATCGACTTGGATACCCGAAAAAATTCGCCATCTATGACCGCAGTGATCAGGAGTCAGCAGCGCGTACTGCACTCCGTGATATCCGCATCGGTGATGCTGCCTTCAAGCCCTCAGACCTGATCAACCGCATCAGCCGCTGGAAAATGCTGGGGATCGAAGACTCAGAAGCGTCAAGCCACACCGAGTCCCCCCATGATACGCTGGCCGCAATGGCTTATCGCAAATATCAGAAACTGCTGCGAGCCTCCGGGGCCGTCGACTTCGATGACCTGCTCCTGCTCACCGTTAAACTGCTCACCGAACACCCCGCCGCACTGCAGAAATTCCAGTCCCGCTATGACCACGTGCAGATTGATGAATACCAGGACACCAACGGAGTCCAGTTTCGACTGATCGAAATGCTTGTCAGACCGCATCGTAACCTGTGTGTCGTGGGTGATGATGATCAGTCAATCTACGGCTGGCGCGGCGCTGAAGTGGAACACATCATCAATTTCGGTCGACACTTCCCCGGTACCAAAACTGTTCGACTTGAAAACAACTATCGCTGCACCGCTGACATTCTTGGCTGTGCAAACCGACTGGTGCGGCACAATCGACAGCGACACGAGAAAACCCTGATTGCACATAAACAGTCTGCGTCCGGAGTCCGAATGCAGGTCTTTGATGATGAAACGGCAGAAGCTGAAAATGTCGTTCAGGAAATCTCTTACCTCGTTCAGGAACTCGGCATCAGGCCAAAACAAATTGCCATCCTCTTTCGCACAAATGAACAGCCTCGCGTCTTTGAACAGGAACTGCGACGCAAAAAAGTCCCCTACCTCCTCGTCGGCGGACAGTCATTCTTCGATCGCCGCGAAATTCGGGACCTGATGGCTTACCTCAAAGCTATCGACAATCCGCGTGATGAAGTCAGCCTGCTCCGCATCATCAACACGCCCGCACGCGGTATCGGTGAATCCTCAACCGAAAAAATCATCCAGACGGCAGTCAAAACCGGCACCAGCTTCTGGGATGTCTCAGAACTGCTCGCCGGAACAGGCACCGTTGCCGCAAAAGCCGGGGCAGCACTGCGAGATTTCCGCAGCCTGCTCACCCGCTACAGTGCTGCCATGCACGAACGTCCCGCCGAACTCGCGACACTCGCTCGCTCGCTGCTGCAGGAAATCAACTACGAAAGCGAAATTGACAAACAGTACAAGGAAGAAACGCAACGTGAAGTTCGCAGGAACATCCTCGAAGAATTTGTCAGCTCAATCGGATTGTACGTAGAGAAGAATCAACAACCCACGCTCAGCGGGTTCCTCGAAAGCATGGCCCTCCTCGACCGCGAAGAAGAATCCGATCGCGGCGACGAAAAACAGCAGGATGCCGTACGACTGATGACGCTGCATTCAGCCAAAGGACTGGAATTCCCCAGAGTCTACCTGGTCGGTATGGAAGAAGGCTTTCTCCCGCATAAACGCAGCATTGAAGAAGACACCGAAAAGGCAATTGCCGAGGAACGGCGACTGGCCTATGTCGGAATCACACGCGCTATGGATCATCTCACACTCACCCGCAGCAAAACTCGCATGAAATGGGGCCGCCGTCGCGACTCCATGCCGTCACGATTCCTCTTTGAAATGCAGGAAGATCCAGGCCAGCCGCTGCAGGAAGAACACATCAGCAAAGAAAATGCTGATGAACACACCACCTCAACCACCGCACCGTTTCAGGCCGCCACACCCCGACAGCAACAGACAATCATCAGCCAGCCGCCTGATGAATTTGAACAGCCCCCCTTCTGAATGTCAGGCCGATACCCGCCCTCAGCGACCTCGAACTGATGCAACTGCAGCATTGCCGTCGCGGCGACCGGAACGCTGACGCATCAAACGTCGTGCCAGATTGCGACTGCCACGAGCCGCACAGTCCGCAGCTGCAACTTCCAGCGTTTCACCCTCTGCCGAAACCAGCAGATCACGGCAGCCAGCCACCATCACATTCAGACGACACTGCAGCCCAATCCCTCCACGCGGACCATTCAAATCCGCAAAACTCACCACTATCCATCGGATCCGCTCCTCAAACCGGTTGAACGCAAACAGCAAACGCCGCTCGACGAATTCCCGCTGAACCGAATTGAGTCGCACACCGTCCTCAACAATCTGAATTCGCATCGCCGACACCTTTCATAAACCAGTCGTATTCACTCCGATACACAACAGCCAAAAATCACCAGTGCTTCAGTCCACATCATCCGCTCGCAGCATTCCAGAACGACAATGGTCGGCTGTCGCACAGCCACTGCGACCACCCTCCCGTAATGTCAGCATCAGCAGTTCCATCCGCTGAGCTCCCCGAGTCGACGTGGCGGCCTCAAGTGCACGCCGACGATATGACAGCTTCTGCAGCAATGGCTCAGCTGCCACACTCAACTCATCCGCAAACGGCACACCCCTCAGCACTCAACTGCACCAGCTGGAACTGTCTCTGGGACAAAAACTGTTTCGTCGCAGCGGCAGGCGTCTCGAACTGACAGAAGCCGGACGCACAGTTTTTCGATATGCCGAACAGATTTTTTCACTCGGTCGCGAGATGACGGATGTGCTCAAAAGCGGCGAAGTCGCCACCGGCTCCAAATTTGTCGTCGGTGTAGCCGATGC
>Ga0172373_10001509_pt1 | contig 37626 bp, 33 predicted proteins | sample Lak10m_2_FD_114546 | JGI IMG/M metagenome (GOLD analysis project Ga0172373, IMG submission 114546) | Freshwater microbial communities from Kabuno Bay, South-Kivu, Congo - kab_092012_10m | ecosystem: Environmental > Aquatic > Freshwater > Lake | place: Democratic Republic of the Congo... | reverse complement strand
CGGTTGGGTATATGTGAAGTACCTAATGACGAACTTTAATAATAGTAGAAACTTTATGAGGTATTTCACATATACCTTGTTATAAATATGTAAAAATTATGGAAGAGATATTAAAATTACTTAAACAGTATGAAGAAAAAAATTCTGAAAATTCATTACAACTTGTATTATTTTCAGATGGTAGTGGTCACATTAAAGATGGATATGACTATGAATTTTTTTCATTTAACAGTATTGAAGAATTACTTGCAGAATTAACATCATAATTTTTATTGTTTATAACGGTTCGCAGGTTGTTGTCAGTGCGGACTTAGAAATACAAATGTTGAATAATAAAATAAAAATTGATATGGAAAAGAAAGTTGAAATCACCACAGAAACCGCATTGCAACAACCTGCTGTTATGCGTAGTTTTTCTTTGGAAGAAATGAAACAAGCGTTTGAAGCAGGGCAAGAAACAATATGGGAAGACCTTGAACAGACAACAAGGTGTGCTAAATTTGAATCATTCGAGGAGTGGTTTGAAAATTACGCATAACTAATCGCTAAAGATGAAAACACCCTCCCTATCCGCAGTCATATCGCTGCTAACCCTGACTTCGGCATATCTATCACCATTATTGTGCTAACAATATGAACATTGAACTACTCCTATCCTTCCTCTCTGTGTTCGGAACATCTTATCCCGATGCTCAACCGGCTTGGCCGTCGTTCTTCCAACCACATGGTCAATTTACCACTTTTAAGTTCACCAATCACACCACTCCCGATGACGGGCTATTCACTTGGAAATGGGAAACTCAAGGAGTGGAGTGGGAGGGAATTAATCTACCTCTTGATACTCTTAGGAATTGGCAGGGTTGTGAAGGAGCATTCCAAGTTAAGTTAACTGGAGTTCACCCAACCGGAGCAATCTTCTCCAGGACAGAATGTGTATGGGTGATATGGTCATTTTATGATTTCCCGGAGTGCAATGATGGCTGCTCTATAATCGATGCAGGATGGGTATTCTTTCCCGAAGTTGATGAATGGTATTACAGAGATTCGACTGGGTTTGATTACGATGGTGACGGAACGGTGACTGCAAATGATTTGTTAATTTTACTTTCATTATGAAAATCACATCTTGCTATTGCCAATTATAAACGAGTTTGATATAGATTAAATGATATTATAGTGATATGATAAGATCTCATGTATACATTATGATGATTGCACTGCTGGTTGTTGTCTATTCTTTTATAGAAGAAAGACATTTTCCGGCTTGGAATTATGGAATTGTAATTGGAATTCTTATCTTTGCTATAGTGTTAAACCTTATAGAAACTTATAAAGAAAAAAATTAAACCCTATGGAAACCCTTACTGCTTTTGTTTCTGCTTATTCTGTATCCTTAACAATTGTATTTATTGTTGTGGCTATTGTTCTTCGGAATAGAAATAAAAAACTAAAGAATGAGATAAAGCATCTTGACCAAAAACTAGATGCCCAATTCAAAGCTTTGATTGATCAAAACAATGAGATTTCTATTCTTCAAATTAAAGTTGAGTCAGCACATAAGACAATTAAATCTTTGCAGGAAACTAACAAAGAGTTGTTAGAAAAAGCATCAGACGATGTTACTATAAACATTAAAGGTTCTGATGTTGATATTGATAAAGTAGTACAGCAACGTAGACAAACTAAAAAATCAAATGGCAGATCAGCTACCGGTAACAATAAAACTAGTAAGGAGGGGGAAGGATCTGGTAATAACAACGGATCTATCAAGAACTAAACTAGATCTTTTTATACGAAGCTTAGAGGAAGGGCAAGAGATACATGCTACCTACGAAACAATTAGTGTAGGTGGCTCTTATGCTCAACTATCTAAGCTTCACAAGTGTATACGGGAACTTGCTTCCTATACTGGTGAAACATTTGAAGATATGAAATTGCAAGTAAAGCTCAGAGCAGGACTATGCTTAGAGCAATCTTGTAAATCATTTGGAGAATGTTCTAAAGATGAGCTAAGCTTAGCTATTCAAGCAGCAATAGAGATAGGAGATATGGTAGGATTTAACTTACACTGATTCTTTTGAATCAGCAGGTTCTTCCTCAATATTACCTTCTGAATTTATCTTAATCTTTTTAAGATGTCCTTGTTCTTTTGCTGCATCTTCTACAAGAGATAGAAAAGAAATAAGAGTAGTAACATGGTATGCAAAGGGATCATCTTGATCTCCTTTAGCTACTTTTCCCATTACTTCTGCAACATGTTCTACATCTTTAAATGGAATACCTTCTAGCAGAAGTTGGTTAAACCTAGTTACAAATGCAACTGGGAGTTTAATATCTATTATTACTCCCTCTTTGTATACATCTACTTCGGTTATTTTTTTTTCTGTATTCTCTGACATGTAAAACTTTTTAGTAAAGTTAATATGAAAACAATCAATTTGCAAGAAATAAAAGAACAACTTTATTCAAATGTAAAAGATTCAGGATGGGGACCAGCATTGGTTAATACTGTTATGTCTTCTGACTTTGATAATGTTTTGTTACAACTATTAAAAGAATCACAAAATGGTAAACGATTTACTCCTAAGATTAAGTATTTATTTAGAGCATTTGAGACCTGTCCTTATAATGATTTGTCGATAGTTATTATCGGTCAAGATCCTTATTTTCAGATAGATACTGCAGATGGTATAGCTTTTTCTTGTAGCCTTACAGGAAGAATAGAAAAGTCTTTAGAATATATATTTAAATCAATTGAGAAAACAACCGGTATTATATGTACGGACCCTGATTTATCTCGATGGTCTAAGCAAGGAGTGTTAATGCTTAATAGTTCTTTAACTACTACTATAAACAAACCAGGTTCACATAAGTTATTATGGAGACCGTTTATAGTTAGTGTATTAGACTATCTTGTTTGGAATAAACCAGACTTAGTATATGTATTTTTAGGAAAGACAGCTGCTGAGTTATCGGATCTTATACCATCTAATAATTTTAAGATACATCTTACACATCCTGCCAGTGCTGCTTATAACAATGAGGCAGAGTGGAATTGTGAAGACATGTGGAACAAAATAAATAATTACTTGAACAATGCCAAAGGCTCCAAAATTTCATGGTAAAAGTAAAACTGTTTACAACGTTTATGTATATCCAGGATTAGAGAATACTAAGCAAATGGCATTCCGTCGTAAGGCAGGAATAAATAAAAAGAACTTAACTCCGGATGAAATTATAAATGTTGTAGCAGATGTTTTTAATCTTACACGAGAAGACATCTTGGGTAAATCAAGAATGCATAAGATTATAAAAGCAAGAACGTGTGCTCAAGCTGTTATAAAAAAAGTTCTTGACTATTCGTACGCAGAAATAGGAGATATTTTTAATGTTTATAATCATACTACTCCTATGTATAACATTAAGAAGTCAGATGTCTGGTTAAGTGTTTATCCTGGATATGTAAGAGATTATGAAATTGTTCTAGACTATTGCAAGCAACTTGATGCTGAATACAAGGAAGCTAATGCACAGTCTGTCTGATATCTTAAGTATTGGATTAAGGAATTAAGTTTATATCTTCGGCACAGAAATCAAAACTTATAATAATGATTAATTTTTTTAACTACTTAGAACAAGAAGAGATTACTCCCAACTCTTTCTACGTCCTATGGTGTATCCACGAAAAATGTAGACCGGTTATAACTAACTCACACACTGAGTTAAGAAACTTAATCAACACAGAATGCATTACAAAAGAGTATGTAATAACAGACAAAGGTGCCGCTATATTACAGAAAGCTATTGAGACTTTTAACATGAAGACAAGTCAGAAACCTATTCTAGTTAGTTCTGTTTTAGAAACTAAAATAGATGAGTATCTTAACTTGTTTCCAAGAGGTAAGTTACCTAGTGGTAAGTCCGCAAGAGCAAATAAAAAAGATGTAATAAAAGCTTTTAAATGGTTCTTTGAAAACTATGATTACTCTTGGGATGTTATTCTAAAAGCTACTACATACTATGTAGATAGTTTTGAACAGAATGGTTTTAAATTTATGAGGAATGCTCACTACTTTATAGGAAAAACTAATCCCGATAAAACTAAAGAGTCAGACTTAGCAAGTTATTGTGATCTGGTTAACAGTGGGGATGACTTGGCTAATGATAATCATATTGAAGAAAAAGTAGTATGAGTATAAGACAATCAGTAGTTATAATGTTTATTCTATACATTGTAAAGCTACTAATGATATGGACAATCATTCAATTTTTTATCCCAAATTTTACAATTCTTGATTGTATTTTTCTAGATTTTTTATTTGGAATTACGTCTAAAATTTATAAATTTACAGGGGATAGGATGAGGGGAAAGATCGTATCGTAATCTTTTAATTTTCAATTATTTATGTCAGAAATTTCAAGGCCTTGGAAAGGGCAGAAGGATGGTTTTGTCCAAGCTCTTGAATACATGAAAGGCAGAAAGGATGGAGTTATAAAAAGTATAAAAACACCTTGGCCTAAATTCAATGATGCAGCTACTAACGGCATTGAATGGAATACTTTGACAGTTATTGGTGGTCGTTCCGGTGCAGGAAAGACCTTGTTAAAAGATAACATAGTCAATAATGCTTTTGTTTTAAACAAAGGAGAAGACTTTAGGATACTTGAGTTTCAGTTTGAAATGCTTGCCCGAGTTACGGCTTTGCGTGAATTCTCAAGTATAGTACATAGGTCTTATAAAGATTTGTGCAGTGCGTCATCTGAACTAGATGATGATACTTTGAAAGCCTGTTATGAATATGCTAAAGCACGAATCAAATATCCAATTGATGTTGTAGAAACACCAATGATGGTAGAAGAGATTGAAAAAATAATCGTTATGTATATGGAGGAGCACATTAATCATGAGCTATCTACCCCAAGATATACTAATACAATTATAACTTTAGATCACTCCTATCTAATTAAAGTTAGACCTGGTCAAAGCAAGCAAGACATGTTATATGAGTTTGCTGAAATGCTTACTAGACTTAAAAGAAGGTATCCAATAGCTTTTATTATTCTTAGTCAGCTGAATAGAAACATTGATAACCCAGAAAGAAATGAAGATGGTAGAGCTGGAAACTATATTCTTACTTCAGATTTAATGGGTGCAGATGCTTTGTTGCAACATGCTGATGTTGTTGTTGGTTTAAACAGACCTGGTTACTTTAAGATAAGATACTATGGTCCTGATAAGTATATCATTCATGATGAGACTGTTATGGTAATGCACTTCCTGAAATGTAGGAACGGTGATACTAGAATGAGTTTCTTTAAAGGTGACTTTGAAAGAATGACCATAGTAGAAATACCTACACCACCTAAACACGATAAAAGAATAAATACAATCTAATGGCTATAAGTACAAAAAATAAACCGGAAGATAAAAAAGCAAAGCTCCAAGAACTTAAAGATTATCATCTTGCTACATTTGAAAGACATGGGATAACTGATCCTTTGTTTGTTGGATCAATGGCTTACAAACCAACAGGTAAAGATTCAAAGTATATTAGTTTCTTTCCTAGTCAATTAAAGAAAGGACAGGATATATATACTGAGTTTACAAACAAAGATCTTGTACCTGAAGATCCAAATAGAACTCTGTATAAGTGGAGGTTTAATGAGTATTGGCAGGAAGAATATGAAACAGTAGAGATAGAGAACAGTACAGACTTTAGATATCTTGTACCTGTTGAAGAACTTACTATTGTTCCCAAGCCTGTTATTAAATCAAGTTCACCAGAGATTATTTCTTTTGAAAAGTTTGATGAGATAATGGATCCAGATATGGATTGTCCATTAGATCAAATAACTTTAAGGGATTTGGCAGCTATATTTTTAATAAAACCGGTAAGCAGAAAGAAATGGTTGAATGACATTATAAATAAATAAGATGGATATTGTATTGCCTACTAGTAAAATCAAGCCTGTTAGCTCTAGTCCTAACAATCTGATTATCTTCAGCAAGCCAAAGGTTGGTAAAACAACTTTGTTTTCGGCATTGCCTGATTGTTTGATTTTAGATTTAGAGAAAGGTTCTAATTATGTAGAAGCATTAAAGATTAGTGCGAATTCTACAGAAGAGATCCTGGCAATAGGTAAAGCAATTAAGGAAGCAGGTTTTCCATATAAGTATGTAGCCGTGGATACGATTACAGCCTTAGAAGAAATGTGTATTCCTTTTGCTGAACAGTTGTATATGAAGTCCCCGATGGGTAAGAATTGGTTAACAGAGGGTAAACCTAAGTATGGATCAATTCTGAATATGCCTAACGGGGCAGGTTATCCTTGGTTAAGAGATGCTTTTACAACTATAATTAGTTATATAAAGCAATGGGCACCGAGAGTTATTCTTTCAGGTCACGTTAAAGATGTTATGCTTGAGAAGAATGGTGCAGAGTTTTCTGCATTAGATCTTAATCTTACGGGTAAGATTAAAAGTATAACAACATCTCAGTCTGATGCAATTGGTTATCTGTATAGAAAAGGTAACCAAAATATTATTACCTTTAAGACGAAGGATGATGTTACCTGTGGTGCTAGGCCGGAGCATCTTAGAAATCAGGAGTTTACAGTTTCAAAGATAAATGAGAACGGACAAATCGAAATCGATTGGTCAGAAATTTTTATTGATTAACACTAAAGAAAAATGATTAGTACAAAGAACATTAAAACGGAAGGTGGGTCATCAGTACCTAAAACACTAAGCCCTGGAAACGTAGAGTTTAAAATCTATGATGTTAGACTTGAAGCTCCAGTATATAAACAAGATGCATATAATGTAATCTTGAATGTAGAAGGTCCTGCTTTGGGTGATGACTTTGAAGGATTTTTTGTAGATAAAGATGATCCAAGTAAAGGTCGTTATGCAGGACAAGTAGGTCGTGTACGTTTGTCTGAGTATCCTTTTGCAGATGGCACAACTAAGAAAGGCGTTGAGATATCTAGAGATGCAGAGATGTTGAAAGCTTTGCAACAGCTATGTAAAAATCTTGATTGTGTTGTTTGGTTTGAATCTCAAGATGAAAAGCATGATACAATTGAATCTCTCTATGAGAAGTTTAACTCTGATAAACCATATATAGGTAAGTATCTCCGAGCTTGTGTTGCAGGTAAAGAGTATACAAATAAAGCAGGATATGCCAGCTATGATTTGTATTTACCAAAATGGTCTAAGTCAGGTGTTGCATATGAGAGTGCTCGTGTTGATGAGGTCGTAAGTAAAGTAGTTAAGTTTGATCCAGAAGTTCATATTAAAAAGAATACTGTTTCTACCGTGACTTCTTTTGGTGAGAATATCACAACGACGTCAAGCATTGCAGATGATTTTGTTCTGTAATTAACTGAATATAAATAAAGGGGAGGAAGATTTGTTCCTCCCCTAAATTTTTACAACTATGATAAGTACCAAAGGATTAGTATCTAATGTTTCGGAAATACCGACAACATGGGCTTTAGAGTATTACTGTAATCTTACAGAAAAACTTACAGGCCAGAGTGTAAAAATTAAATCTTTATTTAATTCTAAAGATACTAATCCAAGCTTTGTAATTTATTATAAGAATGGAGAGTATCGTTGGAAAGATTTCTCTACAGATAAAGGTGGTAACTTTATTGATCTTGTGATTTTTTTATTTGGTCTAAACTATTTTGATGCCTGTATGAAAATAGTAAAAGACTATAATGTTTTTATTAGCAAATATAAGGATGGTTATACCTTGAAAGAACTTAAGAGTGAAAGTTATACCTTAGATACTTATGAGAAAAGAAGTTGGAATACTTTGGATGCTAACTTTTGGTTGGCATTTGGAATAGATTCCAATACATTAAATTATTTTAATGTAAGACCTTTAGAATCTTTTACTTTATCTACAGAAAATAATACAAAGGATCCAGTAACAATTCACAATAATTTTATATATGGTTATTTTAATTCTAATAACGAGGTATATAAAATTTATCAACCTAAGCATCTTAATTGTAAGTTCCTAAAGTTTAGGAATTATATTCAGGGAACTGATCAACTTAAATTTGAAAATCCTAATCTTGTTATTTGCAGTTCTTTAAAAGATGCAATGTGCTTATCTAAGTTTAGATATAATATAGAAGTTGTTGCACCTGACAGTGAGAACACATTAATAAGAAAAGAGATAATGGATTTATATAAAAGAAAATATAAATCGATTTGTACTTTGCTTGATAATGATACTGCAGGTATAAGAAGTATGCATAGATATTATGAAGAATATCAAATACCTTCTGTTCATTTAAACTTAATGAAGGATCTTTCTGATTCTTATAAAGAACTAGGGTTAGATAAAGTAAGAGAAGCCCTGACTCCTTTATTAAAAGAAGCCTTAAAAAAATAATTATGCCTAATACATTTATTGGAATTGATCCTGGAAAGAAGGGATCTATAGTCGTATTGTCTAGTGGTACCGTAACAAGTATAAAGATGCCGACTATAAAAGATGAGTTAGATTATCACAGCCTGTATAAAACAATAAGTGATTATAAAGACCAAGATGCAATCATTGGTTTTGAAAAGCTTGGTGTTATATTCGGTACTGGTAAATCAACTGCATTCTCAATGGGTTATCAGTCAGGAGCAATTGAAATGGTTTGTATAGCTTTAGCAATTCCTTATGTAATGATCCCGGCAAAACAATGGCAGAAAGAAATGTTTATGGGAATAACAACTATAAACAAATCTGGTTCAAGTAAATTAGATACTAAGGCAATGGCTTTAGTAGCTGCACAAAGATTATTTCCAAATGTAGATTTAAAGTTTGGTACTAGATCAACTAAACCACACGATGGTCTTGTTGATGCTTTATTAATAGCAGAATTTTTAAAAAGAAAATACAATGTCTGAAACAAATACTAAAGCACTTCTTATTTCTTTAAAAGAAAAAGGTGTTAATATTATTCATATAGAATATGCAGGTAGTGGAGATAGTGGAGCTATAGATACGATTGACATTTATAGTGGAGATTATGAATTAACTGCTGAAGAAGAAAAAAGCCTTGATGATTTTGGATATACTATTCTTAGAAACTATGAGTATGATTGGTATAACAATGAAGGCGGATATGGAACAATTATAATAAATCTAGAAGAAATGACCTGGGAAATTGATGGTTATGTACGTGAAATGAAATCAATTCCTGCTGGAGACTCTGGAGATCTTGTTGAATTTATTGACAATACAATTGAAGACTAATGGCTCATCCTCACGATCATGCTAAAAGTTCTGTAAAAAAATGGGGAGGAAAACTTGAGGACTATACTGTAATCCATGAATGGTTTGATCAAACTAAATCTTGGGTTGGGCATAGTATACATAGAATGTTTCGTCACCATAGTGAAGGAATATTTGAATGTGAGAAAGTATTTGGTTCACATATAATTAATTCAGACGGAAAGAAAGTATATGTAAGATATATTGGAGAACAACATGTAAAAGAAGATTGTAACGGATACATACCTACTGCTAAAGAGTGGATAGATAATATTAATAAGCCTACAATCTGGATGTTGAAAACACAAAAGATAGAAGATTAATGATTACCAATGAGCTTGAATTAAATAGAGATACCTGCAAGGAGATTATTAAAATGGTATCCAGTACTGATGTTTCTAACTTTACAGTTGCCGAAGAAATAATCAGGAATATAAATGTAGAAAAGAATCTTCCTTATCTACTAATGATGTATAAAGAAGCAACGCCTGCAGTAAGAACTTCTTTGTTTTTAAATACTATTAAAGATAACATTAATAGTTGTTGTAAAACAATGGTAATTGCTGATACTTCAAGTATAACATATAATATGATATATGAAGAAATAAAGGCACACAATGTAGATGAAGAGGCAATGGATTATTTTCTAGAGAGATTTGCTGAAAGTATTGCATTGAATCTAGAAAAATGGGGTTTTTCTTTTTTGAAGGACTATAAAATAAAATTGATTTCTAAAGTATGAATAACAACAATGACACGTTAGCAAGAGCCAGTAAAGAGCTTATGCTAAAAGAGCCTTTCTATGGTTTGTTTCTTATTAGCCTTAATAAAATTTGGGGTGATAAGATTCCAACAGCAGGTGTTTGTAAAAATAATATTAACTATCAACTGTTAATTAATCCTGAGTTTTGGAATAGTCTTCCTGATAAACATAAGATAGGCTTGTTAAAACATGAGCTCAATGGGCTCCTTACACAGTAATGTGTATGTAAAATATCCTAAACTGACGGGAAAAACCTTAGGGGTTTATCTACTAAATAAACATAGTAATGTGTTTGTGGCCAAGCTAATCACTTGGGTAAAGTAAAAAAGATAAACATTGGTCAATCCGCAGCCAAGTTTCTTGGTAATGTAAAATAAAAGTGGTATATTGAAGTATAAATAATTACACATTGTGACCACAAAAGAAAAAGAAGAACTCGTAATTAATTACTATTCTAAGGGATTTTCTGCTAAAAAAGTTTCATTACATGCACAATGTAATGTAAAAACAGTAAGAGCAATTTTACTTAGGCGGGGTATAAAACTACGTAATCTATCTGAAGCATCAATGAAGTATACCTGTAACGATAGTTTCTTTTCAAATATAGATAATGAAATTAAAGCTTACTGGTTAGGTGCTTTATATGCTGATGGGAATATATCCAAAAGGGCTAGTAAATCTGGTCAGATCTTTTTAACAAGTTCTGATGAAGACTGGGTGGTAAACTTTATGAAAGACATTGAGTCTACTAATAAACCTAGAAAAGAGTTTCATAAAAAGTATAACACTTATGTATGGAAAGCTCAAATAACTAGTTCTCAAATGTTTAATGATCTTAATACTCTTGGTTGTACACCGACTAAGTCTAAAACTATTACATTTCCTCGCATACATGATGGCCTAATTCATCATTTTATACGTGGTTACTTTGATGGTGATGGAACAGTAGGTATATATACAAACTTAAAATCAAACGATTGGAAGGTTTTAAAATCAGGAATATGTTCAGGTTCTGAGTTATTTATTAAACAGTTATTGGAAAAACTTCCAGTTAAGAATAAAAGTATTTATCATAATTGTGTTTACACTACAAAATTTTCTCTAAATGATTCTTTAGCTTTATGTAATTATATGTACAAAAATGCTAATGTTTATTTAGAAAGAAAAAAACAAATATTTGATAACTATCTTTTAAACTATAAGCCAAGAAAAAGGTTCAGAGACTATAATGGATTACCCCAATACGGGTAAAGGTATAGTCCGATCTTACATGAAAATGTAAGCTAACATTATGATTGCATATAGGATTCTTTCACCTTGATTCTCATGATGATCCTAGTTTGGATAAGAACCTTGCAAACATTGCAATGGATTTAGAGATAAATCAATATATTGATCCTGAGTATCTTCCTGAAGGTGGTTGTACAATAGATGGGTTTCCAGAATTAAATCTACCTGTGAAGGCAGGTTGGAGAACCTATTATGATATCCTTAAACAGGAGCAAGATAAAAACGGGGGATCGGGTGGTCAAAAACTTCAGAAGATTCTTATTGCTATAGGAGAAGGTAAATCCCAAACCGAAGACGGAGATTTTGTACCAGACCATAGTACATGGGGAGACTTTGAAGATTTAAGTGAAGCAGAAAAGAAATTGCTTCGTAGCCAAACAGAACATATCTTAAAAGAAATTGCGGAACAAGTAGAGAAATCTTGTGGTAGCATTCCCGGAGAATTCAGTGAGATAATACAAAAACTTAGAACAAAAGAGCCAGCTAAGTTTGATTGGAAATCATATCTAAGACGTTTTGCAGGAGGTTCTCAAATTGTGTTTACTAAAAAGCTTAGAAGAAAACACAATAAAAGATTTGAAGAAAATCCAGGTCTTAAGATTAAGCAAAGAAGACACATTCTTGTTGCTATTGATACTAGTGGTTCTGTTAGTGATAAAGAACTAAAAGAATTTCTAAATGAAATAGATCATATTAACAAGACAGGTTCTGAAATTACTATTATACAATGTGATACTACAATCACATTTATTGGAAAGTATAAAGCAGGTGATAATTGTAAAATCCACGGAAGAGGTGGTACCGATTTTGATCCAGTGCTAGAATATTATAATCAAAACATAGGCAGATATAGTTGTTTGGTATATCTTACTGACGGTGAGTGTAATACAGATGTTATACCTAGAGGTAAAATGCTTTGGGTAATATCAACTCGCGGAGAAATAAATAAGAGCTTGCCCGGACCTCAGATAAAACTTAATTGATTTAAATTAATAAAAACAAAATGGCACAAGTAAATTTAAACACAGAAGAACTTAAAGGTTTTATTAACCACATTGTAAATAATAATCGTTATCTCCAGTCTAATGGAAAGATTCCTGTTGCTGTTGCTGTAGAGGGTGAGGCAGGTATTGGTAAGACTAGTACTATTCTTGAAATAGGAAATGGTCTTGGTCTTAATGTTGTTAAGTTAAACCTAGCTCAGATTGAAGAGATAGGTGACTTGACTGGTTTCCCTATGAAGGAGTTTGAGATTAAGAAGAAGGATGAGACAGGTAATGTTATTACCAAGTGGGTTCCTGAAAGTATTTTACAAATGTATGTGCAAAATAAATATGTGCCTACTGGAGAGAAGAGAATGACACATGCTGCACCTGAATGGATACAAGGTAAAGGTGAGGGTGGTATTCTTATTCTTGATGACTATACTCGGGCTGATGCTAGGTTCTTACAAGCTTGTATGGATCTGATCGATAGGCAAGAATATATTTCATGGAAGCTCCCAAAAGATTGGCACATCATTCTTACTACTAATCCAGATAATGGAGATTATAATGTTCAGTCTATTGACACAGCTCAAAAGACTCGATTCATTACAGCTAATCTAAAGTTTGATATTGACTGTTGGGCAAAATGGGCTGAGCAAAATGGTGTAGACTCTCGTTGTATTAATTTCTTATTGATGCATCCGGAGTTAGTAACCAGAGAAACTAATGCTCGTAGTATTACTACTTTCTTTAATTCCATTAGTTCTTTTGAAACGTTTGAAGATAATCTTCCAATGATTCAGTTTATTGCAGAAGGTTCTGTTGGTGCAGAGTTTGGTACTATGTTTACTATGTTCATTAACAATCGACTAGATAAGATGATTACTCCTAAGGAGGTTCTTACTGGTGCTGATTGGGATAAAGTATCTAGTGCTTTGAAAGCATCTGTTGGACATGGGCCTGCTTATCGTGCAGACATAGCAAGTGTAATGGCAACAAGGATTATTAATTACACTGTTCATTATTCTAATACTTCAGATGTAACTCAAAAGATTATTGACCGAGTTACTAATTTGATTACTGAAGAATTATTTACTAATGATTTGAAATATCATATGGTAAAGAATATTCTTAATGGTAACAAAGCTAAGTTTAGCAAGCTAATGATGAATCCTGAAGTTGTTAAAATGGCCGTTAAGTAATGATAAAGAAAATTGAACCCCTTCTTACTACTGCAGAATTAAGTAAATTATCTTTTATAACATCTACTAATATCCTGATCAAAGGAGAAGGATCTGCAGAAATAGTACATAGGCTTTCAGGAGTTACAGAAAAAGAGAAAATAGAAGCTCTCCTCTCGGGGAGGGCTTCTGTTTCATCTCTTAGTAAAGGTATGAAAGCTTTTATTACTCCTGGTAGTTCTCTAAAGACAGATGATTTAAAAGAAGTTTGTAAACAAAAAGATCTAACTATTACTCTTAATCCTAAGAAAGCTGATGTGGTTATAGGTAATGCAAACACTATAGGTAGAGCAGGTTCTTCTGGTAAAATTGCTAGAAGATCCTATATATATCAGGAATACTTTGATAGTTGTGCTTCTTATAAAAATCCAGACTTTGTAGATTATTGTAGAGTACGTTGGAGTACTGATATATCAGACACTAATACAAATGTTATGTTTGGCCCGGGAACTTTTCAGTATAATTATCCTACCTTTCCCGTAACTAGTAATCAATATTATGATTCTGTTATTTCAAATGAATGTGCTCAAGTTTTATATAACATCTTATCTAAAGGTATTCCTGTTGTAAATGACATTGATTTGTTTAAATCAATAGATAAAGTTCCATTAGATAGTTTTTCATATGAAACATTATGCTCAATGTTCGATAGTTCATCTTCAGAAGATTGGGCTATAGCAATGCAGATAATATATAACTGTGATTTAGATAAGTCAGATTTTTATATTTGGGAACTTATTCAAAGTTACAGCTATAAAATGGATCATAAGAAATTTAGAAATACAAAGATGCATGATATATTTAATGGTATCGTTCGTGAATTAAGATATTTAGATCACGAGGAAATTATGATACATCTTGCTGAAAAGTTACAGCTTACTAAAGGTATATGGGATGAGCTAATAGAATATATAATAGCTGATAACAAAAGAAACTGTCCTAATCCTAGCATAAGTGCTATTACCATTGAGGTAAAGATGACACAGACTTATGAAGAATTTATAGATCAATACGTTAGTAAAGTAGAAGAACATGATGATTGATTATCAGGCAGAAGAAAAGTTTTATTCTAATAAGTTTTATTTTAGCTATTCAAGTATTAACAAACTTTTATATGCACCTAGTTTGTTTTATAAAAGTTATGTTCTTAAAGAATGGGAAGATAAAACTGATCTACATTTAATAGAGGGCAGATTGTTACACTGCCTTCTATTAGATAACAATGCTTTTGATAGTCAGTTTATTTTGACTCCATCTACATTACCTTCAGGATCAATACGAACCGTTATAGATAATGTATATAAACGTTCATTGCTTAATAGTTCTGTTGAGCTTTCCTTAGAGGAACAGAGAGATACTGTTTTAACTGTAATGGAAGAAGTAAATTTTTATCAAAAGTTAAAGACAGATGCTCAAAGATTAGAAAAGGTAATTAACCAAGACACAATTAGTTATTATAGTTTTCTCAAGTTAAAGAATGGTAAAGATCTTGTTGATGAAGAAACATACTTTCGAGTAAAAGAATATGCAGAGATTATAAAAAATAATAAATCTGCATATGATCTTTTAGAAGGTAATGATGATTCTCAAAAGTTAAGTGAATTAAAGCTTAGCTCAGACTTAGTAGATTACGAGTTTGGAATCAAAGGTATAATAGATCGGTTGTCTTTTAATAACTTTAGTTGCAGGATTATTGATTTAAAGACAACCAGTAAAACATTATCTGAATTTAAAGATACTGTTGAGTTCTATAACTATTGGTTACAGGCTGCTATCTACAACACTCTAGTTAAAAATAATTATCCTGTTGATAATATTGAATTTGGCTTTCTAGTCATTGATAAATATAAACAAGTTTATTACTTTCAAGTATCTGATGATACAATGAAAGAATGGTTATCTCGACTAGAGTCAAAACTAAATACTGTAAGTTATCATTACAATAGTCGTAATTACACATTACCTTATGACTTTTGTAAAGGATTGGTTAAATTGTAAATATGATTAAAACCCTCCAGAAAGAATATATCCAGAAGTCCAGATTATTCTTTTATCCCCTATTAGAAATAAAGAAAGGATCGGAGGCAGTTCCCATAGAAAGCTATTGCATGTGGGATGGAGTATATACTGCCAAAGACCAAAAATTTATTTGTACATATCACCTACGTGAGGACACAGAATTCAAAATGTTTGAGAGAGCTAAACTAACAAGTCATAAGCTATTTGATAATTTCTTTGAGTTAGAAGATAACACAGGTGCGTATGTTTTTGATTTTAGTTTTATGAAAAAAGATTGGGATATATTCCTAGCAGGCAAATACTCACTGATGAGTTCTACCACAAAGAATATCGTTCTAAAGTTTTTTATGACTAATAAAGCAACATACCATCACATTAACAGTTATCTAAACCCAGAGATATATTATGAGTCTTATGCAGAATTGTTAGGTATTGAAGAGAGTGTGTTAAGATCAGTTGGTGAATTGTGTTCTACCCCGGACTTAGATAAAGAAAAGTTACTAGTTAAGGTCAAACAGATTTCTTTGTTTGATATTTCTTAGTAGCTTTGCAACCTTAAATTTATTTTATGAAAGATATGTTTTTGATTACGTCATCTTGGCAAGATGGACAAACCTTTAAGATGATCCCTGCAACCGTAGATTGTCCCTATGTAGAATGTATTTATGATCCTAGCCTTAAGATATTGGCTGTGATTGGTAAAGACAAAAAGAATACTTTCCATATGATGCCAAGGCTTAATGAGGCAGGGGATCCTGAAATGAGAAAGACTCCTTCAAAAGATGGTAAACCATTTAAAGAAGAGAGAAAAACTATTGAAACTTATCAGGAATATTATGTTGAAGTAGAGGCTGAGATCAAAAGTTTTGTAGATCTCTTTGCATTAAATGCTAATAGCTTTGATTATGATAAGTATTTTAATGTAGTTCCGCAACCTACTTCTGTTCTTTCTATTGCTGAGTAAACTTTTAAAATGGTCAATTGTTGGATAGTGGATTATGAAACCATGATCAACTGCTTTGTTGCTGTATTTCAACACTACAAAGATTCAGATGATCTACGAGTATTTGTTATCCATAAAGAAAGGAATGACCTTGCCGAGCTTAACTCTTTTTTATTTGAAAATCAAAGAAACCTAGACTGGCACATAACTTATAATGGTTTAGCATTTGATGCTCACATAACTAAAGCTTTAATCAGTAATAAAGATTACAAATTTGTAGAGCCTGAAAAAATAGCTCATTCGTTATATCTTATAGCACAACGATTGATTGTTAGTGAAGAGGATGTAACAAACAAAGAGTATCTTGATACAGTATTTGGTATAAAGCAATTAGATCTTTATAAGTTAAATCATTGGGATAATGCTGCCAAAAGATCTAGTCTTAAATGGATTCAGTATTCTATGGATTGGTTCAACATACAGGAGATGCCAATTCATCATAGTACACGAATTGATTCCATTAACGACGTTGACTCTATTGTTCAGTATTGTATTAATGATGTCAAGTCTACTAAACAGATATATGATCTTAGTAAAGAATTGATTGGTTTAAGACAAAAGCTGTCTAAACTTTATTCAATCAATCTTATAAATGCATCTGAACCAAGGATATCTAAAGACCTATTTAGTTTATTCTTAAGTAATAAGCTTAAAATAAGGAGATGGGATATCATGAAGATGCGTACTATAAGAGATAAGATTCATGTTGGTAATATTATACTTCCTTATATAAAGTTTAAAACTCCTGAGTTTAAATCTATACTAGATAAATTTGGTTCTCTTGTTATAGATGTTAATAATACAAAGGGTGGCTTTAAACATTCTATTATCTATAAGGATGTAAAGACCGATTTTGGCTTAGGTGGTGTGCATGGTGCTGCTAAATCTGGTATCTATGAAGCTAAAGATGGAATGATCATCATGACTTCAGATGTTACTAGCTTTTATCCTAATCTTGCTATAAGAAACAGATGGGCACCGGCACATCTACCTAAACAAGAATTCTGTGATCAGTATGAATGGTTCTTTGAAGAGAGAAAGAAAATCCCTAAGAAGGATCCTTTGAACTATGTCTATAAAATTATTTTGAATTCAACGTATGGTTTAAGTAATGATAAGAATGCTTTCCTATATGATCCTGAGTTTACTATGAGGATTACTATTAATGGTCAGCTGAGTCTTGCTATGCTATATGAAATGATTTGCACAGAGATTCCTGGATGCATTCCTATTATGCAAAATACTGATGGTCTTGAAACAATGATTCCAGCTCATTATAAAGACAAGTATTTTGAAATATGTAAAGAGTGGGAAAGGATAACCAACCTACAACTAGAACATGATGAGTATAAGAAAATCATTCTTGCTGATGTGAATAACTATATTGCGGTTCATAAAACAAAAGAATGTTCTGAGGAAGAGTTTAAAAAACTATCTAAGGAATCTTCTCATTATGTTTTTAATAGTTCTAATGGTCGGTTCTTTTATAATTCTACTAAGTGCAAAGGTAGATTTGAATTCTTAGATCTTGCACTACATAAGAACAAAAGCTTTCTTGTAATACCACAGGCAGTATATTATTATTTTGTACATGATGTTATACCTGAACATTATGTAAATAAAAATAAAAATATAATGGATTATTGTGGTGGTATTAAAGCAAAAGGTGATTGGGTTTTTGTAGAGGCTTGTAACGTCAGAGGTTTAAAACTAGAAAGAGAATTACAAAAGATAGTTAGATATTATATATCTAATCACGGTTGTAAGATAATTAAGAAAAATACTACTGACGGAAGAGAGATCCAGACTGAAGCCGGCAAGTGGTTACAGACAGAGTATAATTTACATGTAGATAAATCTTGGGAAGAGTATGATATAAATACGGCATATTATCTAGAAAACATCTATAAAGAGATAGGTAATATAAGCAATCCCAAACCTTTAATTCAACTTAGTTTATTCTAATTATGAGTAGAAAAATCCCAACGGGTATCACCAAAGAATTTTTGGTGAGTATCCCCCTGCCTAATCATGGCGGAAGATATGCTCCAATCGGACATAATGAAATTATGAATAATGTAGCAAATGAAATAAATATCAGAGGTTTTGTTGCAGAAACAGAATTGTATAGAGCTAACTCACATGGTACCGTTGCTAATGGTAGCATTATGCTTAATAGCTCTAAAGACTCAGAACTCAAGATGATGTTCTTCTGGGGCAATTCCTATGATAAGTCTATGCGGTTTATGTGTGGTATCGGTGCTTATATCAATAGTACAGGTAACTATATGTTTGCCGGAGATGTAGCAAACTATGCTCGTAAACATACTGGTAATGCTAAAGAGGAAGCTCTTGGTATGATCCAAAGTCAAATGAGTATGGCTGATTATTATTATTCAATTCTTTCTTCTAACAAGGAAGATATGAAAAGAATTGACCTTACTATTAGAGAGATGTCACAGCATGTAGGTGTGTTATTCTTAGAGAAACAGATTCTTAATAAAGAACAAGTTTCTATGATTCGAGATATGATTATCAAAGAAGAAAGTGTTATAGATGGATATGCATATAACAATGCTTGGAACTTCTATAACGTTGTTGCTAAGGCAGTTAAGGAATCTCATCCTAAGAATTGGTTTTATACACAGGCAGAAATGCATAGCTACTTTGTATCTAACATTGTTGTCAATACTTCCTTTAATACTCCTGCTCCCGTTGTTGGACCAGAGGATGAAGACGAACAACAGGAGACACCAATCAATGATCCTAATCAGCTAACCTTGTTTGAACATGAGGCAGTAGAAGAAAATGTTGTTGAAAATTTTGACAACGTTGTTGCATCTGATGATTTTTTTCCTACCTTTGATACAGGAGACGATGGTCAATCATTTGTTCTTCCCGATTTGTGATTTGTGATTTGAAAAGAGAGGGGAAAACCCCTCTCTTTTTTTTATATTTGTTCTATGGACATAAAAGAATTTGCAAACATATCTAGAGAAACCCTACAAGAAATTCTAGATCTTATAGAAAAGAAAGGTAGGGAATATGCAAACGAAGATGCATTTTCAAATTTTAAACGTGCATCTAGTGGACTATCTTATCATGATAAACCGGAGATGGTAGCTTGGGAGTATGCTACAAAACATTTCCAGTCTATAAAGGATATCATATCAGAGAGTGTTCCATCAAGTGATGCAGTAGTAAAAGAAAAAGTAAATGATGCCATTGCGTATCTCTTGATAATTAAAGCAATGCTTTTAGAAAAAGAACAAAAGAGTTCACTTCGTTTTACATCCACCATTGCTTAAATAATCAACCCTGCATATGAAGAAAGAATTAGAACTTGTTTCTGATTTTCATAAGGCTTTTGGTCAGACCTATGCCAACAAGCCTGGATTAATCTCTGATAAGGAAGGACTCCTTAGATATACTCTGATAACAGAAGAGTCTATTGAATATCTAGATGCTGTAATTAATAAAGACCTAGTCGGTATATCCGATGCATTGGGTGATCAATTGTACATTCTATTAGGTACAATTATCAAACATGGTTTACAGCACAAGATTGAGGAAGTCTTTAAAGAGATCCATAGGTCTAATATGAGTAAACTTGATGAAAACGGTCAGCCTATTCTTAGGCCTGATGGTAAAATTCTAAAGAGTTCTAATTACTTTAAACCGAATATACAAAGGATCTTAACGACCCTGTAAGTTATATGGTTTAACTTAGTTCTTACTACTCTTTAATTTACTGTTTTTCTTTTTGCTGTGAACCCCCCAAGGCGACTAACTTTAGTATCCTTGGGGGCATAGCTTTTATTTTTTTCTGTTGATGATTTTTTTGCCATTGTCTTTTACTATAATATATTATAGTAAAAGATTTTAAAAAACCAAGAAACCTAGACCTACAATTCCTAATATAACTACACCTTCTGTTATAGCAATTGATCTCCAAGTTCTTTTGCGCGATTCTTCTTTATAAAACTTTTCTTCAGTAAGAACTAATTTCTCGTGAGTATCTGTAATCTTCTGCTTACAGTCTTCTACTAAGTAATCATATTCTGTAGCTAGTAAATCATATTGATTAGATAAAGAACGATAGTCATTACTAAGAACTTCAAAATATACCATGCAATCATGAGCCTGTAAATACATGCTATCCAAATTGTCTCGGTATATTTCTTTCCACTTAAAAGTTTCAATTACTTTTTCTTCTTGTATCTTGTTCAAGAATATCCCAGTATCTGTGCGGTATACTATCCTTGGCATTGAGAAGTACTGTCCAAATGCTGTCACGTTCAGGATTACGAAGAGAAGGAATACGTTTAATTTCAGAAAGCTGTTCATTGTTTTTATTTTTAGTATTATTAGCTCTATCTTTTAAAGCTATTGTTAGTTCATGTTGTAATTGAATTACTTTAATATCTAAGCTATCTTTTTTTCTTAATAGACTATCTACAGCTTTAGTATTAAAAGTAGTATCAATTACTTCAACATCAGGTTTGGGAAACTTAAGTTGAGCTAATCCATATAAGATTATTGTACCTACCATAATATACAATATTATCTTGTCCCAAGCAATTGTTTGTTTCATATTATCTCCAGTTTTGAGCTTTAACCCAGTTTGTTAATGCCATTGGCGGATCAACTGATTTACCAGTGATACCAAATGATCGAGCAACATAAGTAAGAGCTTTAGATCCACCCTCCTGCATCCATTCATAAGGACCTTCCCTTTGTTCAAAGTATGCTTTAGATGTATCATCGTTGAACACCATAATGGTAAGAGCAGATCCTATCTTCTTATAGTTATCGAATGTATTCTTCATAGCAATAGCATCTAGTTTTAACATATCAACATAGTTTTTAAATCCAAATCCTGTTACAGGTAGCCATTGAAGAGTTTCATTCTTTAATTGAAGAGTCATCATAAGAGCATGGTTTGTTAACCAACCTCCAAGTTTGAAGTCTTCTTCTTCACCACCTAAGAAAGGAAATGGTAATGGTCCTGAACGTTCACGAAACTTTTTGAATTTATCTTCATCGGTTTCATCATATCCAAAAATTAAAGATAGAAGCATTGCAAACATTACTACATATGCCGCATCCATTAACAGTTTAGATACTGCAGCCTTTTCACTATCTGATAGAAATGAAAGATATTCTCCTCCAGATTTTATACTTCTCCAGAAAGCTCTTACTCCTTCTACGTGAAAGCCTAATGCTGTATCACCAACAGCAGCATCATATCTGAATCTAGGATCTTTTATACTACCTCTAAACTGATAACGATTCATAAACATTCTAATGAACCAACGTTTAAAGGCTATAATAAATCTAAAGGTAAGATATCTGTCTGCTTCTGCATAGTCAAACTTTGCAAAAGCACCATTGATATTATTAGTAACACCTTGAGTCCTGTTCTTAAATGCTTTGAATTTAACACCTCCAATGTCCCAAGCTTTATCAACACCATCTTTAAGTTTTATCTGACCATCTACAACCTCCCATGCATCCATGTAGGATATCTGTGTTTTAACTCCATCTACTGTCCTTTCAACTTTTTGATGATACATCATTGAACCAAATACAGTAAGAGCAGAGTTTAATTCGTTCCATTTTCTAAAGCTTGTCATCCAGCTTAGTCCACCAAGAGCATCCTTTGCAACAGAACGTGAGCCTACTTCGTGAAACTTTTCTTCAAACCTTCCTTGATATGCATCAAAGATATCTACAATTTGTTCGTTTAAAGATTTGGGTCCAAACTTATATAGATTTAAACTAATTTCAAAAGTAACATTACTAGCCCATGCAGTACCTCTAGCATAACTAATACCATTATAGTATTTACCAGCTGCTGCTTCTTGAAGACTTTGAATCCTGGAACTAAAATCGTTCTTTAAAGCTGATGGTATATCCATAGCAAAGTAACCAAAGGCAGATAACTTCATTATATTATCTGCAAGTTTCTGAGCCCAAGCACTTTCTCCAAGACCAATAACCCCTTTATGAAGTCTACCTTCAAACTCTCTTTCAATAAAATTATTAATAGCAGTTTCTCTAACTTTACCAGAGCTTTTCTTAGATTTGCTTCCTGCTTTTTCAGCAAGCAAGCTTATCATGCTGTTATTTTTTTGAGTCCTTTTGCTAAATTCTTTTATCTCTTCATTTGTTTTTTCAGAATTACTAACAACAGTTTGAAGTGCTCGTGCAATAGGATTAATTTCTATTAGCTTCTTTTGCTTTTCTCCTGATATCATATATCTTAACATGCTGTGGGTAAGATCAAGAGATACTTCCATAGCATCAAGAGCAGATGTTCCTGTAATTGGTATGCCTGCAAACTGATCGTCATATACATCTGCCTGCATCATTTCTAGTGAGTTTTTAAAATTGTAACCACGATCATAATCATCAGGAGAGTCTGTACCTATAAACAAAGCTTTAACTCTTTTATACCAGCTTGACACAGGATTTTCTTTTTTACCCTCTGCTGTAAAATATTCCATCCTTGATTCATACCCAGACTTCATGTATCTAGGAACATCTAGAAAAAGCTTAGATGAATTAGGGAGACCTTCTTGAAACTTAAGGTGCCACTTTGATAAGGCAATTATTGCATTATAAAGATCTTTATCTTTATCCTTAACTTCAAAGAACTTATCATTGATAAATCTTTTGTCTTCTATATCAAGTCTTGGTAAGAAGTTTCCCTTGTTATTCATGTTGGCTAACGTAGGATCTCCTTGTTCTAAGGCCTCTTGATAAGTTACAATTTTAGTTACATACTTTTCTTTTACTGTTCTAGTATAATATGCATTGGTTGGCATTCCTGGAATTGTTTCTTCCTGACCTTTGCTATTAGTAAACGTAAATGTTTCAAAGTGAGTAGGGGATTTAGGTCTAGTAACACTCCATGCTTTTACTCTTTCTATCTTAGTATATGGTTCACCAAGTTCATTTACTCTTTGAGAAAAAATATGATTGTCATCATACCATTGTTTCATGCTAGGATTTAAAGAAACAACATTATCATAAAACTCTTCAGTTAAAACAACATTAGAATTTTCAATAGTTATATCTTTTCTTCCATACAACTCTAACATCTTTGCTAATTGCTCAGATGTCATTCTTGTATTAATAGAGTCTAAGTAATAATCAGTTGGTATAGATTCTTGTATTTCTTCTAGCTTTTGATACTGCTCATAAAGAAGTTTTTTATCCTCTTTAGATAAACCAAAGGCAGCTCTCTTGTCTAAAAGATCATTTGCATCAGCTCTTTCTTGAGCGGTTACAGGTTCTTGTTCATTGATCTTTCTAAAATATTCAGATAAGAAATCATGTTCAAGCTGTGTAAGCCCAGAAAGTTTAGATAGTCCTTTTTTCTTTTCAGCAATCTCCTCTTGTATTTCTTTTATCTTAGCTATTCTACCTTCATCCATTGCTGTACCTTCCGGCTGTGAATCCTCATCTCTGTAAGGGTTCATTAGCTGAATTAAATTTTCGTATAGCTTAGATATATCAAATTCTACTTGTGCGTTCTTTGGGAGCTTGCCCATAATCCTAGAAATTTCATCTAGAATTTTTTGACGGTCTTTATAAAAAGAATCTTTAATTTTTATTCTTGTGTTTTGTTGAATCCACAAGTATCTAAGTCTTAGATATGCGGGAGTATCCTTACCATATTCTTTTGATATTCTATCTTCTTCCCTGCGTAGAGCATTTGTAAATGAAGATGGAATTAATTCTTCATCATATAGTTCTCTTGTTGCATCTCTAAACTCTCTAAGTCTTTGTGCAATAGCCAATCCTATTGGATCTTTTTTTGAACCATCAATTGTATAATCAGAATGAAGCATTCTGTATTCTCTCCACAATTGTACTAACTCTTCTCTAACTTGTTCAGTTTCATGACTGGTTGAAATGTTTATACTTGTAGTAAGCTGTTGTATTCTTGACAATAAATCTTCTCTAAGAGCTTCTGCCTTTGCTCCGATTATATCATCTTTTCCCTTATTAAATATTTCATATCGTTTGTAATACTCCGGTGTGTGTTTAGTATGAAAGAATTTTCTTTCAAATCTTTCTTTCTCAAGTTTAAGAAGAAGGAGTTCTTCATTACTTCCAGAGGTATGGGCAGCTTCTCTTGCTGCTGATATTTCATTATTAATTCTATCTATTTCAGATCTATAGTCTTTGAATGGATTTAATAAAGCATGAATTTCTTTTTTTGCGAACTGGCCAGTTTTATCTTTAGATCCAATAACATCTCTGAATGTAGCTCTTTGCCCAAAAGCTGCAGGATTAGATTGATTATAACCTGCTTTTTCTAGATAAGGCTTAACATCTTTTATAAAAGAATTACCTTTTGCTTGAGCATTATTAAACACATCAGTCATTGAGTTCTTAACAAATGTTGCAAATCCAAATACAATTGGATCCTGATTGTACATATATCCCTCTATAAAGGAGTTAAGTGCTGATGCATCACCAAGTTTTCCCTTGAGTAAAAGTTCTATTTTCTCTTCAGTTAAGTATGCTCCTTTTAATAAGCTTTCCCTATTAAGCAGATCATATGTTTGTTTTTCTACACCAAGGAGTTTTTCACCGTTTTCAACTCTTGTTTTTAAAGCAAGAAAGTTTCTTAAGTTTTCTCCTTCTAATCCCCAGTAATCTTTTTGTCTTGTTTCTACAATCCACTGTGGTGCATTTCTTTTTTTAAGATCCTCCATTAACTCCTTATACCTGCTATCTATGGTATCTTTCATTGGAGCTATTGTTTGAAAAATTACATCTCTTACCCCAGCAGTATATACTTTATTGGTATTAATTTTTATACCATCTATTTTAGTTAATATTTCTGCTACAAGTACGGCAAGAGAGTTATCATCTTGTAAGTTATTATTATTAGTTTCATTTTGAAGAATCTCTTGAAAACCTCTTAGAAAATCTTCCCAGTTACCTACAACATTGTTGTAATAAAACAATTTAGAAAGATTGTCTTTATTGTTTAAATCTGTTGCAAACCCTCGAGCTGCCTCACCCATTCTTGAAGCCATCTGGTTTAATCGTTGCAGACTTTGAATAAAAGCAATAGACTTGTTTCTTGCAAAGTCTATATCTTTTTGCAGACGAGTAAACTGATTTTGCAAATAAAGATTAACATCTTGATATGGTTTAAGACCGCTTAATATTTCTTGAATATCTTCCCTATCAAATGCATCTTTAAGAATCTCTTTCATTGCTGTATAGTTCTTATCTTTTGATATAACCTTTGCAGCATCAGACATCTTTGTAAAGAGATCATCAATACCCCATTGAATACTAGATTCATCTACTCTTGATACATCATTTATAAGATCTTGAATATCACCAAAATAAGAAGCAACGTCTTCTCTACTTATTGCTTTAGTATCAATAGCAAAACTTTTTATAACCAACATATCTGCTAGTTCTTCTAATGATGTATTTACATCTAATTTATCAATAGATATCTTTTCTTTTTTACCATAGAGTTTCCTAAGTAATTGCTTTATAGCATAAAGTAAATCTTTAACAAACTTCACTAAAGCAGAATCCTGATTACCTTTTGCAACTTGTGTCATTGACATTACAAGAGCCTCCTCAGTTACTATAGGATCTGTTATTGAAAGATTGGGATAAGCTGCAGCTGCAGCCTGTAACATTTTTTTACCCTCACTTGTTTGCATTAACTTCTCTACAAGCTTATCATATAATGGTCTGTTAGACATATAGATAGCTCTAACAAAAGGGTGAGCAAACTCATGAAATACAGAAGTAGCTGTAACCAAACCTGGAACTAAATAAACAACACCATTATAGAAAAAACCGGGTTGTCCTTTCCAACCGTTGATGTTCTTTGTTAATTCAATAGCCTCATCTTCAGTAATAAATTGATAAGGTACACCAAGATTAGTACTTAGTTTATCAGCTAAAGCTGAGATAATAGCCCTACCTTCAAGATTACTTTTATTTTCAGCAGTAAAAGGAACTTTGTCAAATATATTTTTATATTCAGGAAAGGCATTCATTACATCTGCAAAACCATAAGCTAGATCTTCTATTACGGGTTTTCTATTGGAAGACATAACAAATACGTTCTGACTATCCATAATATCATTGAACTCTTGTTCTGTAGGAACTTTTGGTTCTTCTCCTACCTTCAGATTCATATTATGAATAATATAAGCTTTCATTGCTTGAAATTCTGAAAGCTCTCCAAGTCCTGCTGATTTAGCATAATCAACTAATACATCAAACTCACTAGGTAAAGGACATGACATCATTTGCGTCTACATTTTTTAATTTGTTCTAAAACTTCATTATCAGATACACTCTGAGTCTTTTGCACAGCAGCTCTTCCCTTCTCAGTTCCAAGCCAATTAGGATTAATATATCCAAACTTTTCAAACAATTGTTGTGATAGATAATCAAAAGTTGCGGGTGCTTTTGGATCTCCTACAATCATTGCCTGCGTTGTTGTTCCAGGATAATCATATTTTCCGATCATGTATTGACCATAACCATGATCATCAAAGATAAGAGAAAATCCTTCAGCCTGTTTATTAAGCATAGCATTAATATCTTCATCTATCATTTTAACATTTTCAGCATATGTTTCATCAGTTAGTGCATCTAATAAATTTATATTATTATTACCAGGGCTAGTAGGTTTCAAACCTATTTTAGTTCTAATACCGTAGGAAGCATTACCAAGAGCTCTGTATACAGAGTTTGTACCTGATATGTTTACATCTGAAAGATTCATTGCTTCATTGTAAACAATCAATGCTTTTGGATAATTTACTTTAAACAGTTGAACTTTATCTTCTGATAAAGCATTTTTAACTGGAACATAAAGTGGAATTGTTTCACCATTTACTAATTTTTGAGCAGATGCTTTATTCCATTCAAAAGTAAATACTCCATTAACAGTACTTTGAAAAACACTAAAAAAGTTATCTAATTCATTTTTCTCAGCAGGTGTTGCTGTTCCATTAGCAACGGACTTTGGATTTACTTTAACTTTCTTTTCAGCAAGAGCCATTTCCCAGTTAATAGGTTTAGTAACACCAGCAGCTTTGTTATTAAATACATAACCAATGTTTGTTGCCCTAGACAAAGCAACATATTTCAATTGATTCTTTTCTTCTGAAGGTAAGTTTGAACTGTTTATAGATTCAAAATCAGCAAAGATATGAGTATAGGTTCCACCTTGTGATTTATGAATAGTATGAGCATACCCATAATCAAAAGTTTTTTTAACAACTACTCTTTTTTTTCCTGTTGTCGGATCAACATCCTTAGTAAGGAGATCTTTAGTAAAGGCTACATTATCTTTTAGTTTATAATATTTTTGCCATAGATAAGTTTCTCCAGTACTTTTCTTTTCTGCTGCTGCCTTTTTTGCAATTTTATCTACAAATTCAACAACTCTTTCTAAAGTTTCTTGAGAAGTATCTCTTGATACAATAAATATTTCTTGTTTAGTTCCTGGTTCGTTTATGTCTTCTATTATAACATTAAATCCATCTAGCTCTATAGGTTGTAAACCGATATTTTCAAATCCTTCACCATAGGAAATGGTTTTAGCTACAGGTAAACCAACAATCTGATAATCAGCAGAGTTGCTTATATTATAATCACCCGTTTTAAAATTAGATCTTAGGCTATCATATGCCATTAAAATTTCACCTTGTACATACTCTTCAGTATATCCCATAGTTTTTCTAATGGATTCATTAATAGAAGCAACCCTATCATTAGTATAAGTAACAACTCTTACATAGTTTCTATCCTTTTTAAAGTTCTTGCTTAAGAATGCTTGACCTGCTTGTTCAAGAAACTTTTTAGCATCTGTAGTAAAGACAACTCCTTGATTACCATTAAGAACGGATTCTATTTTAAACTTATCAACTGGTGAAGATAAATTACTACGAATAGCATCTAAAATAGGACCAAGTGGATTACCCTCTTGTTGTCTTTCTACTTTGGTTAACTCTGACTTATTAGCAACATCAAATACTTTTGAATTATTTTTTTGATTTACAGGCCTTAACTGTGCAGGATCTCCTATAAATATTACTTTATAGTTTTCCGTCATTAAGATTTGTTTTATTGAATCAAGTAATCCATCATTTATAAATGATGCTTCATCTATTATCAAGATGTCTGGTGGAGTTTCTTTGATATTCTTACTAGCTAATGCAAACTTTAAGTTTGCAAGATTTAATTTTTCTAGATCTTGATCAGGTTTTAGTCCAAGTTCTTTATGAATTGTTCTTGCCTTTTTACCAGTTAATTCCTTTATAATCTTTTTAGCTCTGTGAGTAGGTGCTGTTACGTTAGCGGTTAATCCTGTCTGCTTTATATAGTTAAGTAATATTTTAGTAATACTTGATTTTCCGGTTCCGGCATAACCCATTAACGTATACATATTATTTTTAGCACTTTGAGAAAAGTCTTTGTCAATAAAATCAGCCATTTTTTGAAGAGCCTCTAACTGTTGAGAGTTAGGTTGGAAACCAATACCAAGAGCTGCAAGATCAATATTAACTCCATTAATAGTGATAACATCAGTACTAACTTCTTTTTGGGCATCCATAGAATCAAACGCATCTAACTCAGGATTAGAAGATCCTTCAAAGGCATTGTCCTGTGATGCAATCTTTTGTTTAACTAATCCTAAACTCTTTTTATCTTTTTGTGATACGTTCTCAGCATAGTTTTTAAATCTATTAGCTAAGAACTTATTAGATACGTTATATTGTTTTTTAAATGCTGTTTTATAATTATTAAAAAGCGTATTCTTATCATTGCTGGAAAGATTTAAAAAGTCATTGTATGGTTTTTCCATTAATGCTAAATAGTCAGCATTAGGAATAATTTTAATCATACTGAATGTACTTCTAGTATCTACCCCAGATTGAAGCAGTGCAAACAATGCAAACTTTTTAAAGAGCTTAGATATTTTTAGATTTTCTATAGGGTCATCAACTTTTTTTACGTTCGGGTCTGATAGCTTTATTAAGTTCTTATTGGCAGTATCTATTTGCTCTTTACTTAATCTTCCCTTTAAAGATAAGTTTATCATTGTTTCTCCTGCATACTTGATAGTGTTAGGAGAAATTAAATCAAGAACAGGATACTTTAAAACCAAATTTTTATTGTTTATGACTTTGACTATTTTACTTGCATAAGAATTTTGACCTAAGAACATTGCTCCAAACAAACCTACATTTTCTGCTGCTGTGTCTCTTAAAACTAGTTCATATGCTTTTCCCTCTGCTGTTTTTTCCGCTGTCCCAACTGTTGACATAAGATCCTTGTAATATTCATCAAACTCTTTTGTTTTAGAAATAGTATCAAAAGAATAATCAGGAAGAGTTCTTAATGTTTCTCGTTCATATACAAACTTTACATAAAGTTCATATGCTGTATTCTCATTATAATATGCTGAGCTAAACATATAATCAGGAACTGGTGCAACTCCCTGTTGCCAAATGCTTGATTTGTCTTTTATATAAAAAGAATTCTTTAATGTAGTTCTATCTACAAATAAAGTATTGTCTTTTACTATAACGCCAGACCTCATACTTAAGGATAAGATTCTTTCTACTTTATAGTTTACATCTTTGTTACTATATGTTTTTGCATCACTATCAAACTTATAAAAAGAGTTTTGAAAGATGTAAGAAATAAGATCGTTTCTATATCTCCTTATAATTTCATCTGTGTCTAAATCTGTTTCTTTTTTTATCGTGTTGATTGCAGGAGGAATTCCTGGTTTTGAACTTGTTTTTAATCCTAATATATGATCTACAAATTCTTTATTGTCTCTTACTGGAAAGATGTCTTTATATATATCTAATATAAATTCTTGGATTTGAAAAGCACCTATTGGAGAGTTCTCAAGAATAGCATTTATTGCTTCAGAATCAATTCCATTTTCTATTTCATCTAACATATATAGTTTATGTCTAGCATCAAACATGTTAGATGTTTTAGTAGTATCAAAGTTTAGATTCTGAGTAATTTGAGTTACCTTTTTAGACATCTCCTCTATTTCAATGAAATGAGCAAATACTGCAAAGTCTACATTTGAAAACTCACCTTTCTTTTCTATATTCTTTATTAAAGATTCATTTGTAAATAAATTATCTTTTACACCTTGTGTTGCTAATCTTTGTAAAGTTTCAAATATTTTTTCTTTTTTAAACCCTCCTTTCTCATCTTGTGGCACAGGAATATTCTCAGAATACTCCATAATGATATCTTCTAAAGCCGTTTTTCTCCAGTATAAACCTACTGAGTTACGACCTAATACATCATGTATTTGACTTTTGTATTCTTTTTGTCTTCTAATATAATCTTGTATAATAGGTTGAGATACAAAGTAAACAGCCGTGTCTGCAGGAACTCCTGCTTGAATCATAAACATCAAGGCTCCAATGATTTCTTTATTACCTTGTATATCAAAAATCCATGCATCTCTAGCAACGTCAACAGAACCGTTGATCATCTGACTAATAATATCAGATATCTTTTTTATACCATTGGCTGCATATAATCCAGACAATGCTATTCTTCCTCCAATATTATTGTGAGGAAGTTCTAGTTTTTGTCTGTGAGATACTTTTGTTCCATCTAGTTTTGTGGTTATAAAAGCAGTTGAATTTAACAATAATCCAGTTCTAGAAAATACAGAATTAAAAGTATTGTTTACAGCTATTATACCAAGTATCGTTTTACCTATACTGTTAGACTGATGCTTATATATGTTTCTTTCAATCTCAAATATCTTAGTTGCCGATGGTACTTCTTTTTCATTACGAACTTTTTCAGCCATCTCGGTTGCTAAATTCTTAAGATCATAAGTAGTGTTAGGAGTAATCAGGTTTACAAAGTTATCAGCAAGTTCTAAGATTTCTTTTATAGAATCTAATATTTCATTTTCAACTGCCTTACTACCTTCTCCTGCAGTTAATCCTACGGTCATATTATCAAAGTCAATAGAGTCTAAAGCTTCGATAATCTTTTTGTCTACCTCAGTTCTTGTGTCTTCACCAGTATCCTCGAACTTATTTTGTTTTTTCTTTGCATCAAATATTTCTTTTTTGGTAAGAGTCTTTCCAACAAAGTCAGATACTTGTTTAACGTTAGCCTCAATATTAAAATCAAGTTTTGATTCTATGTTTGGGAACATCGTAAACATCTTATCGATGTCAAAGTCACCACCAGATTTAGCTACAATTTCGGCTGGTAGAACAATAAGATTACCACTGCTTTCCGGGAAGAACTCCACAACTTCCATAAACTCCATAGAGTTCAAACCTTGAACCGGTATCCTTACAGAAACAAGAGTAACTAGTTTGCGGTTTTCATTAGAGGACATCCAACCCTCATCAGATATTAACTGATTTAATGCTTCTAATCTAGAAATCTTTAATCTGTTTGATCTTTCTTTTACATCTGGAAGTTCTAATAGTTTCTTAAAAGGACCTTGCATTGAGATTTTAATCTGCATTGGCAAAGTCTTTTTAGTAACAGGATCTTGTCTATAGAACTTAAGACCATTTGTTCCTTCATCAAACATTACGTCTATGTCCGCAGTTCTAAGAGCAGATTGTTCAAAACCTGCACCAGATACCTGAACAAGAGATTCACCGGTTACGTTTAGATTGATAAGTCGTTTCTGAATTACACCAACAAGTAATCGTTCTATATCTTCTATAGATAAGCTAAGCTCTAAAGAATGTTTAAAGTTATTTGTTGTTGGATCAAAATCAATAAAGTCTTCTACGTGATCAGCAACCTCTTGTCTTGTTAATTCTTTTTTAATAAACTCAATAAGAGATTTTTTATCTTTACCAATCTCATTCTTGAGCTTTTCTTTCTTAATATCAACTAATTTATTAAGGGCTTCTTCGTATCGTTGAACTTTATTATAATGATCAGACTCTTGTCTCTCCTTAGGTTTAGCATATTTCCATGCATTAACCCGTTCAGTATCATTTGTTATTTCTGGTCTCCAGTCTGTAGGTACTCCATATTCATAAAGACCTTGTTCAATTAATTTTCTAAGCTGTGTGGAGAAGGTATTCTTTCCTTTGTACACATCGTTTACTGATACCTGATCTTTAAGATAGTCTAAGAAAATATCGTTCTTGGTAAATTTAAAACCAGGATCTGCAAACGCAACAGTTCTATCTTGATAATTTTTATTATCATTATAAAACTTATCTACTTTACCATTTGTGGTTATAGTATTGATTTTGGATCCTGATTGAAACAGTGCATAATCAACACCTTGTTCCAACATTTTATCCTGAAGAATTGCTAAACCTGTTCCTGGTTTTAACATGTTAGGAATCAAAGGCATAAGAGAGAACTTATGAAATCCTACAACAGGAAGACCTTTGCTATCTAGTTGTCCCCAATACTGAAACTTCTTTACAGGGAAGAATTGAGTAATGTCTTTTGCTGAAACATCAACACCATTAATTATATCTATATAAAGTTTTTCTTGTTGGGAAGACCAAAGATTTAACGATGTGAGTAGATTTCTGTATGCATCAAAGTTAATCCAACCTTGACCATCACCCTCTTTCATATCAGCATAGGTCTCTTCAAAAGTTTTATCTATAACACTAAGGGTCTCCTGTATTTCTTTTTCAGATATATTTAATTTTCTTAAACGAGTTTCTTCTTTTTCTTTAGTTGCCTTTACATACTCGTCATAGTACTTTGACTTAGTAACTTTATCCTCAAGAACGGCAGTAGACATCGTTCTGCCAAAGGGTTTTACTTGATATCCTTTTTTAGCAGCTAAACTATTTTGTGAAAGTTTTTTATTTACATAGCTGATCATATATGGATCTATCCTTGGGAATTCTCCCGTAGATGCAAATCCAGCATTTCTTTTAAAGAAATCATCTTTACTATGATCATACAATGCTGGATCACCTTGAAACACAATAGTAGCTTCATATCTGCTAATCCAGTCATTTGCAATATAACCTCTAACAATTGCTTTATTAACTTCTAATTTATTTTCAGGAGTTAATTCCTTATATTTTTCAGGTTTAATACCGTATTCTCTTAGTATTGGCCCGATCATATTGGAAAACTCAAAGAAGTTTATAGAATTTAAAAAATCTAAAAACTCTTTTTCTTTTCTATTTAGATAACTATTAACTTTATTTTGAAGCTCTTGTCTTATTTGATTGTTGTTGTTTAAGTAGTTTATGAAATCTTCAGAAGTTTTTACATTCTCAATAGATTCAATTTCACTATCCAATTTTCCAAGAACATCTTTAAAAATCACAAAGCTTGTTGCTATTTCTTTATAAGTTTTTTTACCTACCGTTACATTACCTGCAGGATCTCCATCTTTAAGCTTTTGTATTCTTTCGTATTCGTTAGAAATATAATCAATAAAAGCAGCAACAGTTTGACTTCGACCATTTTGGCTTATTTCTATATTTCCAAAGCTATCTGTAACAATAAAGCTATTTTTTAAAGATATATAGTGTTTATCTTGACCTTCTACTTTATATAATAGAGTTGTCGACTTATCTGCACTTCGGGTTGCTTCAGCAACCCCAAATAGCATAGTCATATAAAAGTCTTGTATTCTTTTTGATTCTGCATCTGCAGAGGCAGATGCAATTCCTGAAAATAAATTCTTTACTTGTTGATTAGTAATACCTTCTTCATTTACAAAGGATTTTATTTCTTCTAGTTCTTTAGATAATCCTGACATGTTAATCAGTCTTATCCTGGAAGTTTTATTTTCGAATTTCTTCTTATTCCCTTTTTCATCAAATAATCTTTTCATCATGCGGGAACCTTTTATAAAAGGATTCCTAGATTTAGAAAGATGATTCATTGATCGGTCTGTAGAATTGTCAACCCCTTCCTGAGTTAGTTCTATTATACTAGCAGCCCTATTGATTTTATCAACTTGATTAGATGCAGAACTCTTTTGAGATCTTTCATATTGATTTTCTCCTTCAGCATTAGATACTGTTGTATCAGAAAAATCATCAGACCATATTAGTAAAAACTTTTGTATCTCTTTATATGCATTACTATCTCCTCCGAGGGCTCTTTTAATGAAAGATTCTTTGTTATTTATTTTAACTTTGTCAGGAACTTTATTACTGTGACTAGCTACAATATCAGAAGGTCTTTTTATTATAATTTTTTTACTTTCTTCAATTGGTGTATCATTAAGATATTTACTATTGTTATAGTCTTTTATTCTAGATAAAGTCGTATGTACTTTTAGTATAGCTTCTTTAATTCCTTTTTCAGGGTCTAATAAAGCTTTTTTAATTGATTTATTTTTATCCATCGTCATACCAATGGCATTCATAAAATCAATTATGTTATCATCAGTAAGCGTTTTATAATCTCTAATTATAGCATCAACATCTAAATAGTTATTGTTGTTTGCATCTCTAAGTATATACTCAGAAGGAGCAGCAGAAACAAAAACGTTATCCCAAAGTTTTCCAACTTTGGTGTACTCACCCATTGCCTCAGTAGGAGTAATGATTGCTGATATTGAGTCATCTTTTTTTGTTACTCGAAACTTAAGACTAACAAGATTAATACGAGGCATTGTAAGAATCTTATTAATGTCGGTCCACAAATTAACTGTAACCCTATCCATAGTATTGGGACTACCTATCTTAGATAAGAACTGAGCAATAACAGGATAATCCTCACTTACAGCTTTAAGCTTTTCTATAACTTCATCAATAGTAGAAGATCCTTCGGTAACATTGATTATTCTATTCCAAGACCTAGTAAAGTTAGCAGTCTCCGGGAAACCTAGTCTATTAAGTTTAACCTTGCCATCTTCATCAACAGCAAGTAAAGACTTAACAGTATTTAAGAAAGAACTAGATGCAAGATTCTGTGTAGATAATTCATTACCAGAACGAGCTTCAAATTCATTTTTAACAGTAACATTAACATCATCAGTAGTATCCTCTACAGAGCTGTCCCTTACTAAGGAAATATACTCAGAGGTCTCAAGATGATAACGAATGAAACCCTTTGGAGATAGGAGGTTTTTACTATCACCAAAGTAGTCTATTACATATGTCAGCAGTGCAATATCATAGTCATACTCTCCTATGTATTCATCAGGATTAACAGCAGCCTTCTTTACAAGAAGATCTTTTAGACTTTGCTCAAACTTTGCTTTAACATAGTCATAAGCCAAACCTCTAAACTCTGGGTCATTTATTATTGCCGATGTAAATACGTTAGTATTTGCTGCTTTATTTGCATAATCTACATACTCCGAGATCAAACCATTAGCAGACTCAAACATAAAGTTTGCATCCTCCCTACTTATAGTACTAGGTACATTTGCAGGTAATGTGTTGATCATTTCATTGAACCTATCTAATACTTGTTGTCTTTGTGGATCTTTTTCACCAATAAAGACAGTATCTCCAGTTGCTAATGAAATAATATTATTGTCTACGACTATATAGTCAACCTTGTTAGAGTGTGTAACAGACCTATAGTTACCTAGTACAGATTCTATTTTACTCTTATCCGGTGTTCCGGAAAACTTCTTAAGAGTAATAGGATCAAGTAACTGAACCTTGTTATCACTCTTAATGTTCCATAGAATATAATCCTTACCGTTATATTTTACTTTTGATCCTCTAGATAGTGTTTTGTTACTAGGATCATAGTATATATTAGAATCTGCGGGTCTAAAATTCTCAGACCAGTTACGATTACTATTTAATAAACTAAATTCTGCGTTTGCCTGATTAAAAGTATACCCAGCTAAATTACCAACACGTAGTTTATCATAGAGATCATTGATTAATGAGTTATCTCTACCTTCTGTTACAATGTCTTTTACTGTACTGCTACCAAATAAAGCAAGCAGCATATCTAAAAGTTTCTCAAAGAAGTTCTTCTTTGCAGGGGTAGAAGATGTTGGTTTCTTTTTACCAAGCATAAACTCACGAAAGTCTTCAGCAAGCTTTTCTTCTAGTTCCTCTACAGTTGCATTCTGATAAGATACTTCCCGGTCTTTAAAAGATTTAAAAGTTCCAGTTTGTTTTCTTGCCTCAGTATATAACTCATCTCTTTGTTTTTGAGTCATGAACATCTGGGTAAAACCATGCCATGCCTCGTGATATAAGTCAGAATAGTCTGCCCCTTTAAACAATGTAATACCTTGTACTGTCCATGTTGCAATTGATCCCGGAGTCTTAGAATTAATTACATTAAACATTACCGTAAACGGTATATGTTTTGACAACGGGCTTTTCTCATACCAAGCCTTTGCTTCCTGTATTTGCTTTATAGTTGCTTGAACCGTAGTTTGTTTATCTAATTTATCTTTGTGTCTATCAAGAATTTTTTTTAGCAAATCTTCATTAGAAACAGCATCGGCTATAGAATTATCAGCAGAAGACTTTGTAGAAGTATCAGCAGCATCTTTTCTACCTTGTTCTACTACAGGACTTTCAATTTTAACTTCTGGTTTAGAAAAAGAATTCCATTTACCATTAGACGTAGCAACATATCCAAGACCTTTTAAGTAATCAGATACTACAGAATCCATTCCTGATGCAACACCAAGATTAAATGTTGTTACACCTTGACTAATTGCTTTATCAATAAGAGGTTTATAAAAGTTATTAAAATGATCAACAACATTGATGTTTGTTATCTTTCCTCCTTTTTCTGCAGGATTCCATAAACCACTACCACTAATCATTACAGCTTTCATTCCTGCAAAATCATTATTGGCAGATGCACCCCATCCTGCTTTATATATTTCTGTTGCAGATGAATAACTTGAACTGGTTTCAGGAACAACAGAACCTATGAAACCATCAGAAGCTTGCATCATCTCCATATCCTTCCGGATATTTTTTGCTTTGTTTACATTAGCAACTGACTCAAAACTTTTAGCCGAGTTTTCAGCAGCAGTTAATGCAGAACTTCTATTAAAGTTTATTTGCTCAGCAGT
>Ga0172373_10001508_pt1 | contig 37639 bp, 52 predicted proteins | sample Lak10m_2_FD_114546 | JGI IMG/M metagenome (GOLD analysis project Ga0172373, IMG submission 114546) | Freshwater microbial communities from Kabuno Bay, South-Kivu, Congo - kab_092012_10m | ecosystem: Environmental > Aquatic > Freshwater > Lake | place: Democratic Republic of the Congo... | reverse complement strand
GCGAGAGATTTTAAGTCTCTTTCTGAATGCTGATGAGTAGCCTTGAAAGGCTATAAATAAAGGGTTTTGAGTTTCACTATTGCTCATAAATATCCATTTTTGTGCTACTCAACTGCACAAAAACAGCACAAAAATTTTATATTGCTGAAAACTATCATTGGCGGTTTAATGAGAGCTCGTCTTGAATGTTTTTTTTATCTCAGGAGAACACTATGGCTGTAAATGGGTTGTATAAAATTTCAAATCCAAATGGAATTGAAGATGACGTTCAGGTTCAAGATCATGGGGGTAATGAGTGGTCAATAACAAAGTCGCAGTATATTGATAGAGGCCATAAGCCAGATTATGAATCGCTACCAAGTCGAGAAGAATACCTGGCTAATAAATAATAATCAATAAACCCGCTTCGGCGGGTTTTTGTTTGACCATCAAAAACGTCATTTTATTAACTTCTACGGTGCTTGATGATTTGGTGTTAAAGCCTACCAGTTATAGTTAGCACCAATCCCAATAAAGTAATCCGTACCAGTTCCGCTGATAGGCTGATCAACATTTGCGGTCACACCTACACGCATCGCCTTTACATCAAGAAAATCTTGTCTCGCCTGTAAGCGCATAATCGCTGATCCATTCTTAATCCCGCCATACATGCCAACGGACCCTCGGTTATCCCATGTTACCCAGGGCAAAGGCTCCGTCTTAACGTAAGTCTGACTATCCCCTGTCTCGGCATTTAATGTAGTGACAATAGTCTTAGGATGATCGCTTGGCTCAATCGCACTGGCTGCGAGAACATGCTCATTGACGTTATCAAGTGCAGTCTTAGGTAGCTGCAAATCAGACTTAATAGCCTGGCTATGTTTAAAAACCTTGACTGGCTGCTTAATGACAACTGCAACCTTTGGCTCATCCTGCACAATCTGCGCTGGCTGCGCAACTTCTACGTTACCAGACGGATGATGCATAAAGCGACTCACTAGGAAATTAGCCATCAATACCGTCATGACAAAAAGCATCGTGACAATGATGATCTGAGTAGCAATTTTCTTGTAAAGTGGATTTGCAAATACGACTGCAAGCCATGCCAAGGTAATTTTGTAATAACCATAAGTTACTTTTAGGCCTGAAAGTAATTTAGCTTTTAAGTTAGTTAATAGATTTGTCCACATTTCAAACTCCTTTCTAATTTTCACATCCAATAGGGTCAAGATATTTACGATAGGCATCGATCCAATCCGTAGCGATTTCATGCTGCGCGGCCTCCAAGCCAATTTCATAGCGACAAACAAGCGCATGCAGCCGATTTTCTAAACGGTCTTTTTGATGGGCGTTACAGGCGCCAATGTAGGATTGTGGCCATAAATTGCTAATGTCATTGGATCCACCAAGCTCAAGGCTAATTAAATGATCAATCTCACATTGGCCGTTATCACAAGGTGGGTTTCCGTATGCATTAAGCACATCTTGCTTAGTGGACTTAGTGACATTACGAACCGCCGATGTTTTAGTTGTGCAGAGTGTTTGCACATCAACTGCACGGATTGCGCCAGGTGTTTTAGAAGCATCTGGTAGAGCGCCAGCATGGGCTAGGCTACCCATGATCAAGAATAGAAATGCATGCAGCGTTAAGTTAAGTTTTTTCATAATTTTTTACCTTATGCAATCGTGATAGAAACGCTATCGCCACTAGCAATCGCGGTCTTAATCTTTAGGAATAGCTTTGCAAACTCATCTCGGCTGTGACCAATAAAGTCTTTGCCTTGTGTTGCGCCAACTAAAATGCAGCCATCTGTATCTTTGTCAGTATTGCCAACATGAATACGCACACCCTCATACCCTTGCACGTTCAAAAGCAAAGGCATGTCACACTCAAAATGCGGTGAATAATTGATAATTACGGGATAAGTGCCGCGTGGAATTGCTGTGAAGTTTGGAATTTTCCATTGCGCGACAGGTTGGCCTTCTACCTGGCGAACCATATCTTCAAGCGTATAGCATTCAAATACGTTATCGATACTAAGCTCCCCTATCGTACTATTACTGGTAAAACTTACTCGCTTTAGATGCAACTTCATTTCATCACCCATGGATTGCGGCCATCAATAAATAACCAAAGTGCTGAAGCAATGGCATTCAAACTAACAATCGCTTGAATATCTGATGGTAGATGTGTACTCAGACTTATTACAATGGCACCACTTGATGCCATTGCGAATAGTAGAACAGCTGCTTTAATATAATTATTAGTTTCATGACTCATGGCATTTGCCTTAAATACAATAGCGATTACCAGGGCAATCAGGCTGATGTAAAAGATGAGATTCATCATGCCGTGCTCCCCTTGCTCTCCAGGTATCTGAACAATGACGGAACTCCCTTTTGGGCTAATAATCCAATCAGAAAAGCTACAACAACCTTTAATAAAATGATCGTTCCGTCCAGCCATGGGGCAAAATGAACGACTGTCACAATACTAATCGGCGACATCACGCCGCCCAATACGGTGGCGCCTGTCACGCTCGCAGCTGTCTGCCACCATTTGCTAAATTGCGGTAGATAAATCAATGCGGTCACACCGCCGACAAATCCCCACATCAAATAAAGATACTCGATCCCGAACATTGATCCTGTGACTGTGGCAGTAGCGGCTGCGGTCACAACAGCCGTGGCATGGCTAGCTGGTTCTGGCATTTCTTCCCCTTTGATTTGGACGTAAAAAAAGCCGCACAAAGCGGCTTATTGCTCACTCTTATAAAAATCAGTTTATTGAAAATCTTTTTTTGTAAATCCAAAACGTTGAATTGTGCTTAAATCCTCATCGTCATTCCATATTGGGTCGAGTTTTTGACCTTGGTAATCTGGCTGATTATAATTTTCAGGGTAAATTTGCACGTCACGCTTTTGTATCATCGACCCTTTTAAAAACTGCATAAATAAATCATGTTCAGGCGTCCCTTCAATTGCGTCTAAATCTTCACGTGTATTGATAACTACTTGCATAATTAATCTCCATCCATTTAATTAAATGTTTTGTATTTGCCCAGCTCGCATGACCTCGCCAAGCCGCTAAAAACTTATCTAGTGCCAAACGGTTATTAGTTTCTGTATAAAACTTAACTTTTCTTTTTGCGCGAGTAACGCTATTTTTGCGCAAAAGCTTATGGGTTTCCCATATCCTGTAACCTAAAAAATTAACACCCTTCTTGACCGATTGCGCGTGCCACTTACTGATGCGCATTCCCATTTTTTCTTCTGAAAATGCTTCAATTTTCAAAAAGTCATCACGTAACTTTTGTAAATCATGGTCAAGAATAACAATGTCATCCATATATCTCGCCCATCTACGATATTTGAGCGTATGGTGAACATAATTATCAATCATCGTGCCGTAAACATTAGCAAATAATTGGCTGGTTAAACTGCCAATTGGAATACCGATTACATCTGGCTTGATAATCTCTTCAATCAATTTCAGCGTTGCTTTGCACGAAATTTTGCGATGAATTTGCTCAAGCAAAATATTATGATTCACGCTTGGAAAAAACTTACTGTAATCCGTTTTTAAGTAATACAGCGGCTTTGGCTCTCGCCTTAATTCAGATTGAATATATTTAACGCCAGCATGCGTACCTAATCCTTTGCGACAGGCAAATACATTTGGTAAAAATGTTGCCTCAAAGATTGGTTCAATCACACTCACTAATGCGTGTTGTATCAATCTATCTTTAAAGTCGAGCGCAGAAACAAGCCTTGGTTTTGGCTCGTACACATAAAACTCTCGATAGCCGCCAATCTTGTAACCTCCATCCAATAACTCTTCACGGATAGCATCTAAATTAAGCTCCTTAAACTCCTTGAATTCCAAATAACCAAATGTTCTACGTTTCGCATTAGATGTTTTGCGGTATGCTTCACGTAGATTATTGATGTCTGCAATGCGCTCAATCAGATTGTTGTAAGAATTCATGCTAATAGCCCCGTTCTCAATGATACTAGGGGCATCCTAGACCAAGTAATGTATTCGCCGAAGCAGGTTGAAACGGCTGACCATAATCCTAAAGGTCGGCATATAAAGCCGTAGCATTTATATAGCGCCAAACTAATATCGTCACACGCGCAGCGCACCCCAATGTTGTTGTTCGAATTCGATGCAGCGTTGTTCCAATTCGAGCAACGTGAACCGCAGTTAGAACCATTGTTCCAGTTGCCGCCCAAGATGACCGCGCCTTTGCCCATCTCAACCTTTGCGATTAGCTATCCATGACCCTAGCATAGCCCCCACCTCCGAAAGCATTGTTAAAACTACTTTGTGCTGGTGAGGAGAAATGCCCCGTGTACTCGGCTTCACTAAAAATCGCAACCAGAATCGCAGTTGTGCCAAATTGGCATCTGCGATGTAAAGTTTATTTACTTGATTAGACTTCCCTGCTTCATAAAACAGTTCGGCCTGCCCAAATAAACACCTTAAAAACATATCCCTTGCAACCCCATGTTTTCTAGGCATGGATTGTGCAATCGGATATAAATAAGCCACGATGGTTTCATACTTTTCCATAATGGCCATTTGGCTGTAATTGACCACAGGCTCTTTAATAACTTCCATTTAAACCTTATCCGAGGGCTTTCGCCCTCTTTAGTCAAGTAACAGGTGGTCACACGCGCAGCGCACCCCAACGGTGTTGTTCGAATTCCATGCAGCGAAGTCCCAATACGAGCAACGTGAACCGCAGATAGAACCACCGCTCCAGTTGCCGCCCAAGAGGACCGCGTTTGGCGCGTTGTATTCAGATCCGCGCCCATTAGTATTGGCATTCCATGTAGTGCCAGCATAAGGGCCACCACGATCATCTCCCCATACCCACAATATGCCAGTGGCCTGCATCACACCCCATTTTGAAGTGTAGGCCGCATTTAAAATCGTACTTACCTGGTCAGTTCCGATGGCCGAAGCTTCCGTTGTTCCGTAAGCGGCTGCCATAAATTCGCGCTGCGTCAATAAGCGTTTGCCGTATGCGCTTGAAATTTCACTTGCTTCAAACCAAGTTAATGAGGTGTAAGCTGTCGTGCCGTTACCGCCAAAAGCTGAAGGTACTTTAGAAGGGCTTGCGCCATCTGCCATGGTGACGTTATATTTTGAGGTACCATTAACGTCTGGATTGGTATTGGTGAGATAAATATCCGCCCAGAAACCGCCAGCAACTAAAGTCATGCCACGTGGATCTGAACAGGCTGGACGGAATTTTAAGTCCCAAAGGCTGTATGGGTTGATTGCTGGCGTTGTATTGCCGCCAGTTTGTGCCGTGGCATTTCCGCCTGGCGCGTAGTGGAATCCGCCAATCTTGCGCCAGTTTCCTGTTGCTGGAGCATTGATGTAATCTGATGTTGCTTGAATCGTGCCATCATCTTTTACCCAAACAATGTAATCTGTACCCGCTGTTAATGTCGGCATTGAAACCGCTGTTGCCGTGCTGTATGTGACTAAGTTATTGCCGACTGCGATTTTTGTGCCAGCTTTAATGCTAATCGTACCAGCACCTGTAGCGGTAAATACCACGGAAGTTGGGTCAGTACGCGTAAAGATGCCAGATGCAGTTACTACGGCTGATGCTACCTGATACACGACACAGCGTACAACGCCAGATGCTTCACCTCGGAATATCGCAGTGTCACCCGCTGCTGTTGTGATGTTTCCTGAACTCGGTAAGATTAAGTTAGCGCCTGCCGTTAACGTCAAAGCACCTTTAAATACAACTGTGCGTTCGGCGCCTTGAGCAAGCGTAATTCCCGTAATTGCCGTTGTGCCAGTAATATTGACGTAGTTACCTGTCGCAGTTGTCAAGTTGACAGTGGCGGATGATGCAATATCAGCGCCCTGAGCTTCATTTAATGCGCCTGTTAAAGTGCCGCCCCCCAGGCCAAGATAGTTTGTGTTTTGTGCTAAATAAACATTTGTACCATCGCTCCATAGGTTCATTGCTTGGCCTTGTGGTACAGCAACCCCTGCGCCACCTTGAGCAATTACAGTGATGGTGTAATTTCCAGTAGTTGCATTTTTAATCACCCAATCCATCGAGCTGGCGGGCATAATGACGCTGATGTTTCCTGTAAGTGCACCTGATAACTGAATAAGTTTGGTGTTAGCCTCATCTGCTGTCAACGTAACGTTAGTATTTCCTGCCACATTTTTAGATAAAAACCCGCCAATACTTGCTTGCAATACTGTAAAACCAGAGTTCACATCCTGGACTAGAGTTAGTCCAGATAGAACTCCTGTTACCGGGATTGAAATATCTTTCATAGCTTTCCTTTCTCTATTTAATAGCCTTGGGCTTGAATGTTGACGGTTCTTATTACACGAGAACCGCCGTTATATACGTCTAAACTCAATCCAGTTGCTGTAACATTACTGAGCACTACAACATCACCCGATGCCGCATTTACAATTGTTGTTTGAACGGTCGGAACGCTAGAAGCGCCATTTCCGCCATTAAATGGCGATGTGTAAGTTAGTGAGGTGGTGGTTGTGCTAGATGTTATGCTCTGGTAAGAATCAATACGATCCGGAACATCTACTGAAAAAGTAAATTGGGGGATGAGTGTTGTCACAGCGGTATCTGAAGATGTGACAAGCAATCTTGCTTTAAAATATTGAGCGTTATATGTCCCTGTTATAAAGTTTTGCCAAGCGCCATAAACTCCGTTGCTATTAGCGATTGCAATTTGTGGTTGGATCGTGATTTTTGATCCAAGTACAGAGGCAAGGATGTCCGTTGCAGATAATATGTCTTTGATGTTAAGTGTATTATCGTAAATTGATTGGGCATAGGCTATGTAGTTCATTGTGACAATACATGGTGCAATGCGGCCAATATTTACTAAATGACTAGCTGGCAAATCATATTCACCGCTAGTGCATACACCTCCGTACCATATTACGTCAGTTATTGATAAGGCATTAGGCTCGCCGAGTATGTTTCCGCTTGCGCCCAAATACAAATTATTATTTACAACTTCCATGTTGATGCGCGTACCAAGCCAGCCTAAATTTGGCTCATTAAAACTAGCAATTACATTTCGAACAAGCGTTGCTCCTGACACTTGAATGGCCACGGGAGCGGTTGAATAGATATTAATTCCGCTGCTTGTTTGATAATGTGCCGCAATCCAGTGAGTTCCATTACAAATAGCTGTAAAACTAGCTAATGAAGTGCGGCCAAATACGGACGCCGTTTCCCATGTATTTCCTACGCGAATCTCATAGTCAACATTGGGCTGTCTGAAATCTTTGATAGCATCCCAATACAGGTTTAATACATTACCAACAAAGTTGCTTGTCACATTCTGCACATTTGGCAATGCGCTGGTAAGCGCAGAACCTTGAATTGTATAAATAATCGCTTCAATGTCTGCAATTGATTGAACCGCTGCACCATATTGATTGAAGCTTGGTAACTTGATATAAATCTTATTGCCAATCTTGTCAGGTGTGAACGCGTATTTTGCTAGTGCTTTGTCGTCAATACGAATAAATGGGGAGTTGGCTGCGTGCGTTGAAATATTTGAGTGATATACACCTCGGCGCAAATAACTCAAATTGTATTTATTAGCCCCCACCAAAGTTGAATTTTGATAGCTGATATATTCACCATCCACATATGCAAGTGTTGTGAAGTTATCCGCATCTGCTTGAGACCCGCCATCAAGCGTTGCACGACTGATGCTTAGGTCTATAGATAATGTATCATCTTTGTCAGGGTCAGCATGTGAAACTAATGGGGAGTTTAGCCAGCCCATTCGAGCCGGATTAGTGATCGTAGCAATCTGTTGGTAGTTAACGCCATCAATAGATACCCAAACCTGACAGCCGCCCCATAGCGTACCCCCGCATGCGCCAATCCATACTTCCAAGCCATTAGAAGTTAAAATAGCAGGCGCTTCAAAAATGACAGGGGCATTGGTATCGCTAGCGCTTGCATTTGTATAAAAGCTATTGGCCTCACTTGATTGCTGAGAGTAAACGGCATGACTTGATATGCCAGCTGGCGCATCCTCTGCAATAATCGTTAGCAAGCCATCTTCGTTTTCTTCAACAGATAAAATTCGGATTGGATAACTATTCAAACCAAGCGCGGCATCGGTAATCGTTACATAGTCTGTGGGCTCAAGTAAGCAATATTTCCAAGAAAGCGTAAATTCATAGGTATTTCGAATGTAACAACTTCTTTGCAGTAATAACTGGGCCACAGACCGCGCAACAGAAGGTAATGCAATTTCATGTGCTGTAATTGGCTGCATTGGGCGCAATCCAAGCGAATCGATATTGACCTGATCTTTTGCTTCTGCGATTTCAATATTGTATTCATTGAAGCGATTTACAAACTCTACTTGCACTGAGTTGAAGGCGTCTGAGGTGGCATTGCGTAATAACCTCACGGGATCTTCCCCGGCAGTCACGATAAAATCATCATCGTTAAGCGCGTAAATCGGCATTACGTTTGGCGTATAAGCTACGCCGTTTCCTACGGAGGAAGAATCTCCAAATGGTGTAATTTTAAGTTTACCCTCGCTGAAATAAATTCCTGAATTTGTAATTCTGCAAAGGTCGGTCAAGATTTCATTAGCTCGTTTTTGTGTGGTGTACGCGGGAGACAAAAACAAATTATTGGATACACAATAATTGGAATATTGCGTTAAATCTCCAATTTTAATGGCTGGAAAACCAACGCCATAATGACCATTGGTCAGAAAATCAACGACAATATCCCTAGGGTTAGCGTCATCAATCACGCCACTATTAAATTGCAGGCGACCACTCACGTCAAACGTATGATTAGGTAATGACGAGTTGTTACCTAAGTCGTATGCGCTAGCTGCAACGTAAGATAGCCCCTCATAAGCTAACGCGCTATCTGGGTGCTTAGTTGCAATCCATGTCCATACAGATTGCGGATAGGAACCTAAGAATTTACTAAATTTGCTACCAGCGTCAGTGATATAGTCCTTGTCAGACCAAAAAGCATTGATTCCGGAGATTTGTCCTTCGCACAAACCAAGAGCAAGCGCAGCTGTATAGGTGTAGGTGGTATTGGTTGAATCAACACTACCGCCGCCTTTTCCGCCACCGCTGGAGGTGGTTGTAGTATGTGGTACCGCCGTAAAATCACTATACCAAATCAGATTGCCAGCAATACGGCTGCGGCCATATAAAATTGGTACAACAAGTCCATAAGCTGACGTTTGAATTCGTAAGCCAAGCGCCATTGGCTCAGTCGTGTTAATCGACTGACTGCTTCCAAATATACCACCCATTATTTAAGACCTTTTAATCTGTAGTAGCCAGCAAATCGGCTTTGCATTTCCGTGTGGTCTAAATCCGTTAAAACTACCGATTTTTCATCTCGGTATGCATGAATGATGGTATGGCTATCCACTACGATAGCGCCATGCGCTGGATGCCTGCCGTACTTAAACATGGCAATATCACCGCGCTCCCCTTCGGCAATGGGGTCGGCATATTGCATTAGGAATTGCAAAAACATAGGTTCATTTCGATGTAAGTGCCAGTCGCGTGGATAAAACCCCGTATCAATATGTGACACAAGCCCAACATTTGAATACACGCCAATTAAAAATTGAGCACAATCAACACCCACGCCTTTTAATAGTGCGTTGTGATGCCAAGGCGTACCAAGCCATGTCATTGCCTCAGCAATGATGGATTCTCGAATATTGCTCATCGTGTCGTTTCTGGTACTGGAACGTAAGGAAAACCTCTGAAATGCGCGAGGTTGTTAAATTTGTTTTTACAGGTCGATTGTTGCTTATCGCATCCTGCATAGACATAAAAACTGTCGCCTGGCGATGGCGCTTGCGGCAATGGATTCATCAAAGAAAGACTGCTATTGGTGTACGCTTTCACGGTACGTTTAATGCCAGTCAGCGCGCCTGAGGTAAATTCAATGTACCCCATATCAAAATATCCATTAGCCTTAGATGTCACGTTGCACAAAACCAAAGAGGCGGTGCTGTTGGCATTAACAATGCCGCTAGTCCTAAAGCTTATCCTGCTTGCTTGGCAATCTGTGTCATAAAGATTATGCGGGCATCCAGCTTGATACAAGTTGCGGGGCATTTGAATATTTAACAGCTCAATATCGCTTTTAACGACTAGATCAATTTCATTGCGCGACATGGTAATGTCAGCAACACGACCACTAAAATTCACGTACCCGCCAATGACTGTCGTGTTATCGCTTAAAAATACGCGCTCAAGCAATACCATAGAGCCATCCAACACTCCTTTGGCTGCGGACTGAATCCAGCTTATAGCACCAAGCATATCTGACGATTTGGCGTAAATCTTGAGGTCAAGAGTATCTACCTCAACACCCAAAATAGTTCTCACGCGCGAGCGCTCAAAAAGTGGATTGGTGCCATCCCCTGCTTTATTAAAGGTGATTCCGTTATAAGTGACATTCAAATCCCAAAGGGCATAACGATAGTTTGTGCCATCGAGCAGCGTGAACGTCAATAAATCCACCATAATGTATTCTTGATGGTTATTGAGATAGTTAATTAAATCCGCTGAAGCTGATTTCATGCTCATACCTTATTTAGGGTGCTACCAACAAAATCGAGCTTTTTCAGTTCCCATAGGTCGCGCACCATTAAATTAAACTCACTGGTATCCTGGACAAATCGACAGCGGTAATAATAGGTGCCAGACCAACGCACAACCGAGCCAATGGCTGGCGGTGAGACGAATGTCACCATGCCTGTTGAATTGACTGTGTAATTGGTGACAACCGAACCATCAACTGTAATATTGGTAATCACGTTTACGTTTTGCACTGGCTCTAAAAATACATTGCCTACACCCAGAGAGCGCACCAATTGAAAACTTACATTGCTGCCATCACCAATGCCGATGGTTTGATCTGTCATTGCATTATCTGTCGGGTCTGAGTACAAGAAGCTATCAAATGCCCCTTGGCGCGCAATAATAAAACCTATAAGCCTGTCATAATCGTTACCAAAATTTCCATCGCGTAACACTTCATAACTAAGTTTGAATGTCCATAATGGATAAGACATAAATGCGGCTCTGCGTTCAAAACCATTTACTGAGCGATGAACCTTGGTACTAAACTCTGGCTGTTTAACGACATTCCAGCTTTGGCCAACTAAAACTGGAAAAATAGCGTTACTCATGATTAAACCTTTATGGGTGTGAAGTTGCGCGCCATATTGCGGAGCGCCGGGGCTAGGGTATGGCTATTTGCTTTGAAATAATCACGCACGCTCTTGGCATCCATTGCATTGATATGAACGTGGACAGGTGCGCCTCCAGCCCCGCCGCCATCGGATAAAGCACGAATGGTGTCGGCATATTTTGAAGGGAGCACCATCTCGTTTTGGTGAAGTTGGGCCACTGGATTAAGGCCCTTCGGAATGTCATAACCACCCTCAGCAGAAATAATAGATCCTGCAAACCCAGCAACCGTAGCAAAAGCACCCGCAGCGACAACTGGCGCCATAAACGGCCCCACAATAGGAATTGCAGCAATGGCTTTATAAGCCCCAGCCATTGCCTCCCATGCATCGTTCATAATGCTTTTAATAGCAGTGCCAGCACTGATTACCATGCTTTCGCCTGCAGCCGCTTCTTCAGCTGCAGTCCGTTCTTGGGTGCCTAAGATGGTGGCGGCAGTCATCTTCACTTCTTTCATGATCCAATCGGCCAACATTTTTACGCCAAGATTGGCAAACTCAAGCGCGATGCTTTGGAAGATGTTATGAAGGGCTTTAGAGAGTGAGGTGGTGCCTTGGATGATGCCATCAATGGATTTGGAAAATGCCGCTTTAATCGGATCCGAAAACTTATCCCAGGTCTTTTTCTCTTCAATCAGGATTTGATTGTTGATTTGCGCCATGTCTTTGGCATGCTTTTCAGCCATGGCTTGGATTTTGTCGTAAGCTGCTTGCTGTGCAATCACATCATCTTTAATTAAATCGGCTTTATCCTGAGCAGCTTTTAATTCAATTTGATATTGCTGCTCTGCCAATGCTTGTAAGCCTGCCAACTCTTCTTGCGCGCTGATTTGGCCTAGTTCTTTTTTGGTTTTAAGCTGATCGCGCTCCATCTCGATTAGCGTGACATCGTGCGTACGCTGCCGATCAATGCGCATGTCTTCTAGCTTATCCATCTGCATCCGATGCTCTTCGGCTGCTTTGGTCATATCCGCAAGCGCTTTGATGTACTCTTTAGACTGCAGGCCGTAAGTGTCACCAATTTTGGCAGCAATTTCGCCAGCAATTTTGATGCGTTCGGTTCCGCCTGCTTGCTCTGCAGCGGATTGGGCTTTTAGCCCTTCGATTTCATTTTGGAAGTTTTCTTGCGCTTCTTTTTTGTGAAGTGCATAAATCTCATGCTCAACATCACGGCGCTCTTTAGAACCTTTTTTAGTTTGCGCTAGCTTTTGTTCCCAGAAAGCAATTTCTGCTTGGAGTGAGTCTTTGAAATAATTCTTTTCATTTTCGAGCATCAACTCCAATTCAGCTTTCCACTCGGTTGCACGGGATGTTTTAGTGCCCTTTGGGTCTGCGGACGCATCGGCGCCAGATTGATTCTTTTTTGAATCTTCTACAGTATCGGGATGAATTAATCCTCGAAGGGCCTCTGCGGTCTTGCTTCCCTCTTTAATAATGTTATCAAAGCGCTTTTTAGCAATATCTTCGATGTTACCAAGGCCTTCATCCCAAGCTTTTTTAGCGCCTGAGAAATCGAGGGTTTTTAATCCCCACAAAATCTGATCGACTACTTTAATCACAGTCAATGCAAACTCTCTAATAGCTTCGCCAATTGCTGTAGTGATCTGCCAAAGTATGTAAAAAGCGTCCCAGGCTAATTCACAAACGAAAACGACAGCATTCATCGCTACTTTAAATTTCTCAATCGCAGCAGGTGCCTCATCTCTAAACCATTGGCCGATTTGAGTTAACAATGGCATGAGTGCATCCGCGACAACTTTACCAACAGCCTCCAATACATCGCCTACATCTTTCATGGCTTTACGATAGGCTTCTTGATTTTGGGCGCCGCGTACTCCGACCGTTAATCCCAGTTCCTCATTGGTTTTTCTGGCTTCTTCAGTACGTTGCGCATTGAGTTCCAACAGCCGAGAACCATCCTCAATCCCTTTACCAAAAAACCGGATGGCAGTGACGTTTCGATCGGTACCTTCACGGTGATCGTTGGTAATTTTGATGGCATCAAGCATCAAATCATTGAGAGGCCGAAGATGACCACTCGAATCGCGTGTGGTAAGCCCCATCTTATTGAGGCCTTCTTCGTTTTTGTTGATTTGTTTTTCTAGCCCTTTAGCTGCGCTGGAGTAATCATCCGTGCTGACATGAATATCACCCAAAGCCTGATTAAGGGTTGCAGCATCATTGGCCGTAATACCTAATGCACGGCCTAATTTTTCATTTTCTTCGTAATACTTAGAAGCCCCTGAAATCGCTTCTTTAAATAACTCACCGCCAGCAAATACCGCACTAAAGGCCATCATGGCGCCATTGAGTTTAGAAAACATTTCCCCAATTTGGCCAAAGTTGGAATTAATGGCAGATGTTGCCTGATTCATGGCACTTGTCATCTGCTCACTTGCTTCGCGGATACTGGATTGCATCCGCTGAGAAGTGCTCAGCGCTCTATCACCTAATTTTTCAAACTCCGCATTGGCCTGACTAGCGTCTGCGCCAATTTGAATAATAGAATCATTTGACATTTGAATCTCGCAATAAAAAGGGGCGCCATAAGCGCCCCTGCGGTTTAATGTGATTGGGTTGGAATTTTAAATTGCGCTAATACCTGATCAAACTCGGATTCGCTCAATTGATTAACTGGAATAAATTCTGAAACAGATTCAATCTCTGTTGAGTCAATTAAACTCACTTTTTCCGGCTCTTCATAACCGAGTAAGTGAGCGATGATCCTCAACTGAGTTTGCTGAGGCGGAATTTTGTCCCAGTACTGAACGTAGGCTTGCAGGCGAGGAATTGTCATAAACTCGTCGATATACTCCCACGTCACCCCCAATGCGGTGGTGAGGTGGCAATATAATTCGTCCCAGTTTAATTCCCCGCCAGCACCTCCCCCGCAGCGACCATTCCAGAACGCCCCATGACAGCATTAATAATTGTGGCCATATTTCCCATGTCCAGAACATCCTCCACTTCTTCACGTGTCATGTCTGGATAGTTACGTGTCATGGCAGCATGGATAAGATCAATCATGGCATCTGTTTTTTCAGCATCCAAACTTCCGCTAGCGCCATTAGCTATCTCAAAAGTACCGTTCTTTTGAAAACGCTTGATGGCAGAAAAATTGAGGGGCGGAATAATATATTCTTGCCCCCCAACCTGCAGGCTGAATCCATCAATCAGATTATTATTCTTGGACATAAATTTCACCAATGTTATAACCCGTTGAATCTGCTGACGCGCTGAAGTCCAGCGTTGGTACAGAGAAATCGTCATTCTTTGTTGCAAAAAGCTGCAATTTTGGAGAAATGACGTTAAAAAGATTAACGAACGCGCGCTTGCCTTGGAATTGACCAAGATAGTTAATCGCATAAGTCGGCGCATAACCCATCGGCAAGTTTTGCAAGGTAATCTTCTTAGAAGCTACATTCGTATAGGTATAACTAAAGCTGATGTAAACCGTTTGACCCGTGTCCGCAGCCGCGAATGTATAAACCCCATTGGCAACTGAATATTGGCCTGTTGTCGGACCTGAAGCAACGCGCGTTAATGCTTGGTTATTGGCATTCATCACGCCAAGGTCTTCAACCCATGTGCCAGTATTCGGCACAGATGGTGTGACGGTGAATGGCGTCGCCGGGATGACATTACCTGTTGTATCGGCATAAATGGCTTTCATCGTGCCACCTGAAACGCCAGTACCAAAGAATAAGGTGTTCAAAGAAAGGCCATTAATCAGCGCGCCTTTGATTTTACCTGTTGATTTTACTTTACCTTGCGCCACAGCCAATGCGAATCGGCCTTGACCAAAATACTCTTTCAAGTCGCCAGCGAAATCCAATGAGAACTCTTGCGCGCCGGCAATACGAATCGGCGTTGGGTTGCTAATTGAATTGCCATAGGCATCTTGTTTTAACGTAGCGAAAATGTCGCCAGCACCAAATACGAGCTGCATATATTATCCTTTTTAAAAAACCACTTAATCAGAGGTATAGAAATAAAAAAACCGCTTATTCAGCGGCTTGTTGGTTATTTTTTGATTTTTGAACGACTGGATCAGGCGGCGCATAAAACCCTAACTGGTAATAATTTAAAGCCTCTGATTCCTCAATCTCTACCATGCCGTCTTTCATCACAAATGCAATCCCTTCAGGCGGCGTGTAGTTTTCAGGTATGACTAATTTAATTTTTGCCATCACTTATCCTTAAATAACTTGTTTAGAAGTAATGTCAGCAATGGGATGAAGATAACCAAAGGTATAGCTAGTCGTTAATACCCCAGCTTCCTGATCAGCTTCATGCGCTTCCCATTTGCTTCCAGATTTCTTGATCTGAAAACAAAGCCCACGCAAACCAGCATTCATCATAATGATGCTATGTGCAGCGATTGCAATTGGGTCTGCAATTTGATTGGGATAATCTCCACGGGTATAAATCTCAATGTTGACAGTCAATACAGACTCATTGATCCAGTCCGTAAATAAATTATCAGCCTCAGATTCGGGAACAACGACGATTGCAGGCGAAACTTCACGTTCAATCGGCGCGCTACGCTCTCTAAATACATTGCTTGCCGCTGCCGTATTATTTAAAAGCGCATTCAAGATACCGCTTAATATTTGTTCACGAATTGAGTTCATTTTTTGAGGAGTGCCTGTGTAGTTGCCCCATCGTCCTGCATTTGGGGTGGCTGTCTGACTTTAAATGATTGTCCATCGACTATTACGGTATCCTCTTTGGCCAAACTAACAGCACTCGTCAGATAAGTAATGGCGTAGCTTCGAGAAACAACATCTGCACCACTAAAGCCTACAAGGTCATCTGGTTGGTCAAATATGGCTTTAAATTGAACACCCTTTGCGCTGCATTGGGCGCCAAAGTCAGCCAAAAATACCGTAACGTCATCGACAAACATCATTATTTATCAGCGTCACCGCCGCCGTTTTTCGCTGGGTCTTGACCGCCGTTACCCGTAGAAGGCGGGGTATTTGGTTTTTTATCATCCCCAACCAACTGCAATTGATGGGAATTGCCACCAATTTCAGTATCCAAAGAAACGGTATCGCCTTCAGAATAGACTTTTACGTCGCCTTTTTCATTCACAGTGCGAAAGCTAAAACCTTCGCGGACCACATATTTTCGATTAGCCATGTTGTATTTCCTTTTTAAAAAAACAGGGTGCGGCCAAGCACCCTGTTATTTACTAATAAAGCAAAATTGCCTGATTAAGCAGTCAACGCATCGCTCATGACAGCAAAGCTTGCTGAGTGACGCACAGCAATATCAAGCGATTGCATTGCACGTAGCAAGATGCCGCCTTGTTTAAACAACGTTGCATCGTATGGGTTTGGCATAATTTCTAGTACGCCCCACTCGCCAATCAACAATTCAGACCAGTTACCGAAGTAAATTTCTGAACAGATACCTGATGCACTACCTTTGGTGAGGTTGCTTCGCGCTTGGTTTGTACGTGCAACTGTGTAACCGTTGATTTCACCTGGTGTCATTGAACGTTGGCCATTAGGTGAATTTGTCCACAAGTATTGACCAGTAGTTGATTTCGCCTTTTTGAGCCAGCCAACTGTTTTTGCATTGGCCAAGTAAGCTAGGTTTTCTTCGTCAACGTTGGCGCTCGTCAATTGAGTTTCGAGGTCGATGAGGTGGTCAATGGTTAATTGCGCACCATTAGTACCGCCGACCACTGAGCCAGTGCCTGATTGATTAGAAATACCAAGTGGCTGACCTGATGAGCCAGTGCCATATAAGGCTGCAGCATCAACACCCAATGCAAGTGACTTGATTAAATCTGCACGCGCCAACATTTCGATATCAGGTGTTGACTGTGCCAACATTTGACGCGTAATGGCTGAGTAAGTACCAATGCTCTTCATGCTGAGCGAAACTTTATCAAAGGTTGCTTCAGACTCGGTTAAGTTGCCGCCTTCAGTGACCCAGAAAGTGCTTGATTGGCTGATTTGACGTGGAATATCAACATTACCAACCAAACCAGATAGCACTGTTGCGCCCATTTGCAACACGCGCGCCTGATTACGCAACACATCAATAAAGCTGCCAGCCAACAAATTAGTTGCAACTGTTGCACCGCCAGTGGCTAATGCGCCTGCTGCATATTGCGCACGTTCTGCAAACGGAATATTCGTTGGCATGTAGAAGCCTTGCGTATGTTTACCCATGCGCTTGCTAATGTCCGTAGAGACTTCCAGCTCAAAGCCAGCTTCTTTCCAGTTATTATTCATGACTGCGTTAATTGCACGTAGCATCGAATAATTTGCACGCTCTTTTGCGCTTAAATCAGGTGCAAAACCGTCACCTAATTTAGCCGCGCCTTTTTGACGTTCCAACTGAATATCAAGCACAGCACCACGTGCTTCTTCAATTGAAGCGCCCTTTTGAATTAAGCCGGCACGCACTTCTGAAGGTACATTGTGCGCTGCGCACATTGCATCAATTTCAGAAATACGTTGACGCTCATCCGACGCACCTAATGTACGCACTTTATTTTCATCGATGACTGCGGCACCACCTGCACTGCCTTGTGAGCCATCATTTGCCTGATCTAAAAAAACATGATTACGTTTGTTCATACCATTTCCTTTCATGGGGTCTTCATTTGCTTCGGGCGAAAAAAAACCCGCCGAAGCGGGTTCCGTTGTTGCTACTAAATTTTTCTGTCGGGTTGTTATTTCAATTTCATTGGCACTTTCTCCTACAGAACGACCTACACCAACCGTTGGGTCGGCTGGCACCGTTACTAAAGAAACCTCGTAAGGTTCCCAGTCCGTAGCGGTATAAGTTTCAGACTCAACATCTTCTTCAACTTTAAAAACGCGATACATAAATGAGGCATTCACCAAAATACCGTCATCGGCTTGCTGCAAGGCCCACTCACCCCGTTCATCTTTACCAAAACGAACGGTGCACCATCCGCGCGCATCGCCTTCAATATCGATTTGCTCGATGACGCCTAACAAATCGTCGCGGTTATGGTTATAAAGTAGCGGCATGTTCTGTTGGCGCGCACCATTGCGCATTGCGCCAGGGGCATGGCTAAGAATTTCAGTGCCATACCACATATCGCAAGGCTCTTCCGAGCTGAATGGAAAGCGCATAGTGCGGGCGTTCATATCGACAATACCCGCTGCATCTTGACGTAAATTCAATGTACGCAGTTGCGGGGACAGGTTCTTTGGACGTTCTTTGATCATTGGATTCTCCAAATAAAAAACCCGCCAAAGGCGGGTCTAAAGTGCAATTTTTAAGCGGTTAAATAAAAATGTTATTCGTTATTTTCTGGGTCTTTTCCATCGGGCGGTGGATCCACCTCTGCATTTGCATCAGGGGCTGCAGTCGTTTGAGCTTGGCCCTTGTCGGTCATTTGTGATGGGTCGGAATCAAATACCAGACCAAGCTCTTCCATCAGCTCAAGCTCTTGCGCTCTTGATTTAAAGACATCCTCTGCATCCATGCCGCCTGCAGTATCTGCGATGACATCAGAAACGGTCGTAAAGCCAGCGCGAACAGCCAAGCGATAGGCGTTAACCTCTTTGGTTGGATCAATCCATGACCAACCGCGCGGCTTGAAGCGCACTTTTTCATATTTCTTGCGATTAACGTAAAAGTCATTGATTTTCACTTCGCCAGAAAGAACAGCTGCTTCTAACCATTCGCGATGAATCTCTGCCCTGAAATTGCGAATTAACCAACCTTGTAAGATGCGCCACAAAGAGCGATCGTCAAGCAATGCCAATCGCGAGCTGCTGTAATTGCTTTGACTATAGTCTCGGCTCAAGCTTTCGTAACTTACGCCAATACCCGCAGCCACTGAGCGCAGCATGAATCGCATAAATGGCTCAAGGGCGGCATTGGGACGCGCTGGATTGAAGCCAACAAAATCTTCACCCGGCATCAACTGCCTAAATGTGCCTGGTTCGCTATCAATCAGGCGCTGATTAAACGCAACATCATCCCCAACGAGCGGCTCAGGTGATTTGATGAAGCCAACGATGTTTGCACTGGCCCGCGCTGCGACGATTTCTGCCTCGGCATAGCCTGCCATATCGTTTAGGCGCATGAGTGTCGAGTGAAACCATGAGATACCGCGCGTTTGTGGCCAGCGATCGATAATGTATAAATGGATGACTTCTTCAGCGGGTAATCGAATGAACTTGCTGGGCTGAAAGGTTTGAAATTGATAATCGCCAGGATGGGTTGGATACAACCAATAAGCAACTGGGCGCCCCCAGTCGTTAATTTCAACACCCATACGAATCATATTGCCGTTTGGGGCTCTTGCGGTTTGCCATTGATCCATTAAACGGTCAGATTCAATCACTTCTAAGGCAAAAGGAATCTTGCTTGAGCCGAATGGTTGCTTAACTTTGCGAATAAGTACCTCGCCAGCCTCAACAAGCTGCCCGACAATGAGGCGTTCCATGTCTGAAAACCACAGCACGCCAGCGGTATGACAGCTTTTTTTGTCGCACCAAGTATCCCAAGCAGACTCAATTTGGTCATTTATCTTGCCAATTAGCTTGCCACTGGCACTGCTTACGAGTGATTGAATGCCGATTCCTGAACCAACTACATTCGTTTGGACGATTCTCACGGCATTTTTGGCCGTTTCATTGTCACGAATAAGCTGACGCGCCCTACCTCTGAGCAAACGTAAGCTAGATAAAATCTCACTATCGCCAGATGAACTAAGCGCAGACCAATCCGAGGTTAATCGATTGATTTGTGCGCCCGCGTACATGCGCGCTGATTCCTTTGCTCTTGCTTCGCGCTCACGCTGCGCCTGACGCTTCGCCACAAAATCATTCAAAATGCGTGAGCCAGGGGTGCGAATTAATTTTTCGTCATACCAGCTTATTTTGTTAGGGGTTTCAGCCATTAGCGGAATCTCACAAGTAGGTTTCTAGGATTACCAAGGCCGTCACTAATGCCTTTGGCTGCCTTTTCGTTGGTGACTTTGATACGCCAATAATTAATGGCTGCAATCAAATCTGTCGCCGTGAAATATTCAGCTTGACGCGAGCCGATCGAATACTTCTTCACTTTCTTACCGCTAGCGGTCAGGTCTGCTAATGCCGATTCCGCATCAGCTAAAGATTTTTCAGCAAGCGTTCTTCCATCATAGCCAGCAATGCTTGATGTGATATTTGACTGGACGTTGACTTCACCGCGCCCAATCGTATTTCGCACATTCGTTGCCGTTAAAATGGCCGCCCAAAACCACAATCCAGCAACCAAATTACTGCTATCTGTAAGGTCTAGCTTTGTTTTCCAACCCTGCCCGTCCGCAACCGCATTTAAAGTAATGGGGGCGCCTGGGCCACGGAGTTCATAAACAAGCGAATAGCCAGATGAATCGTATCGATGATTAGATGCATCGATGTACGGAACATCGCTCCAGCTTGCACTGTCGCCAGCTGTAAGGTTTGCGGGTATGTTCATTACCATTTTGAGGCCTTAAATCCACCTGATTTTTGGGTAGAAAAAAACCCGCCTGCGGCGGGTTGTTGTACTTTTTTAATCTGTCCAGGCTCATTCACCTGATTTTCTGGCTGCGCGGTGATCGGCTCTGGATTAAGTAAGTCTGGCTGACGTATTCTCGACTCCTCGACTAGCCATCTGTCCTCTTTCCAAAGGTTGATTTTTAAGCTTCTAGCCGCATGCAGCGCGTAAACTTCGGTATCCAGTGCCTCATTGCGGACGCCAGATTTCTTTTGCCAGACTTTTTTATAACGAATCGTGCGATGTGGCGCTTTAATCTCGCTGGTTATCTGTTCATACCAGTCTGGGCGAATGCTTCCATACCAGTGCATCCGGCCTGGACCAGTCCCAATGAGTTTTAATCGACCAGCCCCTGCATCTTGGCCAAGAATCAAATCCTTGGCGCGCTGCACGCCCACAATAAACGGTCTAAGCCCGTACTTATGCGCTTTCTGATGCCTATCTTTATCAACTGCCACTTGTGGGCTACTAAAAATCTCACGCTCTGAGTTTTGATCAGCACCGCCTTTGATGGCCATGTAGTTTTTAGGCATCCGCTTGCGGACATAGCCATAAACTGCGTCAGAGGTTTGGCCATCCGATGAGTCAATCGAAACGGCCCGAATTCTCAGCGTAGTGCCAGAGACATGCGGAATGGGCTTATCGAGCAAAGCATCCAAATCAATCCAGGCACCCTGCTCTGCCACTGAGGTTTGTCCGTGGATTTCTCCCCAGTACAAGCGCCAGCTTTCTTCACCTCGTCCCCAGCCAACAATGCTGACAGCGACACGATCATGCTGCACGTCAATCCCAGCAGTAATCACAAGCACGCCCCAAGGCGCTGTCAATTCGGCATAATCTTCCGCGCGCGCTTTAAGCGCTTCAATATCAGGAAGATCGGTTTTGTAGCTATACGGCAACCCCAGCGTGTTATTGGTAAACGCCCGTGATTTTGTATCGTCGCCTTGCGCCAGTGCATGTTCAGCGGCTAAAAACTTTTCTACAAGGCGCGCCATCACAGAGCCAGGGAACGGTGAAATCAATTCATTCCAAGAAAACCCAGCCACACCATGAAATTCAGCATGCGGCACCCATTCGACGTTAGATTTCCCCGCTTTTTTTAACTCATGGGCGCGCTTTACGTTGCGATTCTTATCGTTATCATCCCAAATTCCACCACAATGCGGGCAAACATAGTAAGCCGTTTCTGGCTTGGCTTTGCCAAATACCTCATGATTAAGCTGCTCATCGGTATCCCAACGCACATAATCCCAGCTTAAAACGTGGCTTTCCTCGCAATGATGGCACGGAACGTAGTATTTTCTTTGGTCTGACAGCTGATAGGCTGCCTCAATTCGACTGATTCCTTCAATGGTTGGCGTACCGCCGAACACAACCTTACGGCGTGTGTAGCTTTTTGTCCGTTCCTCAAGCAGGGTGATGGTATCGCCCTGGTCTTTAACGTTTTCATTACAATCATCTGGCTCTTCGATGCACACGACCGGCGCCGGTGTCGATTTCACTGAGCTCGGTGAGTTGGAACCAACCAGCTTTAAGAAACCGCCAGGGAACGTCTTAAAATTGATATTGTTATCTCGGTGCCTGGACAAATGCACGGGGATGATTGTCGCCAAGCTAGGTGTTGCCTCAATCATTGGCGTGAATTTTTCAGAGTTGTACTCTTTCGCCGCGCCATCCTTGGCAAACATAATAATCATGGGGCATGGGGAGATATGAATATTCTTCCCCACAAAATTATTTAAAACCCCATCTGTCCAGGCAGCCTGCGCAGACTTCATCCCAACAACTTTAGTCACAGTTGGATCATCGAGCGCCTCATGAATACCAAATACCCAGGGCGTTAAATCTGGATTGTATCGCCCAGGTCTTGCAGAGGCCTTTGATGACATCCCGCGATACTTACGCGCCCAGTCTGTTGTACTCAGTCTTTCAGGTGGGTTAAGAAGCGACGTTAGCCGGCTCAACAATTGCTTGATGGCTATTGTCGTATCGGCTGAGTTGGCTAAGGGCTGCGTAGGTGTACTCATTTAAAATTGTTACATCGATTTTGACGCCATACAGCGCCGTAATGTCAGCGGCCAGTTTGTCATCACGGGCTAAAAGCTCGGATTTAAAGGCGCCGACCATATTGGTAAGTTCGGGCTCTAGCTGCGAGACGTTAATCAACATGCCTCGCTTTTCTGAGAGCGCCATTTCTTTTAACTCACGATCCACGCGCTCTGTGAGCACGCGCTCTCTGGTTAAATCCAGGCCGTCCTCTGAGCGGTGGCCTGAGGCCACGCCGCGAAGATGCCGAATATAAGCAATTGTGATTGCATCGAGCGTTGCCTTCTTAGCATCGATGCCTAGCTTTCCCATCAATTCAGAAACAGCGCGTTGGCTTAAATCTAAACGGTCTGCGATTTGTTGTTGGGTTGGCATAGTGAGAAAGATGAAGCCTTATTTTTAACAAGGAGGGGCAGGCAAATATACCCCCCCTGCAAAATTCATATCTGGAGAAATTTCGCGGTCTTCGCACCCGCAGTATTCAACAATAGTAAGGACCCGGAGATTTCTACGCTTGCGGCCATCCTGTGCCTACCGTTTGATAACTCTAAACTCAATCTCATGGGCGAATAGATCAGGAAAACGTTCTTCAACGAGTGCAATCAAGGCATCCCGCACGGCTACATTGTTAAATGCGCTAGGGATGCTAGGGCCATACAGTTCTTTAATGGTGTTATATTTCCATGCACGACGATTAGGTTTGGCTGCCGTGCCTTGGCTAGTCTTATCTGTTCTAACAAACACGCCTTGATGGCCGTTAGGCATGGTGGCAATGAATGCACCCTTAATCAGCTTACGTCCATTCTTCACATTGACTGTGACGCCGCTGGATGTCTGCCTTGCCCCATAGTTAATCAATGCAATCGGCCTACCCGTGGCAATGATTAGCGCCCTCAGTTGACTTGGTGTTGCCTTGGTCAACCTAATCTGGGCTTTAATCGCATTTGCTTTAATGCCATAGCCAGCTGTGCGGATTTCTCTAGCGGCATTGGTCCTTACTAAAGCAGCCGTTTTATTCAATGCTGCACTTGCAGCCTTATTGATGACGTTATTCGCATTAAGTTTGAGTGAATGAATCACATTAAACATATTATCTTTTACGTTAATGCTGATCATTACTGGGCCTTAAAATGCCAAAAGCCCGCGAAGTGATACACTTCAACAGGCTTTTTGGTCGTAGCTAACAACAGCTTATAGAAATTAGAACAGAAATCGGCAAATCGTGTCAACATATTTTTTTAACTTTTTTTAAAAATTGATGCCGGCAGCCGAATCATTGAGTAAACCAAGGATGTCATTAAACGCCATTTCAAGTCGCAAGTCATAAGTGCGAATACTGATCCCACAGGATTTTGCCTTTTGTTCTTTGGTACCAGTAGCTGTAAACATCTTCATTACGACCAATTTACGCTCTGGAATCAGATAACAGACGCATTTATCAATTTCTACGCAACTGAAATCCATCTCAGGCGTCCAGAATCCACTGCTAATCTCGCGAGCAAAGGTGGTTTTCTTGGGATAGCCCAAACCGTTATCAAATCGCTTTGCGCGCCAACTAGCCCATAAATTGAGGCGATTGAGAACGTAAGTATTTAACATTGATTGGCCTTTTCTTTGAAAAATTTGCACTTAATTCCAATTTTAGGAATTCCATTGGTATTTGTTTTTCTTGTATCTGAGCAAACTACTCTATCCAGCAAAATATGATGACTATCACATGCGCGACAGCCCAACTGATGAAGCTGCTTGGATTCAATAACCAATGATGGGTCGCGGTAGTAATAACTTGGTAGAGCATGGCTATTTTCTTTTGTCATGTTGACCATCTAGCTTTTTTTCTGACTGATAAGGGTTGCCAATCACTACGTCTTTCAAAGAAACGGCTTTTCCAATCTCTCTACAACGAACCCCAAATGAAATGCCGTTTTCTTCAGCGTAAAAAGTAGGCTCACCTTGCTTAGCGCGCTTAATCAGATCATCCATGAACACATCACCGAACGCCTGGCGAAGATCGGCCACGATTCTGGCCACTTCAGGCATCTTGTCTTTAAGTTTTGCCACAAATAACCATCCACCAACCCTCACCAAACTATCAACCGCTGAAAACCCGCATGAAATATAGTTTTTTAATTTATTGGGGGATAGTTTTGATAGTTTTGATAGTTTTTTTATTGTGCATACGCGCGCGCGCGCACATACGCATATATACGCAAGGCAAACTATCAAAACACTCAACTTTCCAGTAATGGCGCGGCTTAAACCCTCAACCAAAACCCTCACCAAACTATCAAAACCCTCCACCGCTGAAATTGAGCAATTTCGCATCATCTTCCCCAATCCGCCAAGCTTTGAGAAAACTCAATCACTTGATTTTCAATGTATTCTTTGATTTTTTGTGCTTGCACACATTCGGGGGGCGGGGGGACTGGAACATATACATTCCCTTGCCAGTTTTTGGTGCCAATCCACAGCTTGAAATTTTCTTTTTTCTCAATGTACCGAGAAATTTCACGCCCAAAAGCGGTGCTGGTCGGGTGATATTTTTCCCCGTTTTCACCACACCATTTGATAAATGCACGATATAAATCGCTGGCTTTACAGCAAATAAAATCGACGTTGAGGCGCTGCCCTTCCCACTCACTAAAAAATCGCTGTGTGGGCGATCTACCAAGCTCAATGAGGTCGTTTCTGGCTTTATTTTTGTAAGGTTTTGTATGCTCATTAAAACCATCCAGATTGATGGCCAACAAATGCTCATAAAATGCTTCTAAGCCACCGCTATTGATCTCATGCGACAGTGCATTAAAGTAATCTTTAGGAGGCACGTCATCGCACCAAATCACCGTATAACGCCTATCGCCAGTATCGAGAATCAAGGGCTGAATATCGTTGGATAAAAACACGAAATTCATGTGATTTTTTTCCCAACGTTCCGGCAGATTCTTTTCATTGACGCTGACCTGACCGCCTGTGACGTAATATTTCAACCGTCCCTTGATGTGGCGTTTTTCAGCTTGAGAAACGACTTCATCCGCGACTGCAAATAGCTTGCAGCTGATCCATCCTGTAAATTGGTTTTCAATCTGAGACTGGGTAATCACAATCCCATATTTGCCGTACAACTTGCAGATAATTTCTTCCCAAAAAATGTTCTTACCTGTGCCCTCTTCACCATGCATGATGATGGAGGTTCGCATTTTGGAGCCTGGGTGTTGAAGCGGATAGGCAACCCATCGTAAAACCCAATTACATAACTCTGGGTCGTTATTGCAGAGTCTTAATACGTGCGCGAGGATAAGGTCGCACTTTCCTTTTTTAGGCTTGAACTCAAGCCCATAAAAGAGATTGATTTGATTTTTAAAGTATTCGGTTGGATCATCACTAATGACGTGGCCAATAAAAGTCGGGTCAAAAACCACCTGGTCAGATAGGACCATTTTTCGGTAAGGCGAAGAAAGCCAAAATTTGACCGAATCCCCGAAAATATTCCGCATGTCACGAATGAGCATGATGCGCTTGGTTTCATTGTCATAAACGGTCGAGGTACCGTAAATCAAAAAGAAATTCTGAATGAGGCGGTTAATCACCCCCCAATCCATCGGCTTTTCTTTTTTCTTTTGAGCAGCACTCTCCGGAGGCGTGCCCCCATCCCCCGCCTGCTGGCTTAAAGCCTCATCAATCGCTGTTATTTCACTCATACAATGCTTTCTAGGGGCACAAATGCTCTTAGCGGCAACGATAATTGACGCTCTAACTCATACACCCCACGCGTCACCATGAGATCGTTAAAATCGCTTGAAACTTGATCATTGCTCAAGAAAATTGGATAAATAATGCTGGCATTGTCGATAGCACGAATCACCTTTTTGGCTGATTTAATGCCTGGATTGCCTTTGGTTTTTTGATCATTGTCAGCACAAATGATTAAATGCGCGTGCTTATACTTTTTTCGTAATATTTCGGCGACTTTCATTAAATTCCCGCTATCAAACGCCACATAAACAGGGATTAAATTCCTGAATCCAACCTTTAGGCTGCAGCCAGTGGAATAACCCTCACAAACTGCCATCACACGCTCATTGGGCTCACCCAAACGACACGCTGAACCACTTTTTGCGACACCACTTGGAAAAAGCTTCTTTCCATCTGGCCTGATTGTTTGAATCCCTACAAAAGATTCATCCTTAGGTAAGTCATACCGCATCATCGGGATGATGATTGAGCCATCAGACAAGAAACGGATATTGACGGGATGAATACGCTTTTTAATTAAATAACGAGACACACCGAACGTGCTGGCATGGTCCCAAATCGCCCTGCTTTTCATGGCGACTTTTGAAGCAATCGATATGCGCTCAATTTCTGCAGCCGCAATATCCTTTTCTAATTTTTCTCGCCTGGCCTTTCTCTCTTCATCAGAAAGACGCTTGGCTGGCTGTGCAGGCTTATATCCATTCTGTTTGGCCAACTTGAGTACATAGCCAATTGGCACGATCTGACGCTTTAATGATTTCCATGTGGCCATGGCTGATTTTTTATTAAAATTCGGTGCAAGCGAACTCCAATCCAGCCATAAATCTAGGCCATTCGCGCCGAATTCGCTTTTAATTGCATTGCCAACATTGATCCACACTTCGCGATCTGCGCTATCGACGTAACTTAATGCTGCTTGGATTTCAGAATAATCAGCCATACCTATGCCTCTGGATTCCACTTTTCCCAGTCATCCCGACAGGTGCTATCGCACCAACGCTTTTCTTCGGTAACTTTCTCGCCACATGAAAGACAAAAGCCTGTGGCTTCAATTGTTCTTTTTTGCGCGCGCGCAAGTGACAGGGCGATTTCTCGCTCTTGTATCTCACGTTCAGTAGCCTGGTCGAATATGTCCGCCATCTTATTTACCTACTAGGTCGCCAATGCGGGAGACAAACATCGCTACTCGGCCTTGAATTTCGTTGGTATCGGCTTTGAGTTTCTCAAACTCTTCTTTTGTGATTCTTCCATCCGCCCAGCTTTGCCGAAAATCTTGAGCAAAAATACCGAGCTCTTCCAGAACCTCAAGAAAACCATCCAATAAACTCATGTCGCTGCCAACTGGAGATTCAGGGAGTGGAATAGCCACATGATTGAGCGCAAAGGCCATTGACTGAAGAATTCGACAATCTCCAGTAATGGCCTGAATCTTGACGCTTTCTTCTAAGGTCAATCGATGCGTATCGATTTGGGGATGCACTTTCTTATTGAGGACATGGGCGCTTGCGCCACCCATACGCTGTGCAAGAGCCGGAATGCCACCAGGGAAATCATGCGCCGTATGATAGGCAGCATCTAAAACGTTCATCACCATATAACCCCTCGTTTCGGATAAATCAGGAAGTTTTGTCCGTTTTACTTATTGATCGTTGAACTTATAGTTTTTACAAATGTTACTTACTGCCCCATATATGAAATGTTTAGAAAAATTGCCTCGGCCAGTGATGGCGCGAGGCATAAACATAACGAGAGGAGCCCCAGTTCGCTGGGATAGCCGACTTATAAACCGAGAGGGCGCGGGATTTTTCAAATGTTTTCCTGTTGAATTAGTTCCGGCCAGATTTTTTGCCAATCATTGGGTCTTAGATGTTTTCTATTTAAAACACCTTTTGTTTTTTGCTCAATTTCGACACATTTTTCGATTGATATTGGGCGAATTTCTTTCAACCACTGATATACAAGCCCAACAGAAACCCCTATTAGTGCGGCGAACTCTGCCTGAGTAGTGTTTTTCTGAATATATTCTTTGATGTCCATTCGATAATACTAGCAAAGCTATTAACAAAGGTCAATGGCTTTGCTAGTTGCAGCACAAATAGCATTGCTAGATAGTTAAACCATGAAAAAAGATGATAAAAAATTAGAGGATTGGCAATACGAGGATGCTTATCGACTAAGGATCCTTATTAAAAATTACATTACTGAACACAATATAAATCAAGCAGATTTTATGGACATGGTAGGAATGACCCAAGGAATGCATTTTCAGCTATGCGGAAGTGAAAAAGCCCCTCCAAAGAGACCGTTGAGTTTTGATCATATTTTAATATTTGCAAATCTTCTAAAAGTTCCTATTGATAAAATTAGCCCAACATTAAATAGAAAAGCTAATGAGATTTCAAAAATTATGACATTGTTAGAAGACAAGAAAGAAGCAACGCTGTAAGGTCATTTACGTTGATTTCAAAAAAAACAAATTGTTATAAATTTATAAGTAAATATTAAAAGGATAGGAAGCATGAGATTTTTTATTTTAGCTGTAGCTTTATTTTTATCTGCTTGTGTTAACTATGGAACTAAAGTCTCTCAAGAACAAACACAACAATTTTCAAAGGGAAAAACCACTGTTAATGAAGTAATAAGTGCTTTAGGGAAACCTACCGCAGTTAAAGATGTGGATGGAGTTAAATCTTTGGTTTATGCCAATTTAAAAGGAACACCAAGCGCTGCGTCTTTTATTCCTGTTATCAATATCTTCGCAACAGCAGATATTGAATCAAATATGGTGGAATTCAAATTTGATGGAGAGAGCAAATTACAATCCATAGAATCTACAAACTCAAAAAGCACTGGCTCTATCTTCGGAACTACAAATAAAACAGAAGTCCCAAAATAATCTATATTAAGGAGAAATAGTATGGGAATGGTATTTTGTAGAGGTTGTGGCAAAGAAATTCACGAAACGGCGCCAACTTGCCCTCATTGCGGAGCACCGCAGTTCATATCGCAAAAAGGCGGCTCGGGTCAGACCGATAAAAGATTGCTGCCTTTATTGCTTTTAGGGTTTATCGGACTGCACTATTTTTATCTTGGCAAGACTGGCAAAGGTATCGCTTTTTTACTCACTCTTGGCGGTATGACTATTTGGTACTTCATCGACCTTTTTAAAATAATCTCCGGCAACTTTGTTGATGCCAATGGCGTAAAAATTACACAGTGGACCTAATCATCATAGCTAAAAATAAAATAAGCATAATTAGATATAAAAAATATTAACAATATGGACGATATTTTCTAGTTATTTTTTTGGTAAGCGCCATCTGAAAGGCTTTTGAGAAATCAAAAGCCTTTTTTTATTTCATTTACCGAGCTGCAATTATTTTACTAGCAAAGCTATTGACATTTAAAACTAGCACCGCTAGTATTAACCTCAACAACGCAAGAAAAACATCCGAGCGATGTAGGAAGCTGAGTCGTTAAGTGGGTAACTGATCGGAACACAGACAGCCAGAAACTTAGCCGCAAATCGAAATCAACCAAGACTTGCCGTTTAGCAGTAAAGATTAAGTACGGAAGCGGAGTGGAGCAGATGGAAGCTCGCGTGTCTCATAAGCACGAGGTCGCTGGTTCGAGTCCAGCCTCCGCAACCCTAACTTAAAAAGGATCCGTAATGATTAAGCCTACTGATAGTGAATTAAGAAACGCTTTTGAAAACTCGAAACTTAGACGACTTGGATACAGTTTTGAGCGTGCGATGAATACGCAGGCATTAAAGGTTTGCATTGAAAGATTAGCTGTTATTTCAATCAAAAAGCTTAATCCATCGTTACAGGTTGATATGTTGGAGGCTGCATGAACACCATTCGATTTGAATCAATTCCAGATGAGGCATTGCTTTTAGAAATTGCCAAAAGCGCTAATGCCAGGCATTTAAAACTCATTACCAATGGCACACGTTGCGTTTTGTGCTCCATCGTTCCGCCTGGCTGGAAGTTAATGCCAGTGATGGAAAAACCCCCAATAGCTAAATCATGCGCCGCTTAATTTTAGCTTTTAAGTTTTACTTTTTATTGAATTATTCATGGCGCCTAGCTTGGAATAACTCAAAAAGAATTATTGAAGATTAATTTTGTGGATGTCAGTGCAGTAATGCAGTGATTGGTTTCTCCCTTAACCAGCTTACATCCACATCCCTTTTATGGGGCCGGAGCACATTTTTAAAATTTGAAACGAAATAAAAAATTTAGAGCAGTACCAATCCGTGCCGAGGCCCCACCATTTTTAAATCGGAATCAAAAATGAATATTCCAATTATCACTTTAGAACTAAGCGGAATTAAACAAAAGGTTCAAGCAGCATTGCTTAACCAGACGAATGAATTAAATGCTTCTATTGATTTAGCCGTAGAAAAGTTTTGTAAAGAAGAAAACATACAAAGTATTGTCCAACATCAGGTAGATGTTGAGCTTAAAGACATTATTGAAAATGAAATTACTTTATTTTTCAAATATGGCCAAGGTAATGATGTGGTGAGAAAGAATGTAAAAGCACAACTCAAAAAAATTTTTGTAAAAGAAAATTCTGAAAAAGTGATTAAGGAGGGGTTGTAATTGACTATTTGTTTAATTTTTCTGAGTACGTTTATTTTGGTTTTTTGTTTGGGTTTTCAGAGCCTGAACGTAAATAACGGTCATTACAAAGCCGCCTTTATGACAAGTTTTGCTATTGGTTTAAGCAATCTTATTTTATTTAAAACACTTCCACAGTCAGATATTTGGCAAGTTATTGCTTATCTCAGCGGCGGTCCTTTGGCGATTGTTGCTAGCATGTGGGCGCATGAAAGGGTTATGAAATGAGTTTAATTGACCAAGTGATCAACGCCCTTTCCACGGATGATGCTCAGGCACTTACCGCCCGTGACATTTTTAAATCTTGCCAGGATGCTGAAACCATTATCCAGGTAAGCACTGTGCTTTCCCAGCTTTTCATCAAGGGAAAGATTTTCCGTAAATCCGTTAATTTAGGCACAACTAAATATGCTTATTGGAAAAAAGAGGATGCAGCGGAGAAGCCAAACCCAGTTGCAATCCGTGTTGAGGAAAAACCCATTGTAGAGAGCACTCCGCAGCCAAAAGTGCAGCCACAGAAAAAAGAGCTATTGCTTTTGGAAAATCGCAATGCAAATGCACCTCAAATCTTAGCTAATGCGATTAATTGCATCGGCAATCGTGCGCAAGAGCGTGACCAGCCAAACGGTGAGCGCAGCATGACAAAGGCTGTTAATTCATTTAATGCGCTTACCGGACATAAACTCACTGAGCGCGAAGGCTGGGTTTTTATGGCCATCTTAAAGCTTTCACGTAGCCAAGCGGGACGACATCAACTGGATGATTATGTTGATGGCTGTGCTTACATTGCCCTCGCTGGAGAATCAGCTGAGGGTACAAAGTGAATCGCGCTCAACGACGCGCCGAGAAGTTCAGAAAACCCCAACATGAGGTTGTTGTCAGCCTTCCACCCATGATTGATGAATGGACCATTTTTGATTGTCCAGATCGAATCATGCAAAAACTTAAAAATGGGGAGATTGAATCCTATCAAGGGCGCCCTATTTTCGTGGACAACGAAGGTGAATGGTCTGATGTCTGCGCAGCATTAAGTGGGTGGATTTTCACCTGGCAAAAAATCGTCGATAAATTAGAAAGCAGCGCTTCGCTGCAGGGTCTACAAATCATTCATAACAAGCTTCACGTCATGATGCCAATCACAATCCAAGATTTGGCCAACGCTGAAGCGTGTTTGAATTCACTTCGCCAGCTTTTCAGGAAATCTGATCGCCAGGTGATTAAAGAAGTCGCAAAAACTGCGCAAATTGCCATTTATTTAGATGGTAAAACCAATTAAGGAGAAATAGATGATAAAACTTGGATCAACCGTATCTATTACATGCAGCCAGGAGCAAGGCAAGGTAATTGGTCGCGCTGAGTATTTAAACGCTGAGCCATCATATCTGATCAGATACAGATGCGCTGACGGTCGAGCCGTAGAGAGTTGGTGGACTGAACAAGCACTTGAAGAGCATCTCGCCGATACCAAGTGAACTATAACGTCAAATTCACGCTAGCTGTTTTAGGCATTTACATCGCCGTCATCCTAGCAAGTTATTACTACGCTGGCGGCGATGAATGCACGGTGACACTCAAGGATAGCCATGGCGCTTATCACGAATACATTGGAAGGAAAGATTAAGATGAACGAAAAAGCAACCGCAGCAACTCAGCCAGGCACCGAAATGGGCGGCGGTTTTTACGCTGGCCGATTTGTGCTGGATGGCAAAACTTATGCACTGATTGTCGCGCCTAAGGATGGTGGTGAGCATAAAGATACGCGCCTATTAAACGACGCGCACGATGGCAAGATTGCCCTTTCCTACAACGACGGCCTCGCGAATACCAACGAATTAGCCGAGGCTAGCAGTAGTTTGGCTAAATGGGCGCGTGATTTACGCATCGCGGATCATGATGATTGGTATCTTCCATCCCAGGATGAACTAGAGATCATCTATCGAAACCTCAAACCGACCGAGGCAAAGAATTACATTTTCAATCGCTCTGGCATCAATTTGTCAGCGGTTGAACCAACGCGCCCATATACCAGAGAATTTCCAACTCAGACCACCGCAGAGCTATTCAAAAAATACGGATCAGAATCCTTTGATGATGTCTGGTACTGGTCATCTACTTGCCTTGGTGACGCTTGTGCGTGGGTTCAGTATTTCAGCAATGGATATCAGACCGATAGCATCACGCTCAGCACTCCTCGCGCCCGAGCAGTCCGCAGATTAGAAATTTATTAATTTAATTATTTTTTTAATTCAACATGGCAAATCACACCACACTTCCAATCTACAAAGTCGCTTACGACCTACTAGATACCATCACAGACCTAGCCAAAAATATGCCTAGAGATTTTAAGGCGTCAATCGGCGCAAAGCTTCGTGATGAATGCACAGAAATTGTGGTACTGATTTTTAGGGCTAATGTTGCCACCGACAAAGAAAGTCACCTTACAGCGCTTATTGAGCGCTTGCAGGTATCTAAATTGCTTTTAAGGCTATCTAAGGACAAGCGACTAATCTCAGTAGGCCAGTACGCGAAATCCGTTGAATTAACCAATAGCATCGGTAGGCAGGCAACAGGCTGGCGCAAATCGAACAATCGTCCGTTTCATGGTGGTCAAGGCTAGCATGACTGAACGAGATATTAATCTGGTCTTACCGCTGGCTCATAAGGCCACCGCCATGCGCGAAACAGATACCCATGATTGCCATCATGCACGGTCTGGCGCAGTTGCTAACCTGATCGGTGAAAGCCTTCGGATTAGCGACGTAGATAGTAAGAAAATGCTTATGCGTGGGTTCAGAATTTCAACAATGGAAATCAGAACAATAACAACACGCTCAACACTCCTCGCGCCCGAGCAGTCCGCAGACAAATATGAGCGTCATCATGTTGAATTTCCCTTCGTAGAGTTAGTGCAAGCCTATTTTGATTGCAGAAAACACAAACGAAATACGGCAAGCGCCCTCGCCTTCGAGCAAAATCTTGAAGAAAACCTATCTGAACTTTACGACGATTTAATCACTGGCCATTACAAGATAGGTAAATCCATCTGTTTTGTGATTACCCGGCCAAAACCAAGAGAAGTTTGGGCGGCTGAGTTTCGCGATCGTGTCGTGCATCACCTCGTCTATAACCGCATTTCACCGAGATTTTACGCATCCTTCATCAAGGATAGTTGCGCCTGCATGCCAGAAAGAGGCACGTTATACGGAGCTAAGCGTTTGGAATCAAAAATACGCAGCATCACCCAGAATTGGTCCAAGGCCGCCTATTATCTCAAACTGGATTTGGCAAATTTCTTCGTGAGTATCAATAAGCATATTCTGAAGGATTTAATTGCAGCGCGGGTGCATGATCCTTACTGGATGGGGTTGGTTGAGCAAATCCTATTTGACGACCCTAGAAATCATTACGAATTTCACGGTGAGCAGTCCTCAATTGAACTAGTACCGCCCTACAAACGTCTGGCTAACCAACAACAAGACCTTGGCCTGCCAATCGGAAACTTGTCGTCACAATTTTTTGCCAACATCTACCTAGACGTATTGGACCAGTTTATTAAACACAAAATTGGTGCAAAGCATTATATCCGCTATGTGGATGACTTCATTATCTTGCATGAGTCCGCCCAGTGGCTTAATGAAGCCAAAGCAAAGATAGCCGCATTTTTAGCCGAAAAGTTAGAGATGGAACTCAACCCAAAGAAAACTATCCTGCAGCCGATTGATCGAGGGGTGGATTTCATTGGCCAAGTAATTAAGCCATGGTACCGGAGCGTGAGACGCAGAAACGTCCGTGAGGCAATTAAACGCATTCAAGAAACTAAACAGGCAGAACTTCTGGAAGTGGCTAACAGCTATTTTGGGTTACTTAGACAGGCATCACACAGCCATCATGACAGAGCAAAGCTTTCAAAGCGTTTGCTGAAGCTGGGTAACTCTGTGGATGGGAAATTTACAAAGACCTTTAAGCGAAGTATTCACGCTGAAAGGCATCATGATTAAGTTGGTATTGGGGTTCTATTTGTGTTTCATTTTTTCTTTAATTTGGTTTTCTAAAAAGTATGACGATAACGACGAGTAAATCATTAAAATCATCAAAACAGTTTCAAATAAAGATTGCATTCATCAATAACATTTTGAACAACTTTATTGAAGATGCCTTGGAATTAAATGGCCATGCCTATGAATTGTTAGTTCAAGCCTCTAATTTGATTTATCAGGCAGAAAATGAAGCCGGGAAAGGTAGAAAGCAAGATGAATAAAAAAACACAAGAATCTCTTGCCACGATAACCTTATATCCTCTTCATAAACATAAATGTGAAATTTTTTTAAGCCGTGAAAAAACCTTGGGGTTAACGATTGATGGTGTTTTACACAAATACACCATAAAGCATTGGGTTGATGTTATGGCCAACCTTGATAATCAAATTTCAAGGAGCATGAAAGACATAAAAGCCTTAAAGCTGGCGATTAAAGTCCTTGAAATGATTATGGGTAGAGTTTTGTTATATAACAGAGCCGAACGTGAACTCTTCTTTAATGCGATTGATGCTTGCAAAGAAGCAATTAATAGCCCAGAACAAGAGCCCAACCTAGCAGATATGCTACTCGACCAGCAATTAGCGATTGTCGCAGATGGTTTGCAAATTCCAGTTGAGAAATTGAAGAAATCAGTAGAGCAAATCAAACATCCACAAGACAACAACTTCAATGCAATGGTTGATAGGTTTTTGTCATGGAAGTTACCAGCAAGCGTTAAAGCTGACGGCTGTGCTTCTGACCCTACATACCCATACAGACTTGGAACACACTTACTGAACGCTGATGAAGCAAGGCAGATGATTGAGCATGTGATTGGTAGCCAAGAGCGGGAGCCTGTGGCGTGGGTTTATCCAGAATTTTGGGATCATTTAAAAGGAGCTGGGTGTGGCACTGCTTACGCTTCTAACGGTGTTAGTGGAGGAAATTATCCTGACGAAGTTATACGCCAAGCACTCTACATCCATCCACCTGTCAAGGATTCCTTGACAGCTAAAAAGCCTTTGGCATGGCAATCATTAAATGATGCTGACCATCAAAAATTACGGGATGACTTTAGTAATAGATACATTGGATTTGAAGAAGTAGTCATTAACGTTGAAAAAATATTAAAAGAAAAGAATGTTCATCCGGTACAGCCGCAATATCACCCACGGGATGATATTGCCAGAAACATCGAGAAATAATTAATATGCCACTAGTCGGAATAAATCAAGCGGCTGAAGAATTGGATGTAAGTACGTCCACTATTCGTCGCCTTGTTATTTCTGGAAAGTTGAAGTATGTTCGCGTTGGTACGTTGATGAAATTCAATACGGAAGATATATGCCAATTTATAAAAGAGGCGACCATTACTGGATCAGAATCCAACTCAACGGAAAAATGCACAGATTCAGTTGCAAGGGTGCTACCTTTCAACAGGCAAAAGCTATCGAAGCTAAAACTAGACAAGATATTATCAATGAAACCCTCGGAGCGACTAGCTACACGCTAGAAGATGCACTTGCAAGATGGCTTGAAGGTGAAGCCAATGGGCTAAAAGCTTATGAGAAATTAGTCGGTACCATCAAAATAATCCTACCTTTAATGGTTGACACTCCAATCATCAAGGCTGCAGATGCAGCAAGAAAAATTAGAGAGGAATACTCTCACTTATCTTCAGCAACCATCAATCGACGCCTAGCAATTCTTAGGCGACTAGTGAATCTAGCTTGGGAATGGGGATGGATAAAATACCCAATAAAAATCAAGATGCAACCTGGCGAAGTATCACGCCACTACTACCTGACTATTCAACAAGTATTTAGATTGGCTAGGTACGGACAAAAGTCACGTTGGCATATCATGCTTGCAGCTTTTACAGGTATGCGCGAGGGTGAAATTTTAAAGCTAGATGACGCAATGGATTTGGGGAATGCAATTGCACTAACTGATACCAAAAATGGAAAACCTAGACTTGTGCCGCTGAATAAAATTGCTCGCACCGCATTGAACAACCTAGATAGATCGGTCACGTATCCAGTACTTCGCAGAGATTTTGAGAGAACCAGAAAACTTTCTGGTTTGGACGAGATACGCTTTCACGATCTAAGACACACTGCGGCATCCTTTATGGTCAAGGGTGGCGCAAGTTTAGTCGCAATCCGCGATGTTCTTGGTCATTCGAATTTAAGCGTTACTTCTAGGTATTCACATCTAGGGATTTCTGACATGCAAAGTGCCGTTGAAAAAATGACGAACAGCACAAAAACAGCACAAAATTTAGTAAAGAGAAAGGTTGCCGGATGATGACCGACCATGAAAGCCTTGTAATACTTGGTGCCCGGGGCCGGAATCGAACCGGCACGCCCTTGCGAGCGAGAGATTTTAAGTCTCTT
>Ga0172373_10001507_pt1 | contig 37642 bp, 35 predicted proteins | sample Lak10m_2_FD_114546 | JGI IMG/M metagenome (GOLD analysis project Ga0172373, IMG submission 114546) | Freshwater microbial communities from Kabuno Bay, South-Kivu, Congo - kab_092012_10m | ecosystem: Environmental > Aquatic > Freshwater > Lake | place: Democratic Republic of the Congo... | reverse complement strand
GGACGAATGGACACGCTTCCACATTTTCGCGCCACCATCATTGACGCTGGTCTCTCAGATGTTGTTGTGACTGTGGTGGGTGATTCAGGCGTTGTTGCACGAGGCTGGTCGACACCATTGGCATTTCTATTTATTGATGGTGGACACGGTGTGGAGCCAGCAACGAGGGATTACGAATTGTGGACCCCGCATGTTGCCCGTGGTGGAACTCTGGCGATTCACGACGTATTTCCAGACCCAGCTGACGGTGGTCGTCCTCCGTACGAGAACATTTATATCCCAGCAATCAGTAGCGGACGCTTTGAAGAGATTGGTGTGACCGGATCTTTGCGAGTTCTTCGACGCGTATAAGAACTACAGCGCGGGAACGTGCAGATGCGCGTTCTTACGTGGCATTGGTTGTGTAAACAACGTTGCCGCAGGTGAACCACCGCTAATTGCATCGGCCGCCATGATGATTGCAGCAGCGGTGTAAGCACTGTATTCATCGGCTGGAAAGTGCACCATGGTCTTGTCCGGATCACTTGGATACACAATGCCCGTCCAATACGCGCCGTCATCGCGACGATGAGGCATGGTCCATAACAACAACTCGCGAGCCGTGTCTCTGTCTCCCGCTGCACAATGTGCAATCGCGCATTCACTTGTTTCTGCTGCGGTCACCCATTGCTCGTCGTTCACACAACGAACTCCACGATCTTCGAGAACGAACGCATCCCAACTTTCGGCAAGGCGAGATTTCGCGCGCATACCTGTCATTGCGCCAGTGAGAACGGGGTAGTACCAGTCCATGGCCCAGCGCTCTTTGGGTTCAAATGCAGTTAAGTCAGTGAGAATGATGCGATCAATCGCGTCGGCTGCTTCCGTGTATTGAGGGTGGGGGTCACCTACGAGATCTCCCAACGCAGCGCCGCAATGCAATGCGTGACGAATCGAGGAACATCCGGTGAGGAGGGCGTAATCCCATGGCTTGCTGTCGACTTCGCGCGCCCACAAGATGGTGCCGTCGTGACGACGCATGTTCATCACCCAATCAAGCGCAGACCGAACTGAGGGCCATAAGGCCGAGACAGCAGCGGTATCGCGAGTACAGAGCCAGTGCGCCCACACGCCAACTGCGATGTATGCGGTGACGTTGGTGTCGAGTTTGTGATCTTCGATTGATCCATCCGGCATGTAGTAGTTGAACCACCAACCATCCGCGTCTTGGTTGTCTGCTAACCATTTGTACGCTGCGAGTGCCCCGTCGTGGCGCCCCATGATGTCAAGTGCGATTGCAGTCTCCACGTGGTTCCAAGGGTCGCAATGGCCATTTGGGTACCACGGAATCATTCCGTTTGACAGTTGCAACGCCTCAATGGAATCAGCGGTGCGTTGCAAGTCGGCAGTAGTGAGAATGCCAGGAAGATGGGGAAGTGAATGCGACATGCCTATTTCGGTTTCTGTGAATAGACAATAAAACTCTTGCCAAGAATTGGGCTGAGTACTTTTTCCGCAATACGAGTAGAAGTGGGGCCTTCAATGATGTCCCACTCCAAGAATTTGCGGTACTTCGCAACAAGTGGGTGATCGTTCTTTGTTGGACCGACAGCACACTTCAACCACCAGTACGGAGAGTGCAGCGCGTGTGCGTGATGACTTCCGCGAACTTCCAATCCCGCTGAACGGAGCTTTGCCTTCAATTCGGTTGCCGAATAAATACGCACATGTCCACCAACACTTTTTGGTGCGTGATATTCATCTGACAACATCCAGTTAATTTTCTCTGGCCACCATGTAGGCACAGTGACACCAAGAGTTCCGCCTGGTTTCAACACGCGGTGCAGTTCAGCAATCGCAGCAACATCATTTTGGATGTGTTCAAGAACCTCAGAAGTGACAACGCAATCAAACGTGTTGTCGGGAAATGGAAGCCTTGTCGCGTCGCCGCGAAGTGCTCCACCAAAGTTTGCTGGTGGAATCTCGTTTGATTTCACCATGCCGTCAAACATGAATCGTGTGGCAGCTACTTCTTCTTGTGCCCAGTCAAGTGCGTACACAGTGGCGCCTTGGCGCGCAGCTTCAAATGCATGACGACCAAATCCAGCACCAGCATCGAGAAACATATGGCCGGGTCGAAGCCCAAGCTTGTTGAATCGAATGGTCAACATGTCAGCCTCGCTTTGCCAGTTTTGCTTTGTTGTGGGGCATCTCAAGAACTTCGCGATATTGGTCCACGGTGAGTTCTGCACAGTGACGCCAGCTCCAACGCGAAACCACACGCTCACGCCCAGCGAGTCCGACTCGCTGACGAAGATCTGCATCGTCCAATCCGCGTCGCAATGTTGCTGCAAGCGCGTCTGCGTTGCCCGCAGGACATTGGAGAACTGTTTCGCCATCGGTTCCAGTGACTTCTGGAAGTGCGCCACCATCAGTTGCTACTAAACAGATCCCTGTGCTCATTGCCTCAATAGCGGGAAGGCTGAATCCTTCGTACAGGCTGGGAACAACTGCGAGTTCTGCTTCTGCGTACAACTCAACGATTCGTTCGTCTGGAACTCCAGACACGAAATCGATGTATGGCTTTAAGCCGAGCGACTCAATCAAATCCATGCTGTGGCCCGGACGAGGCTTACCAATGATGGTGAGCCTAATGTCGCGTTCTGTTCGCAACTTCGCCATTGCTTCCAACAGGAATGACAAGCCCTTCAATGCAACGTCGGCTGATGCTGTGGTGATGAGGCGACCAGGCTGACGTTGAACCTCAGGAAGTGGCTTGAACAATTCAGGGTCGACACCAACAGGTACGAGACGCATGCGGTCACGAGAGACACCCATGTCCTTGTGAATGTCATTGATGCTGTTCTCGCTCACAACAACGATGCGTGGCATCTTGCTCGCAACTTTTCCTTGCATCTCTACAAAGGAGTACCAACGCTTGAGTGACTTACGGCGACGCGCGGTAGCGGCGTGAGTCATTTCCAATTCACGGTCTTTGGTGATGGGGTGATGAAGTGTGACGATGGTGGGAATCATCTTTTCGATTTTCAAAATGTCCCAACCAAGACATTGGTTGTCGTGCACCAAATGAAAATCGTTCGCACGCACTTTGAGTTCGCGGTAGGCGCGCTTTGAGAACGCAAGCGGTTCTGCAAATTGACCTCGAACGAGTCGTGCTGTCTCTACGAAGTCTGGCCAAGTTTTGATTTCCCAATAACCAGGCAAACGTCCTGGGTACTGATCATTGAACAAATCCAAACTTGGAAGCTTGTGCATGGTGATGCGTTCATCAAGCACGGGGTAGGGCTGACCGCCGAACACTTCAACGCTGTGACCGAGATCGACCAATGCTTTGGTGAGGTGACGCGTGTAAACACCTTGACCACCAACATGGGGCTTTCCGCGATACGTGAGATAGGCCAAACTCAACGGGCCATTGGGGTCGTACGCAGCAGCAGACATAGGTCTGTCAGGCTAACTGGCACCCCGTGGAATGGCTCTGTAGCGGCGTTGAAGAAGCACGATGGCCCACACCAGGAGCAGTCCGATATAGAACGCATTCCCCAACAATGAGTAGGGCGTTCGCCCAGTGCGAAGGGGAATCGTACGTTCAATGAGTGCAGATTCACTGATTCCGGTTCTGTCATGAACGCGGCCGTTGGGGTCGATGAAAGCGCTGAATCCTGTTGGGGCCGCCTGAACAATCCAACGACCTTGTTCTTGTGCACGAAGGCGTGATGATGCGATTTGTTGCGTTTGCAAAATGGTCCATGTGTAACTCGAACCATTCGTTGGATTGATGATGAACGTTGCACCATCAACAATTCCTTCATTGACACGTCCGCCAAAGAAGATCTCCCAGGAGATGGCAACAGCAGCGCGTTCATCGTCAATGTCAATCCAGCCACGTGCGTCTCCAGCACGTGCGTCGCGTGGAACGAGATGAGTTGGTGCACCGACTGATGACAACAATGATCGCATTGGCATGTATTCGCCGAATGGGACACGTCGCACTTTGTCATAACGCGACGTGATACCAAGTTCAGGATCAATCACAACTTGGGCATTGGTGAACGCATCTGGTCCGGCGTCTTCTGTGATTCCGACAACAAGTGGAACTTGCAATCGTTTCGCTTCTGCCAATAGTTCGCGGTATTCAACACTGTCGACAAATAATCCCGTTGCAGAAACATTGATGACGTTCTCTGGCCACACCACGGCATCTCGTGTAGGCGATGGTTGAAGAGTTCGTGTGAGATTGAGGTGTTTGACGAAGACATCGCGAGGATTCGAGTTGATGGCCCGCGTGCCTTGTTCGCCTCCACCTTGGACGACTGCGATTGTGAGAGAGCGACCAGTATGTGAAGCGCCATCCCACACGTTTGCCACGCCCACCAATACGAGGGAGATCACGATGGCACGGAACTTGTGTTGTGAGAATCCAATCCACAACACCACAGCGCTCAGACCGATAACTCCTGTCCAGGCAACAAGGGGAGACCATGGGCTGCTGGCATGTGCGATTCCAAGAGTTGCTAGAGGAACGCCGCCGAACGGCCATGACAATCGAACTGTTTCTGCGAGCGCGTGAAAGACAATGAGAGCGCTGGTGTGTTGTGATTCGTTAGAGAATGACGATGCGAGCTTTGCCGCAATTCCGTGAAGTGTTGCAAAGATTGCAACAGCAATAATGAAACCTGGCGCGGTAAGAAACCACATCCATGCCATCCCTGGAAGAAACCATCCGAAACTAAACACAAACGCGGTAGCGAATGGTGAAGTTGTGCGTCGTGTCCGAGCGATGGATGCATACCAGGCCAAGCCGATGAAACTCAGTGGCCACCAACCCCATGGTGGAAGAGATGCGGCGACGAGAACTCCTGCGAAGAAAGGCGAGAGAAGTTTGCGCACTACTTCACCAAAGTGGCACGCACCACGTATCTCTTGCTGGTGCTTCCACGTGGATGACAAGTGAACAGCGTGAGAGTTGCAGTCGATGTTGGTTCAACAATCCACACATCAGTCGGGCGAACAATGAACACCTTTGTCACTCTGTAAGTGAATGAACCCCCAGGTCGTGACACCGCAATGAGGTCGCCCCTCTTCATTTTTTCAATGTTGTAGAACGGCCGTTTGGCAGCAGTTCTGTGCCCGCCGATGACAACATTTCCGGTGGTGCCGGGAAGTGCGGTGCCTGGCCAAAACCCCACTCCACGATCGAATTGAGCGTCAGTGACGCCCTTGTAAATCGTTGCCTTCACCTTCAATCGGGGAATTGAAAGTTGACCAACATGTATAAGTTTGGTGGCGGCAGGAGAGGTGCCGTGAGCAGATGCCAGTGAAGGAGTTAACGGCAGAGCACTAAGTGCCACTAACAACACTGCAATGACGCGACGCATCTTTCTATTGTGACAGAGACGCGAGGTGTTTCAGGATCGATTCGCCGGCTATTCGTGCTTGTTGCACGCAGGCGGGGATGCCGATTCCTCGGTAGCTGGCACCAGCAAAGTAGACGCCGCCACCATGTCCATTGATGGACTTCTCAACTTCTTCAAGGGTGTCAAAGTGGTGTGGTCTGTATTGCGGGAAACTCTCTGCCCATCGACTGGTGCGAACTTCTGTAGGAGTGAGGTCTGCGTTGAGGTGGAGTTTCATATCTGCAAGTGCGAGATTGAGAAGTTGATCGTTGTCATAGTGCATAACGTCGAGGCCATCGCGACCGAGAGAGACACGAACAATCATGGATCCATCGGTGGGACGCCAATGCGCCCACTTGTTTGAACCAAATGATGCAGCTGTCACCCATCGTTGGTCTGGCTTGGGAACGAGATAGCCACTGCCAGTGAGATGTGATGGCCACTGATCGGCCGGAATGGCCATCGTGATGAGAACAACTGAAGCGTGATCCCATTTTCGCAAGAGAGTTGCAGCGTGCTTGTTGAGGCCATGGACAAAGTCAGCACTTTTCTTGGCGGGCGAAGCAATTGCAATGGCATCGCACGTGAGTGTGTGGCCCGAAACAGACACTTCATATCCGGAGCCGTGTCGCTCGATGTTTTCAACGGTTGATGACGTGCGGATTGTTCCACCCAAGGCGACAACACGGTCTGCAAGCGTGTCAATCAATGCACCCATTCCGCGTAGTGGTGAACCGAAGATTGGAGCATTTGCCGCAGGGTTCTTTGCAGCTGCTTTTCTTGCCGCCGCCGCTGCAATCAACATGCTTCGTTCAGTTGTGAGCGCCGCCAGTTGTGGGACTGCTGCCAATGAGAAGTTGTCAGTATCGGCCGCATAAATGCTGCCCACTAACGGATCCACCAAGCGTTCGTGAATCTCATTTCCGAAACGCCGACGGACATAGTGACCAATTGAATCTTTCGGTGTGGTACGCGGAAGAAGAGGTTCAATCGCTGCACGAATCTTTCCGCGGGGAGAAATGAGACCCGAGGTGGCGAACGACCGCACTTTCGCTGGGACTCCAAGAAGTAGATCTCCTGGAATGGTGTGCATCCCGTTGTGCCATACATATGCGTGAGCGCCAGTAGGCGCAGTGAGTGCCGCACCGAGACCAAGTTCTGTTGCTAGTTGCGACGCCCACGGAACTCGAGTGAGGAATGCGTCTGCAGCCTCGTCAACAGCAGGTAATCCAGCGAATGGGGAGGTACGAATGATTCCGCCAACTGTTGGCTGTGACTCAAGAACAGTTACAGAGACTGGCTCTGGCGAATCAGCAAGAACAGTGAGAGCCGTGGTGAGTCCGCTGACGCCACCACCAATCACAACGACATGGCGGCTGTGAGTCACGCGCTCGCAACCATTCGTGCAAGTGAAGCCATCACTGATGCATTGTCGTTGACACAAGCAGTACGCGCAAATGCAAGACCGTGTGATTGCGCACGATGCGCAGCTTCAATGTCCAAGTCGTACAACACCTCAAGATGGTCTGCCACGAATCCACATGCCGATACCAACACGCCATCAATTGGTTCGTCTGAATCACGAGTGGTGCTGATGGAATCAATCACTTCAAGAATGTCTGGCCCAATCCACGGTTCTGGCGTACGACCAGCGGACTGCCACGCAATCGACCACTGTGACCAGCGCGTTAACCCGGCACGTTCTGCAACAAGTTCTGCGGTGGCGCGTAATTCGTCGGGGTATGGGTCGCCGCCATCAATGATGCGCTGTGGCAATGAGTGCGCCGTAAAAAGAACTTTGGTGCGCTCTGGCATTGAGGCCAATTTCTTCTTCATGTCATCGGCAAGAAATTCAATGAACTCGTTGTTTCGCGCCCATGATTCAACGCCAGTGACTTCAATTCCATGTGGTTCTGCAGCGTCACGAACACGTCCCATGTATTGGCCAATGGAATACGAGGAGAAATGAGGAGCCAACACGATGCCGACAATCTTCTTGAAACCCTGCGCTGCAACATCTGCAACTGCTTCTTCAACGAAAGGAGTGGCATGCTTCAAGCCAAGAAAGACCTGGAAGTGACCTGGTTGAATCACATCCAGTTCGCGCTGCAATGCTGCTGCTTGGTCTTCGGTGAGTTTCTTCAAAGGTGACAATCCACCAATGGCGTCGTATCGATTGATGAGATCTTGCAATGCTTCGTCTGTTGGTGGGCGACCACGACGAATGTCTGTGTAATACGGAAGAATTTCTCCCTTTGTGCGCGGAGTTCCATAAGCCATTACGACAACGGCTGTACGAGTGGCATTACTCATGAGTGTCCTCCAGAGTGAACGAAGTCGACGACAGCATGCAAGACATCGGGGTTGGTGTCGGGCTGCACGCCGTGTCCTAAGTTGAAAATGTGTCCAGGATGTCCAGCGTTATCCGCAAGAACATCACGTGCGCCAGCAAGTGCAATGTCTGTTCCGGCGAGAACTAACGCTGGATCAAGATTTCCTTGCACGACAGTGTTGGCACCAAGCCGTTGACGTGCTTCGCGAATTGGTGTTCTCCAGTCGAGACCAATCACTGCATTGCCGACTGAGTTCATTGACTCAAGTAAGTGATCGCATCCGATGCCAAAGTGAATGCCTTTGACGCCCGGATGACGTTGCGCCAATTCGGCAAACACCGCGGTGGTGTGTGGTTTTACAAATGTGTCGTAGTCATGACGAGAGAGTGCCCCCGCCCATGAATCAAATACTTGGAATGCTTCCGCACCGTGACTCAATTGGGCAGAGATGAAGGTGACGGAGTGTTGAACAAGTCGAGACATAATGTCGTTCCACAATTGTGTGTCTTCGTGCATGAGTCTCTTGGTGTTTTGGTACGTACGACTGGGGCGTCCCTCAATGAGGTAGCTCGCAACAGTGAATGGTGCGCCAGCAAATGCCAAGAGCGGAACCGTGAGTTCTTTGGTGAGGATGTCAACGGTGTCGGTGACATACGCGATGTCGTCTACTTCCAACGGTCGAAGACGCGATAAGTCTTCTCGCGTGCGAAGTGGTTGTGATGCAACAGGCCCTGTTCCCGGCGCAACATCAATACCGAATCCAACAGCATGTGGTGGAACAACAATGTCCGAGTACAACACCGCGGCATCTACGTCATAACGACGCACTGGTTGCAACGTGAACTCAGCAGCCAACTCTGGTTGCTTGATGGCTTCAAGAATGCTTCCCTCGCCACGGATTTTTCGGTACTCAGGCAAGCTGCGTCCTGCTTGACGCATGAACCACACTGGCGTTCGGCTGGCCGCAACGCCGCTAGCGGCAGCGAGGAAGGGGTCGCCCGGAAGACTTGTCATACCTATTGGCTACTTCTGATGAACCCGTCCGCGCAAAGCGGTGAAGGCCAAAGTGAAAGAAATCGCACCCACAATGGCGGATGCAAGGAAGGCCTGACCCAGCGCGGAGCTGTTCCAGCCTTCAAGAATCAGGCTTCGCATGCCGGCCAATAGATAGGTGACAGGGTTGTAGTCGGCTGCCGTTGCCAACCAGCCAGTCATTTGTTCTTGCGGAACATATGCCGTGGTGAGGAAGGCGAAGGGGAAGAACAAAAGGAATGCATTGTTGACCGCAATGGGGTTTCCAGTCTTCAAAGCAATTGCATATGGGAATCCAGTGAATGCAAGACCCCACGACACTGCGAGCGCAATGAAGACAAGCATTCCAACAATTCCCGTTTCAAACGAGATGCCGATGGCAAGCCCAAGTATCAAGACAGGAATGGCGAGTACTGCGACAACAGCGAAGTCGGCAACCATGCAACCAAGTAACAGAGTTGCTCTGTTGACGGGCGTCAAGAGAAGTCGATCGAGATAACCATCTTGAATGTCAATCACGAGTGAGCCGGCGCGGGAAATGCCGGTGACAGCAAAGATGAGAGAGACAGGTAATTGGAAACCCTTGAAGTCAAAGCCTGGAGGCAAGTTGCCTTCAACAAAAGTCTGCAACGATCCAATGTTCACAATCAAGAAGAACAGTGGAACCATCAGGCCTGGAATGATTGCTTCTTTGTCACGAATTGACAGTCGAAGAGCGCGGCGAGCTACGGAGACGAGGTCGTGTGAGAAGCCGGCGCGGCGCGCGAGAGCTGGTGTGGAAGCGGTCATTGTGCGTCCTCCTGTTGCATACGGGTTCCTGTTGTTTCAAGGAAGACATCGTCCAATGTTGGTGTGCGCATGGTGAGTTCGTTCACCGTGATGCCGGCTGTACTGAGAGCAACGGCAATGGGGCTGAGGGCGGCTCCACCGTTGGTGACGCCAATGACAATGCTTTCGCCCTTCACTTCAACATGATCAAGACCAGAGACGGACTGAAGTGCAGTGGCAGCACGCACTGCATCTGATTCTGAAACTTTGGCAATGATGACGTCTGCGCCGATGGAACGTTTGAGATCTGTTGGAGTTCCCTCAGCAACAATGCGACCCTTTGCAATGATGCCGACACGGTGAGCGAGCTCGTCTGCTTCTTCAAGATATTGCGTTGTCAAGAAGATGGTCATGCCCATGTCTTCGTTCAGTTTGCGCACTTCAGCCCACACCGCGGCGCGACTGACAGGGTCAAGTCCAGTGGTGGGCTCATCAAGGAACAACACCTCTGGTTGATGAACAAGTGATGCCGCCAAGTCAAGTCGACGCTTCATGCCACCTGAATACGTTGACACCAAGTCGTCTATCGCAGAACCAATATTGACCAACTCAAGAAGGTGTTCAATTCGTTGTTGACGATTGGCTGCAGTGAGTCCGTAGAGACGACCTTGCATGTCGAGAATCTCGCGACCTGTTTGCTTGAGGTCGAGTGCGGCATCTTGCAGCGCAACTCCGATTCGCAACCGAACGTTTTCCGTGTCATTGACAACGTCAAAGCCAGCGACACTCGCCGTACCCGAAGTGGGGTTCAAAAGTGTGGTGAGCATGCGCACCGTGGTGGACTTACCGGCACCGTTTGGTCCGAGGAAGCCATAAATCTCACCCTTATTAATGGAGAGATTCACTCCATTGACGGCGACATTGTCGCCAAACGAGCGCACAAGGTTTTGTGCGGTGATAGCGGGGGTCATTGACCCAAGGCTATCGGCGGTTTTGCGGTGGGTTTTTTCGAAGTTGAGCATCAATGCGGGCGACACGCGTTCGTGCAGGTGGATGCGCAGTGACGATGCGATCTCGCCAGTGGGTGGCGCGCTCACCGTTGCCCGATGCGATGACGAGCCGAAGTGCATCTCGTAATTCGCGGCCAAAACCCATTGCAACGACGGTTTCGTCTGCTTTGAACTCTGCACCTTTACCTGCGACGTTACTGATGATTTGGGCAAGCGAAATCATCGAGAGAAAGACCCACGAAATAATCGTGAGGCTTCCTGCAATTGTGCGACCAATCAACGAAGCACCGCTTGATTGACGTGCGAATGTGTCTGTTGCCGCATGTGCAATGTTTTGAAAGAAGAAACCAATACGCGCGAGCACGATGATGGGAACACTCAACCATTGACCGATTGTGAGTGCGATGGTGTGCATTCCCATGTGATGACTGAGTTCGTGTGCAAGAACACCACTCAGTTCATTCCGCGACAGATTGTTGATAGCCCAACTTGACACAACAACCAAGTGTCCGCCCGAAGCAAAAGCATTCAAGTCTTCAGAGTCGGTAACTGAGAGAACAAACTTTCCAAGTGGGATGTGATTGGCTTGTGCAACCGGACGCCACGCACTTTGTAACGCATCGTTTTCTTCGCGGGTGGGCATTCGTGCTCCGAGAAGTCTGATGAGAATCAAACGTTGCACCGGTCGTAAGAACAACAACGCTCCGGCGAGGAACCAGACAATTGCAAAGAGTGGAAACGAGACAGGCACGAAAAGTTGGGCAACCCACCAGAAGGCCGCCACTGCGACAAGCCAGGCGGGGAGGAGTGCCACCACCGGAGCAATTGCAGCGACTGCATAGCCATCAATTCGACGTTGTCGTTGAAGGCGATCCGAGCGTGGCATGACTCTCTAGTCCACCAGTAATAGAGGTGGTGGTCAATGACCTGTTCTAGGGACGGGAGAGGACTCACATACACTCGTGACTAGTTCATTGGCCAAGGAGAGACACGATGCCAGCACCAACGATTCCAGGCGCAGAGCCCTTTTCACATGTAGGAACCGGCGATGCTGGCGTTCTCGTTCTACATGGTTTTACGGGTAATCCAGGTTCCATGCGAGGTCTTGCAGAAGCATGTGCAGCTGCGGGGTTCCACGTTGAACTTCCACAGTTGGCTGGTCATGGAACTGCGATGGAGGACATGATCCCAACACGGTGGGCGGACTGGAGCGCAGACGCAAATGCGGCATATGCAACGTTGGCGAAGCGCGCATCAAAGATTGTTGTGATGGGTTTATCCATGGGTGGTGCTTTGACCTTGTGGGTGGGCGCCGAACATCCAGAAATTGTCGGATTGGTGTGTGTCAACCCTGCAACGCAACCGCAACCAACTGAAGTCATGGGAATGCTGCGCGACATGATCTCTGCTGGAACTGAAGTGATGGATGGCATTGGTTCCGACATTGCCGAACCAGGTGTGGTGGAAACCGCTTATCCGGGGACACCGCTCGCTGCACTGTTGTCATTCCAAGAAGACGGATTGGTGCCGCTGTCACAACGGTATTCATCAATGAAAATGCCGCTGCTGTTGTTCACGTCCGTGCAAGACCACGTTGTGAATCCCGCAGACAGCGACGCTCTCGCTTCGTCGTACGGTGGTTCAGTCGAACGAGTCATGTTGGAACGCAGCTATCACGTTGCGACGCAAGACTTTGACAAGGGAATCATCTTTGAAAAATCTGTCGAGTTTGCACAACATCTCACTGCATGATTCTTTCCGTATTGCATTCATTGACTCTTGCGTCAATATCTAGCCCGTCAACAGGAACGTTGAACCTTGGGCCATTGCGTTTAAACGCCTATGGATTGATGATTGCAATCGGAGTCATCGTCGCGGTTCGTATTGCCGGCAAACGTGCTGAATCTCGCGGTGTCGCAACGATGGAGGATTTCTCTTCTGTTGCAACCTGGGCTGTGCCCGCAGGAATTATTGGTGCGCGCCTCTATCACGTCATCACAGATGCTCAACGTTTCAGTGATAACTGGTTTGATGCGGTCAAGATTTGGCAGGGCGGTCTTGGAATCTGGGGCGGTGTTTTTGCAGGCGTCCTCGTTGGTTATTGGAGAGCACGAGTACGCGGACTTGATGCGTGGTGGATTCTCACGTGTGCTGCACCAGCCATTCCAGTGGCACAAGCAATTGGTCGATGGGGTAACTGGTGGAATCAAGAATTGTTCGGGCGTCCCACATCACTTCCGTGGGCATTGAGTGTTTCCGATGACACAGCGCGTAACGCTGGTTACGCAGCAGGAACCACATTTCATCCAACATTTCTGTATGAGTCACTTGCGTGTCTCGCGCTTGCTGGGGCTTTATTGCTCGTTGAGAAGAAGTTGCAGCCCGCTCGGGGTCGACTCATCGCGTGGTATGCGGCCGGGTACACGGTGTTTCGATTCTTCATTGAAGGAATCAGAATCGACGACGCACATCAGGCTGGTGGATTGCGCCTCAATCAGTGGGTCTCCCTTGTGGTGTTCAGTGCGTCAGTGATTTGGTTAGTGATTGACGCTCGACGTTCGCACCGCTCTTCAGAACCGTCTACGGTCAGTACCTATGAGTGAGTGTTTGTACGAAGTCCGTGAGCCTGGGATCGGACTCATCACGTTTAATCGTCCCGACCGTTTGAACGCGTGGACCGCACGTATGGGTCATGAATATTTCACGGCGATTGATGAAGCTGTTGCGGATCCTCGCGTGCGCGTCATTGTGGTGACCGGTGCAGGCAAGGGATATTGCGCGGGTGCGGATATGGGAACCTTGCAGGGAATTCCTTCGTCATCAGATTCGTCGTCTGATGACAGCATCCTCGATGGTCGAATGCAAGACGAGATCACACGCATTCCAAAGCCAGTGATTGCGGCCGTTAATGGTGCGGCAGCTGGACTTGGATTAGTGCAAGCGCTCATGTGCGACATGCGATTCGCTGCAGACACCGCAAAGTTGACATGTGCGTTTTCAAAGCGAGGCTTGATTGCCGAGTACGGAATCTCTTGGGTGTTGCCGCGACTTGTTGGTCAAGCGAATGCTCTTGACTTATTGATGTCGAGTCGCATTGTGATGCCAGATGAAGCACTCGCAATGGGAATGGTGAACCGCGTTGTCCCAGCAGATCAGCTAATGGATGTCGTCATGACGTATGCCGCCGATCTCGCCATGAATGTCTCGCCATCGTCCATCTCAGTGATGAAGCGTCAGGTCTATGGGGATTACAACAAGGATGTCTCCACGGCCAGCAAAGATGCACTCGTGTTAATGGGCCAATCGTTCTCTCGTCCAGACTTCAAAGAGGGCGTCCTTAGCTTCGTCCAGAAGCGACAGGCGGACTTTCCGCCAGTTGACCCCACTGCCTGATTAATCAAGTGGGGTGGCAGCGAGCGGTGGCTCGTAGGCTGGAGAACCGTGACACAGTCCAGTAGCCCCATTACTGCTGCAGACGTGGCCAAAGTGGCCCGCCTCGCGCGACTCGATATTGATGATGCCCAAGTGGAGCACTTCACCGAACAACTGGGGAAGGTGATGGGCCACTTCGGTGACATTGATGCTTTGGATTTATCGAACGTTGAACCGATGACGCAGCCATATCCATTGGTGAATGTCATGCGTGAAGATGTGGAGATGCCCACATTGGATACAGACGAAGTGTTGGCTGCTGCACCTGCCGCCGAAGAACGACGTTTCCGTGTTCCGCCAATTATTGGAATTGAGGGCTGATCGTGGCTGACATGCCCACCACCGCCTCAGGTATCGCATCGGCTGTTACCTCGGGTGCACTCACCGCACGTGCTGTTGTTGATGCGCATCTTGCACGAATTGAGCAGCGTGACGGCGAGATTCACGCGTTCAACAAAGTCACTGCTGATGAAGCGCGCGCGCATGCAGATGCAATTGATGCAGACATCGCAGCCGGTCGTCCCGTTGGTCCACTCGCTGGCGTTCCTATCGCATTGAAAGACAATCTCTGCACACGTGGCATTGACACAACATGTTCATCACGCATTCTTGAAGGCTGGAAGCCTCCATACGATGCGACGGTTGTGTCACGTTTGCACGCAGCCGGTGCAATCTCGGTGGGAAAAACAAACTTGGATGAATTTGCAATGGGTTCCAGCACGGAGAACTCTGCGTTTGGAGCAACGAAGAATCCAATTGACACGTCGCGTGTTCCAGGTGGGTCAAGTGGTGGAAGCGCTGCTGCCGTAGCCGCTGGTTTCGCACCAGTCAGCTTGGGCTCTGACACTGGCGGAAGTATTCGTCAGCCCGCTGCGTTGTGCGGCGTTGTTGGTGTGAAGCCAACATACGGATTAGTCAGTCGTTACGGCCTTGTTGCGTATGCAAGTTCGTTAGATCAGATTGGTCCGTTCGCAACAACGGTGTCCGATGCTGCACTCATCACTGAAGTCATTTCCGGCCATGACGTGATGGACTCAACATCTATTCCGCAACCAGCACCGTCACTTGTTGGCGCGGTATCGCAAGGTGTGTCAGGAATGCGTATCGGTCGCGTCACTGACTTGCCCGGAGGTGCAGAACCTGAAGTGATGGATCGCTTGAACGCAGCGTTCGATGCACTTGCCGCGGCAGGCGCCACCATTGTGGACATCACGTTGCCCAGTCTGTCGTATGCATTAACCGCGTATTACTTGATTGCTCCTGCTGAAGCCAGCAGCAACCTCGCGCGATTTGACGGAGTTCGCTATGGCTTGCGTGTCAACGCAGCAGACACCAACGCAATGTATGGCGCAACTCGCGCTGCTGGATTTGGTGATGAAGTGAAGCGCCGCATCATGCTCGGCACCTATGCGTTGTCCGCGGGTTACTACGACGCGTACTACGGCAAGGCGTTGAAAGTCCGCCGCATCATTGCGCAAGATTTTGATGCTGCGTACAAGAACGTTGACGCCATCATCATTCCGACCTCTCCACTTGTCGCGTTCAAAGCGGGTGAAAAAGTCGATGACCCAATGGCCATGTACTTGTGCGACATCTACACCATCCCCACCAATTTGGCCGGGCATCCAGCTATGAGTGTTCCGTTTGGAACCGGTGCACACAATCTTCCGGTTGGGATGCAGATTCTTGCGCCGGCACTTGGTGAAGCCGCAATGTTCCGCGTTGGTGGCGCACTTGAAGCAGCAGGAGGCGCACAATGAGTGACAGCACCTTAAGTTCAATTGTTGCAACAGAAGACCAGTTGCTTCCCGGTGGTTGGGAGATGGTGGTCGGTCTTGAGGTTCACGTTGAACTTGCGACTGCAACAAAGTTGTTTAGTGGTTCACCAAACCGATTCGGTGATGAGCCAAACATCAACATCGACCCTGTCACTTTGGGGCTTCCTGGAGCGCTGCCTGTTCTTAACAAGAAAGCAGTTGAGTTGGCCATGCGAATTGGTTTGGCATTGAACTGCCGAATTCAAAAGTGCATCTTTCACCGCAAGAACTACTTCTATCCAGATCAGCCAAAGGCGTATCAAATCAGCCAATACGACTTGCCGTTGAATGCAGACGGTTACCTGGAGTTACCAAGTGGCGCGGTGATTGGTGTTGAACGCGCTCACTTGGAAGAAGACACGGGCAAGAGCACACACGTTGGTGGTTCCACCGGTCGAATTCACGGCAGTGATTATTCATTGATGGACTTCAACCGTGCTGGCGTTCCGTTGGTGGAAATTGTGTCTCGTCCAGACATTCGCACGAGCGATCAAGCCAAGGAATATGTGGCTGAGTTGCGAGCAATTCTTGAAGCCATTGGCGCATCAGACGCAAAGATGGAAGAGGGCTCCATGCGTTGCGATGCAAACGTGTCGGTGCACAAGATTGGTACGCCATTCGGTACTCGTTGCGAAATCAAAAACGTCAACTCCATTCGCGCGTTGGGTCGAGCAATTGATTATGAAGCACGTCGCCAAATTGACATCATCGACTCCGGTGGAGTGATTCGCCAGGAAACACGTCACTGGGACGATGCCGAGGGACGCACGCACACACTTCGTACAAAAGAAGATGCGGACGATTACAGATACTTCCCAGAGCCAGACCTCGTCACTGTCGATCCGTCTCAAGAGTGGATTGAGTCTGTGCGCGCATCGTTGCCACCGCTGCCAGCAGCTCGACGCGAGATGTTGAAAGAGCTCACTGGTTACGACACTCAGAGTGAAGCTGTCATTGTCGCGGTGGAACGTGGTCAGCACGACTATGTGAAGCGAATTGTTGATGCTGGTGGCGACCCTGTGAAGGCGCTCATTTACGTGACGCAGGCATTCGCTGAGGCTGGAGCGCAACCAAACGTTCCGCCTGCAGATGTGGCGGCTCTCACGTTGTTGGAACGTGACAACAAGTTGTCGGCAACGCAAGCGAAGACTGTGTTGGCTGAAATCGTTGCCAACGGTGGTGGAGACGCTGTGGCAATTGCAGCAGCCAAGGGATTTGAAGCCATGGACACCTCAGCTGTTGAAGCAATGGTGGATGAAGCAATCGCTGCGGACCCAGATGCGTGGGCCAAGTATTGCGCTGGTGAAGAAAAGGCAGCCGGAGCAATTGTTGGTCGCGTGATGAAGTCCAGCAAAGGCAAAGCAGACGGCAAAGTGGTCTCGGCCATCATGCAATCACGCAGAAGCGCATAAAAACAGCGCACCAACTTCCTTCACTATTGGATATTTTGTCCAATTTCAAAGTAGGCTAATTGAATGCTGCGCCGGTTAATTCCGTTTGTTGTGGGTTTAATTGCTCTAGCTCTAGTAGTTCCACCCGCCAGTGCTGCCAGCTCAAAGCTTCGAGTTGTGACAACCTTTGAAAAAGGAACGTACCTTTCCGTCAATCTTGGAAAGTCGCAGGCCAAAAAATCAATCATCGTTGAAGTCGGAACGAAATCGACGAAGTCCAAGCTCTGGAAATATTCACGTCTGAAGAAGATCAAAACTTCAGCAACAGGTACCGCGCAAATTTGTTCGACTCGTTCGATTTCAAAATCTTCCCGTATACGCGTTCGAGTTGGTACAAAGGTGCATGTCACAATTTCACTGAAAAAAGAAGTGAAGTTATCTGGTTGTTTGTATTCGCCGCCCACGGCCGCAACTGCACCAGAGGTGAATATTCCGTCGTCGACAACAACGACAACAATTGCCCCGTCAACAACATCGACAACGGTCCCTAGTGTTACTCCTGCCCCGACGTCACTAGCTCTGACAGCCTCCACAGATACTGGAGACTCAGATTCGGACGGAATTACTAACGCGACGAATTTGGAAGTAACTGGATTCGCCCAAGTTGGGTCATCCGTTCAGATTTATGTAGACGGGAATCCATCAGGCTCGTCTTGTACTGCAAATGGGGCCGGAGTTTTTACTTGTGCGCTCTCAACCGTGACTGAAGGAAGTAAGTCAGTTACCGCTAAAGCAACAGGTCCAAATGGAGAGTCAACTGCGTCGCAAGCGATCACTATTCAGGTTGACAGAACAGCTCCGACAGTTAACTGGGGAGCAGGAAATTATTGGATCGGTTCGAATGCAACGCTAAATGTTTCATTCGTGGTCTCAGAAAACACAAGCACTCTGACGGCGTCAAATCTTCAATTGTCTTGCTCAATCGTCGGGGGTTGTGCTCTTTCTAATTTTGGTGGCTCTGGTCGAAACTATTCGTTCGATTTCACAACCATAAATAATTCGGCTAACGGTGGTGCTGTCAGCATTGCAGCTAACAGCTTTAGTGATATCGCTGGGAATCTCAACGCCACCACGGGTGGAGTTGCCGTGATGTACGACACTTATGGACCGGTCGGAAGCTTTAGTCGAAATGGATCCGTGCTCACGATTACGTTTGATGAGCAAGTTTTTGATTTCACAGCATCGGATTTGGTCATCGCGGTGTATACCAATGGAAGTCTTCACAGTCGTTTTCCGGCTGGCAATTGCACAAATAACCTTCGGAATCCATCATCAGATGGAAAGACTTGGTTAACAGATCTCGCGTGTGATGTTGATTCTCTTGGCCCGCCAACGACATACCAACTTGAACTGTCTGGGTCAGTAACTGACGCAGAAGGAAACCTCAGTGGAATGCAGTCGTGGTTGATTCCACGTATCGACTTATCGAATGCCTAATTTCTAGCGATGGACTAGTACTCCTCCAGAAAAAGGGCGTACTGTTCGCCCATGGACTTTGAGATCCCGGCCGATATTCAGCAAACGCTCAACGATTTAGACGCATTTATTGAGTCTGAGATTAAGCCGTTGCAGGCTCAAGATGACAATGAACGTTTCTTCGATCATCGTCGTGAATGGGCACGAACTGATTTCGATAACGACGGTGTGCCGCGCGCTGATTGGGAAGCGTTGCTGCGCGAGATGCGTCGACGTGCTGATGCAGCTGGTTGGTTGCGACTCGCGTTGCCAAAAGAATTTGGCGGCCAAGACGCCAGCAACTTGAAGATGGCCATCATTCGCGAACATCTCGCTACGAAGGGTCTTGGATTGCACAACGACCTACAAAACGAGTCCAGCATTGTTGGCAATTTTCCGACAGTTCTGATGATGCGTGACTTCGGTACCGAAGAACAAAAGAAGACATGGATGCCAGGATTCCTAGACGGAACAAAGCGACTTGCCTTCGGTCTCACCGAACCTGGTCACGGAAGCGACGCAACATATTTGGAAACAACCGCGTATCGCGATGGCGATGAGTGGGTGTTGAACGGAATGAAGCGTTGGAACAGTGGGCTACATCACGCCACCCACGACATCATCTTCGCTCGCACCAGTGGTAACCCCGGAGATCCGAAAGGTATCACTGCATTCTTGGTGCCCACCGATGCACCAGGTTTCAAGGTGGAGTTCTTTTGGTGGACATTCAACATGCCAACAGATCACGCTGAAGTCAGTCTCACTGATGTACGTGTTGGTGCAGACGCAGTATTTGGTCCTCCTGAAGAAGGGCTTGCGCTTGCACAACACTTCGTGCATGAAAACAGAATTCGCCAAGCGGCGAGTTCTCTCGGCGCGGCACAGTTCTGCATCAATGAAGCGGTGCGTTATTCAAACGAGCGCATTACGTGGGGCAAGAAGTTGAGTGTCAATCAAGGAATTCAATTCCCACTCGTTGAACTTCACACCGAAGCGGCCATGTTGCGTCAGATGATCCGTTATACGGCGTGGATGCTGGACCATAAACATCACATGGAAGTCACGCATCTTGTGGCTATGTGTAATTACCGAGCGAATCGTTTGGCGTGCGACGCTGCAGACCGCGCCATGCAAACCTGTGGCGGCGTTGGCTACAGCCGACATATGCCGTTTGAACATATCTATCGACATCACCGGCGCTATCGAATCACTGAAGGTTCAGAAGAGATTCAAATGCGAAAAGTTGCCAGCAATCTCTTTGGATTCGGTGCCTTGCCTGACAGGAGGTAGTTGTCAGTTCACATCAAATGCGAGCACGCGTCCGTGAACGATGACGCCAACGGTTGCACCGACATTGGGGAGTAGGCGTGCGTGTAATCGCACCGTCACGATGCTGTTGTCTGGAAGCCGAACATCAACAGTTCCGTCGTGACCGAAATATCGAGTAGCCATCACTTCGCCAGTGACACGCGCACCCGAGTGATCGGCAGTAACAATTTCAAACTGTTCGGGTCTAATCATGACGCGAGCTGGACCCAATGAGCGTTCGCGAAGGAGACCGACATGACCGAAAATGGTGTCCACGGTCTGACCGCTGCTGATGACTGTTCCATTAATGACAACTGATTCACCTATGAAGTGAGCAACATCGGGAGTGGAAGGGGAGTGATACACGGACACTGGAGTGGACTGTTGTGCAATGTGCCCATTGAGTAAAACCGCGACAGAGTCGGCGGTGGATAGCGCTTCGTCTTGATCGTGTGTCACCCAGACAGCGGTGGCGCGAGCTGCATGCAAGATGTGCACCACTTGATCTCGCAGCGACTCACGAAGTCCCGCATCAAGTGCCGAGAACGGTTCGTCTAACAAAACGACAGCGGGTTGTGTTGCAAGAGCGCGTGCGAGTGCAACTCGTTGCTGCATGCCACCCGATAGCTCCGAGGGCATGAGTGCACCAGAATTCGGCAGCCCGACAAGATCTAACATTTCAGCCACTCGCGTCTTGGTGTGTGCAGACTTGCGATGCGACAAACCGAATGCAACGTTGTCCGCAACATTGAGGTGAGGGAAGAGTGCACCTTCTTGTGGAACAAGTGCAACTCCGCGCTCATGGGGAGGAATCCAAGTTGATGTGCTTGCAACGACCACGCCGTTGATAAGCACCTGTCCAGATTGTGGACGCTCGAGTCCAGCGATGATGCGAAGCAATGTTGTTTTGCCGCCACCTGATGGTCCGAGAAGTGCGGTGATGCTTCCGTGATCAATATCCAGAGAGATGTGCTGCAACACATCGACTGACCCGAATCGATGAGAGACATCAATCAACTGAAGCGCTGGTTCTGCTGTCATGATTCACCGTCTTTCATGGCAGACAGTGTGCCAAGAAGAGCAGTCGGAAGTGCTGCCACTATCAACATGGACAGTGCGTATGGGGCAACTGCTGCGTAGTCAGAGATCGTGCTGAAGTCCCAGATTCGAGTGGACAGCGTGTTCATGCCGGTGGGTCGAAGGAGAAGAGTGACGGGCAACTCTTTCACTGCAGCCAACATGGTGAGGGCAGATCCGGCCATGATTCCTGGAAGCGCGATTGGCAACGTGACACGCAAAAGTGTGCGCCAACTGTTTGTTCCAAGACTCTGGGCAACTTCTTCAAGCGATACGGGAGTTTTTTCGAGTGCTGCCCGAATTGATGCCACCATCACAGGCAGAAAGATAATCACTTGACCGAAAATAAGAAGTGGCAACTCCTGATACCACGGTCTCACCACGCGTATTCCTACATACACAACTGAGATGGCAACAACGATGCCAGGCAATGCATGCGTGATGTATGTGAGGCGCTCTGGAAAAGCAGCAAAACGTCCGCGCAGACGAACCGCACACCATGCAACGGGAAGAGACAGCAGGAGCGTAACGATTGCAGTCGCACTTCCATTTACGAATGACTGTGCAGTTGTCGTCCACACCGATGTCCAATCAATTCCGCGTGTGCTGGTGCGGTTCAACCAACCAACAATCATCACGACGGGGACTCCGATGGCGGGAGCCAAGATCGAAATGGACAATGTGATGATTGTGAGTCGGCTGCGAAGAGATCTGTTCTTCCGACGAGTGCGCGCTGCTGAGTTGCGGGCTTGCCCCGCGTCTTTCCCGCGGACAAGTGATTCGGCAAATGTCAGCGCAAACGCTGCGACAACGAGTACAAGCGAGAGTGTCGCTGCGCGAGTGGGGTTGAAGCCGGCTCGATAGGCGCCATAAATCACCCAGGTGAAGACTTCGTGTCGCATGGCCGCAACCGCACCGAAATCACTGAGTGCATACAGGGCAACCAATAAAGCGCCAGAGGCAATGGGGCGACGTAATTGGGGAAGAACAACCTCGCGGAAGATCTGTGCCGAGTTGCGTCCCATGGTGCGGGCAACATCTTCATGTACTGGATTCAAGCGAGCCATCGCCGCAGACACAGGAAGCATCACGTACGGATAGCACGCTGCAGTCAACACAATGAACGCGCCAGCGAATCCGGTGATGGATGGCAACCAAGACACCCATGCGAAAGCCGCGAGATACGAGGGGATTGCCAATGGCAATGAGAATGCAATGGTTAGAAACGTGCGGCCGCGAAGCCCTGACATGGTGGTGACCCACGCAGTAAAGATTCCAATAACGACGCTTGCGACAGTGACGCTGCCTGCAAGGATGCTGCTGCGCCACAAGAGTGTGAGAGTCCGTTGTTGAAATAACTCTTCACTGAATGTGTGAAGTCCCTGCGAGAGGGACTGAGTGACGAGATACCAGAGGGGAACAAGTGAAACAAAAGCAGCAACGAACGCGAGACCCAAGACAGGTGCTGAATGTCGCGTCCGTTGCATACTTCTATTGTCCTCTATTTGCTCACTTGGTGAGCAAACCAACCTTTTGCAAAAGCTCTTGAGTCACATCTAGGGACTTCAAGTCGGACAGGTCAATTGATGGCGAATTGAGAGTTGCAAAGTCTGGTAATCCATCTGGTTGTGCGGCCCCAGTTGCGAGGATGTACTCATACGTCTTTGTTCGAAAGTATTCAGCGGCCTTTTCGCTTTGCAAGAAGTCAACGAATTTCTGAGCAGCTGTTTTGTGTTTCGCGTTTGCCAGAATGCCGACACCAGCGACATTCACGAGTCCGCCGACGTCAGCTGAGGCCATGAACTGATTCTTTGCCACCACTTTGTCTGCGCCTTCGGCCGCGATTTTTTCCAAGAGGTAATAGTGATTGACGAGTCCAAGCGCGACTTCGCCTGCATTGACTGCGTCACGCACAGCACCATTTTTCTCATAGGCAACCGGTTTGTTCTTTGCGAATGCTGTCAGCCACTTTTCTGCGCCGTCTTCACCGCGCAACACGCGAAGGGCAGTCACGAATGACTGCCACGAAGCATTTGTTGGTGCAAAACCAATCTTTCCAGACCACTTCGAATCGAGGAGTCCATCAATTGTGTTTGGGGGAGTTGGCGCAAGAGTTGGGTTGTACACAACAACACGCACGCGCCCGGTGACACCGACCCACTTTCCACTTGTCGCGGCGTACTTTGCTTCCACTGCAGACAATGTGCTGTCGGGCAGTGATGCCAAGTTTCCTTCCACTGCACCAAGTGCCCCAGCATCCTGAGAGAAGAAAACATCTGCTGGGCTTGCAGACCCTTCTGTCAACAGCAAGGCGGCCATCTCGCCACTATCGCCGTAACGCGCATCAACTGAAATCCCAGTTTCTGCAGTGAATTGATCGAACAGTTCTTTGACGAGCTCTTCGCTGCGTCCGCTGTACACCGTGACGGTGGTGTCATCAGTTGCAACCGTGGTGTCCGAGCTTGAGTCGCTTGAGCCACACGCGGTAACTAACAGCGACAATGCCGCAACAGCGGCAAGCGATCGACGGAATGATTTCATGGGTCCTCCTCGTTAGGCCTAGGGAGTTAGGCAGTCCTAACAAGAGTGATGATAGGGGAACCTAACAAACATTGCAACTCCGCTACTCAAGGCTCACAGGCAAGGCCGGGAGTACCGTTGAAGCCATGTCAACCGCAGACGGAACCCCCATCGATATCAAGCCCCGCAGCCGTGACGTCACCGACGGCAATCAAAAGGCGGCTGCACGCGCCATGTTGCGCGCTGTGGGTCTCACTGATGACGATTGGCAAAAGCCCCAGGTGGGAATCGCGAGCGCATGGAACGAAGTGACGCCGTGCAACATGTCCTTGCGTCGACTTGCTGAAAAAGCCAAGCAAGGAGTTCGCAATGCGGGTGGTGTTGCTCTCGAATTCGGAACCATCACGGTGTCAGACGGCATCAGCATGGGTCATGAAGGAATGCGTGCAAGTTTGGTGTCGCGCGAAGTCATCACTGACTCTGTTGAAACAGTTGTGCATGGCGAACGCTTCGATGGATTCGTTGGACTTGCAGGATGCGACAAGAGCATCCCCGCGATGTTGATGGCCGCTGCGCGTCTCAACCTCGCCAGTGTGTTTGTGTACAACGGTTCAACAATGCCCGGTGTTCACAACGGCAATAACATTGACATCACCACTGTGTTTGAAGCAATCGGTGCATGTGCAGCAGGAAACATGTCGCAAGATGAACTTGATCAAATTGAAAAGTCAGCGTGCCCAGGCGAGGGTGCGTGTGGCGGAATGTTCACAGCAAACACCATGTCCTCAATTGCTGAAGCACTTGGAATGAGTCTTCCTGGATCCGCATCTGCTCCGGCGATTGATCGTTCACGCGAAGATGACGCACAACGCGCTGGCGAAGCTGTTGTCAATTTGTTGCGCCTTGGTATTCGCCCACGCGACATCATGACGAAAAAAGCCTTTGAAAACGCCATTGCTGTTACCAATGCACTCGGTGGAAGTACCAATGCTGTGTTGCACTTGTTGGCAATCGCTAATGAAGCTGGCGTTGAGTTAGACCTCAATGACTTCAACCGCATTGCAGACAAAGTTCCGCACATTGCTGACACCAAGCCGGGCGGCAAATACCACATGTCCGATATGCATCGCATTGGCGGTGTTCCGGTTGTGTTGAAGCATCTTCTTGATGCAGGTCTGTTGCATGGTGACGTACTCACATGCACGGGCAAGACAATGGCGGAGAATTTGGCTGACATCAATCCTCCACAACCAGATGGTGATGTGGTGCATCCATTGTCAGATCCCATTCATGCCGAAGGTGGCATCAACGTTCTCACTGGATCACTCGCACCAATGGGCAGCGTTGTGAAAGTTGCTGGTCTCACAAAAGATCAATTGCAATTCGAAGGACCAGCTCGCGTGTTCGACGGCGAAGACGGCGCAATGGACGCCATCATGACTGGTCGCATTAACCACGGCGACGTCATCGTGATTCGTTACGAAGGTCCGAAGGGTGGCCCTGGTATGCGAGAGATGCTCGCCATCACTGGTGCATTGAAAGGTGCGGGCCTTGGCTCCACAGTTGCACTCATCACTGATGGTCGATTCTCTGGTGGTACGTGGGGATTCTGTATCGGTCACGTCGCGCCTGAAGCAGTTGATGGCGGCCCCATCGCATTCGTGAAAGAAGGCGATCGCATCAAGATTGATGTGCCGTCGAAGTCGCTAGATGTTCTGGTGGATGCAGCCGAGATGGAACAACGCAAGGTGGGCTGGAAGCCCAACCCGCCTCGGTACACCACAGGCGTTCTTGCGAAGTTCGCCAAGTTGGTGCAAGGGGCCGAAAAGGGCGCCATCACCAACGTCTCGCTGTAGCCGGACCTCCATAGAACCCTTATGAGATAAGGGTTTGGTAACTCTGCACCACCCTTTTGGTGTGATGTGGGTCCAATGCCAGATTCCTCATCTACTTCCTCATCTTCATCATTGCCACACGACTCAGAAATTGCTGAGCAGCCCACAACATTCACACTCTTTCTTGCGCACGAAGATTTTGAACGCATTTTCATGACAGCGCATCGTCATGCATCGGTTCCGGTTGGTGAATATGTCTGCACTGTTGAATTCGGTTCGCTGCATCACATGTGGTTTTTCCGTGAGCAAAACATCACCAGCTGGTTCCAGACTGCAACAAATGACAACGAACCAACAACGGGCTCATTAAACATTCCCGCATACTTCCTCGAAGCAATTCACAACATCGTGACTCACGAGGAAGAACAAGACGTAGAACTGCACATCAATCGTGATGAGAACACCATTACGTATTCGGCAAAGCAGAGCCATTTCACTGCAACGTTGCCTACGCAACCAGAACGTTCACTGCAATCACAACATGTGCGCTCATCACGACTTCACGTCAACACAGATCACTTTGCACAAGTTGGTCCGTTCTTGTCGGCTGTTCCCATTGACATTCCGGAAGATGAAGATGGGCATCCATCGGTGTTTCAGCCATTTATCACGTTTACGTACGACGGAACCGATCTCATTGTGTCGCGTGATTGGTCGTCGTTGGGTGGCCCCGTGCTCACGCTGCGTCTGCAAGCAGGAGGCGATTATCGCGGCTCGTTCTCGATGTTCGCACCAGCAGTTGCTCGCGAGTTCTTCCTTGCCGACACGTATGGAGGCGGCATGCTTGTGTTTGAGTTCTCCGATGAAGAACCTCATGTGTGCAAACTCACCAACACAACGTGGGGCATTGACATTCAATTGGCGAAGGAATATGTCTTTAGATATCGCCGTCGTCTTGAGGCCGCGTTGGCAGCGGGGGACACCGAGTTAAACGTGAAGCGCGACACGCGAATCGGATGGGATCCTGTCGTCGTTGTTGAAGCTGGAGATCGCACCATCACAGCCACCATCACAGAGGCAAGCAACGGCTCCACTCATTACGTTCGTTTGAAGACAGACATCATCTCGGACACTCCGTGGACTCCCGAGTTGGCGACTGAAATCAATGCCTGGAACGACCAATGGCCAACTGTCAAGTTGTTGCACGCAGACAACGTGGTGCATGTGGTGGCAGATGTGCCAATGGCAGCTCTGCCAGACATTGCCGGAACCGTTGTCGACCTCGTTGCAAAGTCCCAAATTGTCGACGAACTCATCGGAGCGGTTTTGTAACGCTACTTGCGAACAAATGTTCTTATAAAGTTGCAAATACCCTAATCACCTGCCAAGATACATACCCCCCACCGCGACAGCACGACACACGAAAGGAGTGCAGATGACCGAGAGACGGTTCATAGGCCAAAGGCATATCTGACCTGCCGGACATCAACTTGTCCGACAACCAGAGTTCGGATTTGTCCTATCCATCACAACAACTCACCGTCTCTACAACTTAAGGAGCATCTGCATGTCCCATTTACCTTCCCCTTTTAACGACGACTTTGAGTCGTCCGATGACGCAATGTTGTCAACATACGCGGAAGTCGAAAAGTGTGTTCTCGACCTGGAACCAAAAGTGCGCGAGATGAACCGCGTGCTTGTTCCGTTGTTTGGAAAGTGCCCCACATCAGAAGATGGCAGCTGGGCGTACTTGGCAAAGAACGACAACGATGAGTTCGTCATCGGTTTCGAAACGCTTCCAGTTGACAACGTGCTAGCACTCGTTGCGCGTCTCTCAGAGATGATGTTTGTCCTTGAAGACAGCGACTCAGATGTGCGTCTGCGTGACTCGTACCAGCCCGACTTGGGTCCGGCGCTTCTTGGAGAAGTGGCGCGCTTGTTTGAAGTTCCCACCACTCACACACGTTGGGTGCGCAAGTAATGATGCCCGACTTCGAATCCAATAAGTCTCCGTGGGTCATCCGCGCCACCATGTCTGAATTGGTGGAGGTCACTCAGATCATTGGAATGGTGGGCCGTCGCGACGGAAACTCCGCGTCCAATGTGTGGTTAACACGTATTCCGAATGGCCGCCGTGTGTGGATCATTCGCGAACGTGTCCTCACCGCATGGGTGACTGCAGACGCTGAGTCCACCGACCCAGACTTTGCATTCCCCATTCCCGATCGCATGGTGCCACACCTCGTGGAATTGGCCATGGGTAGTGGCGGAGTCGACATCTATTACAACGAGGTAGACGGCAGCATCGTGGGACGCGGTGCAGATCGCTATGTGTCTATCGATCATCCCACCGATGTGGAATTCACCGAAAAGGACATGCCGTATCTCGGCCATGTCCACGGCAATCATTCACAGACTGCTGTCGCAGAAGTCTCGGTGGGGGATCTTCATTACTTCGCCGACATCGCACACGATGTTCCCAGCGGTCTCGATTGGGAAAATAATTCTGTCTATGCCTTCACTGAGATGTTCATTGGTGAGAATCGCATCACGTGGACAATGGATTGGCGCCAGCAGTCCGCGGGTCGTTTGTCCGGTTCAATTCCGGCCAAGACCACTGCGTCCTCGCAGGTGTGTTTCTATCCGTATCCATTGGCGCGTTTCCTGCGCACTCGTGAAGAGAATGAAGAAGCTCGCATCTTCTTAGATGCAGAACACCCTGAATACTTCTTCGTTGTGGGCGACACGTGGGGTGCACGCATGGTGTGTGACCGTTTCGAGAATGCACGTTGGAGCACAGAGTTGCAAATGCGTTTGAAAGCGGCGGGCATTGAAATTGAAGAAGTGAAAACTGAGATGTATCCAGACTTCATTCGCTTCACACTGGATGAAGGCGAATGTTTCGCATCAATTCATCCATCTGAAGATCAGATGTCCGAATACATTCGCCTGACCCACATCGCCAGCACCAATGTTCCACCAACGCAAGATGTTCTGCAGGAAATCAACTTGTTGAATGCCACGTTGTATGGCTCACGTGTTGTGTTGCGTGATGGTGAGTTGCGCATCGTTACAGAGTTTCCGGCAAGTGCGTTTGGTGACTTCGTGTCGCACATGAATGCGTTCAAGAATGCGCTGCAACGTAGTGCTGGCATCACAGCGTTTCTTCCACTTTTCTCCGACTCTGAATAAAGGAATAGATATGAATTCATTTGAACTCGTTGAACAATTGGCTGCTCTTCAAAAGATGGTCTCAGATGGTGACTGGGGGATTGCTGAACCGTGGCGCGGTGCAGATGTTTGCATCGTCGACGTTGCACCGGCCCCTTCGCCGAACGCATGGTTGCCAGACGACGAATATGTCATCACGCCATACGTGCGTGAACTCAGTTGGGTCTTCGAGCAGGCACGCAACGTCGTGCAAGACCACGATGGGTATGGATCATTTAAGTATGAGTTCTTCGGTCGAATGGGCGAAGCGGTTAATGCTTGCGGTGTGGATGTGCCCTTAACAACTCATCTCAATGTTGCGGTCTTTGCCGCAAAATTCTTCGTACAAAGTGTCATGGAAAGGTTTGATCACGTATGACGTCTGGAAAGTACTTCTCGCCAACCCCACATTGTTCCTGCAAGGAAAATGCTGGCCACTATTACGAATGCCAGTGCAGTTCCACGGTTGAAGGCCAGGTTGCGCAGCAACATTCCACACAACACAGTGCATCCCCATATCACTGCAACGAGATGCGTCTTCTTCAAGATGTTCAGCAAAATGTGAATCCCGGTGACGGCAATCAGAAAAGGCGCCGCCACAAACAAAACGCCTGAGACTCCTGTGTCTGTGTCGTGATTGCGCGTGCCAATAATGACAAGCGCCATCACGCACAAGATGTCAAGTGCGAGAGCCCGCAGGGCGTCGCGTTGCAACACTTTGATTAATCAGCTTCGTCGTAGTACTCGCGACCAAGGTGCGTGATCTGGTCTTCGCCCATCATCCAACGCAATGTGTTCTTCAACTTTGCAAGCTGAATGAACAAGTCGTGTTCCGGGTAAAGACCAGGTGCCACCTGTGGGCTCTTGTAATAGAACGACAACCACTCTTGAATGCCGCCGAGACCAGCACGTTGTGCAAGGTCTGAGTACAAGATGAGGTCGAGTGCAAGTGGGGCAGCGAGGATGGAGTCACGGCACAAGAAGTCGACCTTGATTTCCATGGGGTAACCAAGCCAGCCAGTGATGTCGATGTTGTCCCAGCCCTCTTTGTTGTCGCCACGAGGTGGGTAGTAGTTGATCTGCACTTTGTGGAAGACGTTTCCGTACAACTCTGGATTGAGGTCTGGACGCAGAATGTCTTCAAGAACACCAAGCTTTGATTCTTCTTTTGTCTTGAAGTTTTCTGGTGCGTCCAACACTTCGCCGTCACGGTTTCCAAGAATGTTGGTGGAGTACCAACCGGCAAGTCCCAACTGACGGGCCTTCAACATTGGCGCAAGTGTTGTCTTCATGAGGGTCTGACCCGTCTTGAAGTCCTTACCTGAGATGGGGATGTTGTGTTGTGTTGCGTATTCACGCAAGCAGGGCATATCAACTGCCAAGTTTGGTGAACCATTGGCAAATGGAACACCTTCCAACAGTGCTGCGTATGCGTACAACATTGATGGTGCAATCTGATCGGAGTTTGCATCGATTGCTTTTTCAAACGATTCGATTGTTTGGTGATCTGGGCCTGGCTCAATGAACACTTCGGTGCTTGCGCACCAAATCATTACGAGACGGTCCACCTTCTTCTCATCGCGGAAGCGGTTGATGTCTGCGCGAATGCCATTCAACATTGCGCGCTTGCCAATATCGCCCATGGTGTGTTCGCCAGTGAGGTTGCGCGCGTACTTGCGTTCAAACGCAGCCTTCATGGGGCGAATCTCGCGCAACGTGTCGGCGATTGCTTCAATGTGCTTGCCCTGTTCAAGAACGCCAGCGCGTGATGCTGCGACGTATGCATCGTCGGGGAACACGTCCCATGCGCCCCACTCGATGTCTTCGAGACGAGCGAGCGGAACGAAATCCTTAATGAGTGGTGAGCGACCATCGGTGCGCTTGCCCAAACGAATGGTGCCCATCTGGGTCATGGAGCCGATGAGAAGACCTTGGCCGCGCTTGGCGAGTTCAACGCCGGCAATCAAGGTGGAGGCCACAGCGCCGAGGCCAACGGTGAGAACACCAAGCTTTCCTTCGGCGGGGGCAATGGAACGAGTTTCAGACATGGCTTCCACACTAGGCGACAGGGGAGGTCCTCCTCGGTGACAACTGAGGAGAATTCACCGAAATTGGGCGAAAATCGCTCCCTAGACGGGGTTTGCAGCGATGAATTGGTTCACAACCGCTGCAAATTCCTCGCCCTTGTCCTCCTGCAAGAAGTGTCCACCACCAACGATGGTGGTGTGCGCTTGGCCAGCGGCTCCGGGAACATCGCGTTGGAACACCGTGTGACCGCCGCCAGTGACAGGGTCGCCATCGCTGAAGGACGTGAGGAACGGCTTTGTCCATGACTTCAACACGTCCCAGGACTTTCGGTTTGGTTCGTTCGACGGGTGATCGTCGCCGTCTGGATACAGCGCAGGGAAGATGCGTGCACCGGCCTTGAATGTGTCGTCGGGGAATGGCGCGTCGTACGCCGCGATCTCTTCTGGCGAGAGTTGCGTGGCGCACCCGCCATTCACCAACTTGCCCACATCAAAGTTGGGAACTTCTTGCGAATACTTCTGCCACGCACGAAACGCTTCAGATGGTTGACGACCAGCCAGAGGTAGTCCGGTGTTGGCAACAACAATGCGAGTGAATCGATCTGTGTTTTCCGTTGCGACACGAAGCCCAATGAGGCCGCCCCAGTCTTGGCACACAAGAGTGAGGTTGTTGAAGTCGTTGGTGCGAAGCCATTCATTCATCCATGCAACATGTCGCTCATATGAGTAGTCAGATGTCTGCGTCGGTTTGTCGCTTCGACCGAATCCAATGAGGTCTGGCGCAATCACGCGATGACCTGCTGCAACAAACTCCTTCATCATCTTTCGATAGAGGTACGACCAACTTGGTTCGCCGTGCATGACGAGGATGGAGTTAGCGGCATTGCTCGGGCCAGTTTCATAATGCGCAACACGAAGCGTGTCGCTGGTGCCATCGCTTGCAGAAATAGTGGTGTACACGGGCTGATAGGGCCAATCTGCAATGTTGGCAAAACAATCATCTGGTGTGCGTACGCTCTTCATAAGTCTCTGCTTTCTTGTGACGTGTCACGACCATATGTGATGGACAACTACTGTGGAAATAGCACGGTGTATTCGCACCGTTGATACACGGAGGCATTCATGTCCAATCCTTTCTCTACACCACCACCGCCACCTCCAGGTGGCGGTGACAAGAAGGAAAAAGTTGCCGCAGGTCTGTTGGCAATTTTCCTCGGCGCTATCGGAGTGCACAAGTTCTATTTGGGTGGTAAGCAGCAGAAGACAGCGGGAATCATCATGTTGGTGATTTCGTTGGTTGGAACATGCTTGTTCCTCATTGGGCCAATCGTGATGGGAATCATCGCGTTCATTGAAGGCATCATCTACCTCACGAAGGACGATGCTGAATTCAACGCAACGTATGGCTACGGCGATAAGGCATGGTTCTGAGAATTCGTCCTTCGCGAAACGTTTTTGCGTTGGCGGGGCTTGCGGTGGCAAGCCCCGCTGCTCGCATGGCCGCTGACTGGTTGCAGCACCAGCCCAGCCTGTGTCCATTGCAGCGATTTGCAGGGATTCCATGCCCTAGCTGTGGCGGCACGCGCGCTGGCCTCTATCTCCTTGGCGCTGACCCTGTGGCGGCATTTGCGTCTAACCCCGGTGTCACGGCTGCGGCCATCACCTTCGGGGTGCTGATGGTGGCGGGAAAGGTCACCGTGGACGACCTTTTGGGGGTTGCGAACCCTCAAATTGCAGTGGCAGACTGAAGTTGATGTCACCTGAAAACAACCATCAGAACCCGCTTGTCGTAGTTCTGTAGCGCGTCCGGCCCCGCCGAACGCGCTGTTAACCACCCAACAGGGTGGTTTTTTTGTTTCTCAGACAAGATTCACTAGTACCCGCCAGACAGAAGGAGAGACCAGATGTCGAAAAAAGAGATCCTCACAGGAGCCGAAGCACTCATTCGGTCTCTTGAGATGGAGAACGTAGACGTCATGTTTGGTCTGCCCGGCGGTTGCATCTTGCCTGCCTACGACCCGCTTTTGAAGTCTTCAATTCGACACGTCTTGGTTCGTCACGAACAGGGTGCTGGCCACATGGCGCAGGGTTATGCACATGTCACCGGTCGACCTGGAGTTGCCATGGTGACAAGTGGTCCAGCCGCCACCAACATGGTGACGCCACTGTGCGACGCATTCATGGACAGCATTCCCATGGTGTGCATCACTGGTCAGGTCAGCACCACTGCAATTGGAACCGATGCGTTCCAAGAGTGCGACACCGTTGGCATCACTCGCAGCGTTACCAAGCACAACGAATTGGTGATGCGCGCACAAGACATTCCAATGGCAATTCGTCAAGCGTTCCACATTGCAACAACTGGTCGTCCTGGCCCGGTTCTTGTTGACCTTCCAAAAGACGTGTTGCAAAACACCATGGAATGGCATTGGCCAACAGATGAAGATGTGCAAGAAGCACTTCCTGGTTATCGCCCTATTACTAAGGGTCATCCACGCATGATTAAAGAAGCAGCAAAGTTGTTGCTGTCTTCTGAAAAGCCTGTGTTGTATCTCGGTGGCGGCGTGTTGAAAGCTCATGCAGCAGAAGCGGTACGTGAACTCGCAGAGTTGTTGAAGATTCCAGTTGTCACGACATTGATGGCTCGCGGTGCATTCCCCGATGATCACGAACTCTGTTATGGAATGCCTGGCATGCACGGAACAGCAACAGCAATCACTGCAATGCAAAAAGCAGACTTGCTGTGTGCACTTGGCGCGCGTTTCGACGACCGCGTCACCGGAAAAGTCTCCGCATTCGCACCAGACGCGAAAATCATCCACGTTGACATTGACCCTGCAGAACAGGGCAAAGTTCGCAAGCCCGATGTTCCCATTGTTGGCGATTGTCGTTTAGTGGTGGAAGAAATCGTTAAAGCTGTCAAAGAGTTGTTGGCTGAAGGCGAACAGCAAGTCGACATCACCCCATGGCGTAGTCGCGTGAATGGCTGGAAAGAACAGTTTCCACTCACGTATGAACCTTCGGAACCTGGTGCGCGTTTGAAGCCACAGTTCTGCTTGGAAAAACTGCGTGATGCTGCACCGAAGAACACCATCTTGGTGGCAGGTGTTGGACAGCACCAGATGTGGTCCAGCTTGTTCTGGAAGTTCAACGAACCGTATTCATGGGTGAACTCTGGTGGTCTTGGAACCATGGGCTTCTCGGTGCCAGCAGCAATCGGCGCAAAAGCTGGTCGCCCCGACGCGACAGTGTGGGCCATTGACGGTGATGGTTGTTTCCAAATGACTGCGCAAGAACTTGTGACTGCAACAACCGAAGGCATTCATGTGAAGATTGCAATTCTCAACAACACCTATTTGGGAATGGTGCGCCAGTGGCAAGAAATGTTCTACGGCGAACGTTATTCAGAAGTTGATCTCTCCGGTTGCCCCGACTTTGTGAAGTGGGCCGAAGCAATGGGATGCGTTGGTATTCGAGTTGAGTCACCAGAAGAAATTGATGCGGCGATTGAAAAAGCAAACAGCATTAACGATCGCAGTGTTGTGGTGGAGTTCCGCGTTGAAGAATTCGAAAAGGTATTCCCCATGGTTCCTGCTGGTGCCAGTAACGACGAAGTTCTTCTTCACCCAACACAAGAGAGTCGTCGGGAGTTCCTGAAGTGAGCACCATCAACACCAACAATCCCTACGGCGACTCACATCACCATCACATCTTGACGGTGTTTGTACAGAACCGTCCCGGAGTGCTTGCGCGTGTTGCAAGTTTGTTTGCGCGTCGCGGATACAACATTTATTCGTTGGCGGTTGCGCCTACAGAAGATGAGAACTACAGCCGCATCACAATCGTGGTGGACATTTCCGCAACTCCTCTCGAGCAAATCGTGAAGCAGTTGTTCAAGTTGATTGATGTTGTGCGAATCACAGAACTCGACCCACGCAAGTCGGTTGAACGCGAGTTGATGGTGGCCACGGTGCGTGCCGACGGCGACCAGAGGGCCCGCGTCATCGAGGTCGCCGGAATTTTCGAGGCCAAGATTTTGGCAGTCGGAGCCGACGTTCTCACCATTTCTCTCGATGGAGAACCCCAGAAACTGGACGATTTTGAGGAATTGTTGCGGGGTTACGGCATCGTAGAGAGCCAAAGAACGGGCAGAGTCGCTCTGCCCAAGTTGGAACGAGAGGCACGAAAAGGTGCCACAAAGGGAAAGGCAAGCTGATGGCAGCAAAGATGTACTACGAAAAGGACACCGATCCTTCAATCATTCGCGGCCGTAAGGTCGCCATCATCGGCTACGGCTCGCAAGGTCACGCCCACGCACTCAACTTGAAAGAGAGTGGCGTGCAGGTTGTCGTCGGTCTTCGCGAGGGTTCAAAGTCTGCTGCAAAGGCAGAGGCTGCTGGTCTCACCGTGAAGAGCATTTCTGATGCCGCCAAGTGGGCAGACGTCATCATGCTCACCATGCCTGACACCGAGCAAAAGGCCACATACAACGACCACATCAAGCGCCACATGAAGGCTGGCAAGGCTCTTGCATTCGCACACGGTTTCAACATTCGTTTCAAGCGCATTCGTCCGCCAAAGAATGTTGACGTCATCATGATTGCACCAAAGGGTCCAGGTCACCTTGTACGTCGTACATACACCGAAGGTGGCGGCGTTCCATGTTTGATTGCCGTTGAGCAAGACTTCACCGGCAAGGCAAAAGATCTTGCATTGTCATACGCAGAAGCAATCGGCGGTGCACGTTCAGGAATCATCGAAACAACATTCACCGAAGAGACCGAAACAGACTTGTTCGGCGAACAAGCAGTTCTCTGCGGTGGCGTTGCTGCATTGGTACAAGCAGGATTCGAAACACTCACCGAAGCTGGATACCAGCCAGAGATGGCGTACTTCGAGTGCTTGCACGAAGTGAAGTTGATCGTTGACCTCATGTACGAAGAGGGCATCACTGGAATGCGTTACAGCATTTCTGACACCGCAGAATACGGCGACGTCACACGCGGCCCACGCGTCATCACTCCTGCAACAAAGAAGTCAATGCAGAAGATTCTGAAGGAAATCCAAAGCGGCAAGTTTGCTCGCGAGTGGGTGAAGGAATCAGAAGAGGGTCGTGCAAACTTCAACGCATTGCGTGAAGCTGGTGCAAAGCACCCCATTGAAGAAGTGGGCGCTCGCCTTCGTTCCATGATGCCCTGGTTGTCAGCCGGCAAGCAGAAGGTGTCAGACGTCTCTGGCGGCTGATGTCAGCAGTCTTTGAATTGGCCCGGGTGCATCAGCACCCGGGCTTTTTCATTTTCCGGAAAAAATCTGAGAACTCGGGAACTTAGGCACGGTGAGAGTCGTCAGAAGTTGCAACCACAAGACAACGGGGGCAACGTCATGAAAAAGACCATCACACTCACAGCCAAGGCAGTCGTCGTCGCAGGAGCCATCGTGGCTTTCAGTGCACAATCTGCCAGTGCCCATTCTGAGATCCCGAAAACAGACAAGGGCCGCAGCTGCTGGGCTCATTCTCGCCACAAAGCGCACAAGCATTCGGTTGGTCATTCGCATGACGATTGTGGCAAGACACCAACCACCAGCACGTCGGTTCCGGCAAACACCGTGCAAGACCCCATCATCACAGTGGGTGACACGACATCTGCTCCTTCCACATCGTCTGAAACAGTTCCAACAACTGGTGGTGGCGATTTCGTTCTCGATCCAACTCCAGCATCAGATACAACCCCAGGAACCCCTGCAGCTGCCGACAGTCCTGCGGCTCCATCAACAAGAGACACCTTGGTCCCTGAGGCCACAGTCAGTAACCCAACATCGCCTCTCACCCCAGCAGTTGAGACTGCACCTGCTACGGAGTCTTCACCATCATCAGCCGTTGCAGCACCCGCTCCACGAAGCACAACATCAGAAACTGAGAAGGCACTTGTTGCACAGCCATCGACTGGGGCCAGCGCGGTGTCCATGGTGCAGCCCATTGATGGTGGTGGCGCACAGTCAACGTCGGTTCTTGCAGTTGATGGTGCAGGAACCGGGTCTGCGTTTTCATGGTGGTGGCTGCTGATTCTGTTGGCCATCGCTGTTGAGACGTACCGCCGTTACCGCCGTACTCGCGAGAACCGCGAGACAGTCGCGGACGGAATTGCCATCGCATAACAGGTCGCCCGGTCTCCTCTCGGAGGGCTCCCTAATTCCCGACTTGGTTAGTCGGGAATTAGGGAGTATCGTGCGTTTCTATGACTTCTTCACAATGGGGCTTTGAAACCCGCCAGATTCACGCCGGACAAGAGCCAGACCCCACCACAGGTGCACGCGCGGTTCCCATCTACCAAACCACGTCGTATCAATTCCGCGACAGTCAGCACGCTGCGAACCTTTTCGCACTCGCTGAGATTGGCAACATTTACACGCGCCTCATGAACCCCACGACGGGAGTGTTGGAGGCTCGCTTGTCCGATCTCGAAGGTGGCACCGCAACTGCAGTCGGACTTCCTGGCGCACTTGTTGTGTCGTCTGGTCAGAGCGCTGCGACGCTTGCGATTCTTACTCTCGCCGAAGCAGGAAGCCACATTGTTGCATCGCCTTCGTTGTACGGCGGCACCTACAACTTGTTGCACTACACATTCCCGAAGATGGGAATCGACGTCACATTCGTTGACGACCCACATGATCTTGCACAGTGGAAAGCAGCAATTCGTCCGAACACAAAGTTGTTCTTCGGCGAAGTTCTTGCGAACCCGAAGAACGACGTGTTTGACATTGAAGGCGTGTCAAAAGTTGGACACGAAGCAGGAATTCCACTCATGCTTGACAACACCGTGCCAACTCCATACGGCATTCGTCCGCTTGAGTGGGGCGCAGACATTGTTGTTCACTCAGCCACAAAGTTCCTTGGTGGTCACGGCACCGCAATTGCTGGTGCAATCATCGACGGTGGAAAGTTCGACTTCGCAGCAAGCGGTCGTTTCCCT